>Ga0208596_1000050_pt1 | contig 40765 bp, 42 predicted proteins | sample LakMenEpi12Jul11_FD_150686 | JGI IMG/M metagenome (GOLD analysis project Ga0208596, IMG submission 150686) | Freshwater microbial communities from Lake Mendota, WI - 12JUL2011 deep hole epilimnion (SPAdes) | ecosystem: Environmental > Aquatic > Freshwater > Lake > Epilimnion/Euphotic zone ...
ACAGTACCAAATAGCATTGGATATTTTAAATTCAGCCAAAGAATACTGGGAAGCTAATAATATTCCTCTCAAGTTTTTAGTTATTAACAAATAGGTAAAATTACATTTTCACTATTTGGAGATTGTTTGTTGTGGTTGTCTGATAGCGTAGCGTGGCGCAAGCCATATCAGGATTACCAGGATTTTAGGATGTACAGGATTGCAATTTGTAGATTTTCTGTGAATATTTAATGATGATAATTTATGATTTAGAGGAAAATATATTCTTGATTCTGGATAAAAACTTGTATTTTCTAAAAAACATCCTGTTAATCCTTTAATCCTGGACATCCTGATTCAGACATTTTTATATTTTATCATCGTGTTAATCCTCTAATCCTGGGTATCCTGATTCTGACATTATTCACTAATACTCCAATCTTCTAAGCGCAAATTAGGAACTTTTTCAAAATCTTTAAAATTACGAGTTACTAAAATCCCATTTACTGATAATGTAATTGCAGCAATGCGTAAATCTTGAGTACCAAAGCGGATTTTTTGCTTAACTAATTCAGCGTAAATATTACCCGCAGCTTCGCTAAAATGTAGGACATTTAGACTATACTCACATTTAGACGCACTTTTCCATTAGCATCTAAATACATATTTTTAGTAGCTTTAAAGGGTGATTAGCTGTTTTGTTTTGGTGATTAGGGGCATTTTTAACGGCATTTTTAGTTAAAATAATCATAAAACACATTTTCATCATTTAATCTCAACTTATGCAATTAATTCTTTACAGTAAACCCGGTTGTCATCTTTGCGAAGGGTTACAGGAAAAACTAGAACAAATTAAAAATCTCAGTTTTGAATTAGAAATTCGAGATATTACCACCCATGACCCCTGGTTTGCAGCATATCAATATGAAGTCCCTGTACTGCATTTAGTCACCAGCAACGGTACAGAAAAAATGATACCCCGTCCTTCTCCCCGTTTAAGTGTTGAACGATTGGAAAAAATGTTAGGTGACTATGCAAAAAATCACCTTAGCAACACTTAACTATTTATATATTAATAATTTACATCACAACACATAACTTGTACTGTACGCTAAATAGTAAACCCTGTTGATCTAAAAATATGCCTTAAAAATAGCCAAAATATTTTCCCCGCACCCTATCCCTAAAATCTCATTGTTGACTGGACCATTATTTGCAAAACTTAATATAGTTGCTATTTCAGACTTTTTGCCAATATGTATCCGTACTTTGGTAGACTTGAAAACTGAAATAGCTAAGAAAAAAACGCTAAGACAAGTAATTTAGAGGGCAGACTCCGTGGAAAATACTCTTGGGTTAGAGATTATAGAAGTAGTTGAGCAAGCAGCGATCGCTTCTTCCAAGTGGATGGGTAAGGGCGAAAAAAACATTGCTGACCAAGTAGCAGTAGAAGCTATGCGCGAACGGATGAATAAAATCCATATGCGTGGTCGCATCGTTATCGGTGAAGGCGAACGGGACGAAGCTCCTATGCTGTACATTGGTGAAGAAGTTGGTATCTGTACTCAACCAGATGCCGCCAATTTCTGTAATGTTAATGAGCTTGTAGAAATTGATATTGCTGTTGATCCTTGCGAAGGTACTAACCTAGTTGCTTATGGTCAAAATGGCTCAATGGCCGTTTTAGCAATTTCTGAAAAGGGCGGTTTATTTGCTGCTCCTGATTTCTACATGAAGAAACTCGCAGCGCCCGCAGCCGCTAGAGGTCATGTTGATATCAACAAATCTGCTACAGAAAACCTAAAAATTCTCTCTGAGTGCTTAAACCGTGCTGTAGAAGAATTGGTAGTAGTCGTGATGGATCGTCCCCGTCACAATGACCTCATTAAAGAAATCCGTACCGCCGGCGCAAGAGTTAGACTAATTAGCGATGGTGACGTTTCTGCTGCTATTTGTTGCGCGTTCTCTGGTACTCATATTCATGCCTTAATGGGTATCGGTGCTGCTCCCGAAGGTGTAATTTCTGCTGCGGCTTTACGTTGCTTGGGTGGACACTTTCAAGGACAATTGATCTATGATCCAGCAGTTGTGCAAACTGGTTTAATTGGTGAAAGCAGAGAAGGTAATCTAGCCCGGTTACATGAAATGGGTATTACTGATGGTGACAAGGTTTATAACGCTAATGAGTTAGCATCTGGTGAAACAGTGCTATTTGCCGGTTGCGGTATCACCCCTGGAACTCTCATGGATGGTGTGCGTTACTTCTCCGGTGGTGCTAGAACCCAAAGCTTGGTTATTTCCAGCCAATCTAAAACCGCTCGCTTTGTCGATACAGTTCACTTATGGGAAGAACCCAAAGTGATCCAACTACGATAGTCAGTAGTCAGTAGTCAGTGGTCAGTGGTCATTAGTCCATTGTTATTAGTAGTCTGTCAAAGTAAATTTGACAGGTTGTAAAAATCTAAAAACTTTGTATTTTATAGTTTTTGGTCAATTTATATCCGTCCATCAGTTCTTGATAGTCTACTAACAACTGACAACTGACAACTGACAACTGACAACAAACAACTGACAACAAACAACGAACCAATTACCCATTTAAGAAATGAATATTGCCGTGGTGGGGTTAAGCCATAAAACAGCCCCAATAGAAGTTAGAGAAAAATTAAGTATTCCTGAAGCGCAAATCGAAGGAGCAATTGCTCATCTTCTCAGTTATCCTCATGTTGATGAAGTTACTATTCTCAGCACTTGTAACCGCTTAGAGATTTATATCGTTAGCAGCGAAACTACTCAGGGAATTAATGAGGTTACTCAGTTTCTTTCTGAACATAGCAAACTACCAATTATCTCTTTACGACATCATCTATTTATGCTACTTCATGCTGATGCTGTTACTCATGTATTACGGGTTGCGGCAGGTTTAGATAGTTTGGTGTTAGGTGAGGGGCAAATCTTAGCTCAAGTTAAACATACTCATAAACTTGGACAGCAATTTAATGGCATTAAAACCATTTTAAATCGGTTATTTAAACAAGCTTTAACAGCGGGTAAACGAGTTCGCACAGAAACCAGTATTGGTACTGGTGCAGTTTCTATCAGTTCGGCAGCCGTAGAATTAGCACAGATGAAAGTAGGAAATTTATCTACTTATCGAATATCTATTCTCGGTGCGGGGAAAATGTCCCGGTTGTTGGTACAACACTTAATTTCTAAAGGTGCAAATCACATCAGTATTGTTAATCGTTCCCGAGAAAGGGCTGAAGAATTGGCGAAATTGTTCCCAGAACAACCTATACAAATTCATTTATTGCCGGCAACAATGTCAATAATTGCCGAAAGTGATATAGTATTTACTAGCACCTCATCAACCGAACCCATTCTAGATCGGGCGAAATTGGAAACGGTGTTAGAACCCAATCAAAAATTAATGTTATTTGATATTTCTGTCCCTCGCAATGTGGATGCAGATGTGAATGATTTAGCCAACGTCAAAGCCTTTAATGTTGATGATTTGAAAGCGGTTGTAGCCCAAAATTATGAAAGTCGGCGACAAATGGCGCAAGAAGCTGAGAAGATATTAGATGAAGAAGTGGAAGCTTTTGATGTGTGGTGGCGAAGTTTAGAGACAGTATCTACAATTAGTTCTCTACGCAATAAAATAGAAGCCATCCGGGAACAAGAATTAGAAAAAGCTTTATCTCGCTTAGGTTCGGAATTTGGCGAAAAGCATCAAGAGGTAATTGAAGCTTTGACGCGGGGAATAGTTAATAAGATTCTCCATGATCCGATGGTGCAATTACGCGCCCAGCAAGATGTAGAAGCGAGAAGAAGATGTATGCAAACTCTGCAAATGTTATTTAACTTAGAGACAGAGTTTAGCTGAAATCAACAACAATCAAGCGAAACCTATAAGCAGACTGAGAATAAATTCCCAGTATGCTTGTTTTAATTTTTAATAGCGTTTTTACCCTGTCTAGAAAGTGTATATTGATACATAACCCCACACAAGGACGCTACAAAAACCCAAGAAAGAGTATTCAACCGGATATCAAAAGTGGTAACATCAACAGTATTAAATAGTATCCACCCGATAAAAGTGATCAGATAACTAAAGAAGATTAATCTATTTTCTGGTTCTATAGATTTAGATTTCCATAAAAGTTGACTAGCTGTAATTAATATCCAAATTAGTAACCCACAAAATAGTAAAGTAGTAATTAACCCAGTTTCCGCAGACAGCATTAAAAATAAGTTATGGGGATGATTGACATCAATTTGTATCTGGTTTTTATAAAGTCCTCCAAAACTACGTAAACCTGAACCAGTCAAAGGATGTTGTTGAGTTAGATTCCAGGCAAATTCCCATTGGGTTTTCCGCATTAATCCCACTGGTCTATCAGGAAACATATCATCATTTAACCGCGCCCAAATACCGTAGGGAACAAAAAGGCGGAAAAATTGGGCAATAGGTGAAGGTGCAAAAGCTGCTAAGAAAAAACAACTGGTAATACTAACAACAACAGTAACAATTAATCGCCAACCTCGATATAAAGCATAAGCTAAACAGGTAAAAATAGTTATACCCCAACCATTCCGAGAATTAGTTAAAATCAAGGCGATAAAGTTAGCAAATACCGTAATTGTTAAAAAGATAATTAGGGGATTTTTTTGTTTAAGTTTGTGATAGTTTTCTAACCATAAACCTAAACCTAAAATAAAAATAGTTACTAAATATGCGGCTAAAGTATTAGGGTGCATGAAATTAGAAGCCATGCGTCCTGATAATGATTTTTCTGGTGCAACTATCCAATCAAAAACAATCCATAAAAACTGAAATTGGAAATTCCAACCCAGAAATAATTGCCCAAAACCTATGATTAAAATAGGTACAGAACCAAACACCATGATCCAAGAAATTTGTCGTAATTGTGCAGGTGTTTGAATCAGGGGAGTGAGTCCAGTAAAAAAGAAAAAGAAAGGTAATAAGTTAAATAAACCCAAAAAAGCATCTAATTTGTGAGGGGCAAATCCGGTACTAATGAGCAATAATATACTCAAAATAGCAAATCCCTTGTGAATTGGATTCTGGCTAATAATCTGATGTTGTTTGCGCCAAGTTAGCAATGATGCCACAACTATAGAAATACCACCCAGAAATGGACTCAGGGGAAAAGATAGTAGTCCAAATTGTAGCCAATTCCATGGGGTTTGTAAGCGGGAATTTGGATGATAAAAAGTTTTATTTAGGCGATTTCCCAACATTCTGTACGGGTAAGACGAATTTGTGCGAGGGTGAAGATAGTAGGAATAATTCTGCCATAGTTTGTGGAGATTGCTCTCCAACCCAAATCAGCAAAAAACCAAGCCCACATTACAGGACCGACAAAAGCAAACGCACTACGAACAGCACCATAACGGGCTGCACTCATGGTCATACCGCGGCGGGACATTTGTAAAGTTACATAGTTTTGAAACTGCTTGGTTGCTAATCCTGCACCTGTAATTGCAGCTTCCTTAGCTACTTGATAGGTAGCAAAATGAATAGCAAATTGACGGGCGATTTGTTGAAGAATAAAAGGTTGAATTACAGAAGTTATAGCTAAGGCACTACCACCTTTAAATATTAATCCTAAAGGATCACGTTGTAATGATAATGGTAATGGTTGTTTAAATTTTGATTGTGATAATTGACTTTGGACATTAGTAGTTAATTGTTGCTTTTCTTGTTTGGGTAACTTTTTCCAAACTTTTCCCAACAGATGTAAAAATACTTCTGCTTCTAAATCAATTGTTGTTAGGTCTTGATAATAATGGATTTTCAAATATTTACATACTTGAATTAGGGCTTGTCGGTAAGTTACTTGATCAGTACGTCCTCGTAATACTGTGATTCCGTCAGCCGCTAAAAAACGAAAGCGATCTTCGATAGCATCTAACCAAGCTTGACGCTCTTGGCTTTGCACTGCAATAGGTTCGGGTGTGTGAACATAATCTAAGGGGTTAAACTTGCGACTAAATAGAATAGCTGTCAAGTCCTGTAGTTCCCTTTCTGTCGCCAGTTCCAATACGTCCCTGAGTTCTTCCAATTTACCTTCCTCTCTTCCGTGCAGCTTTGTCTGTAACCTATTCTACTACCTACATTTCACAGATGTAACTGATCTGAACTGGTAATTTTGAAAAATCAAGCCCAAAATATTGTTCCTAAGTCTCAATTTTGGGCTTTAATTTCACTTTTTATTCATTATTAAACCCTAGATACAGTAGATTGCAGATAAATTAGGTAGAGAATCTCACTTCAAAACCAGTCCCCTGATTTCTGCTGTAACTACAGCTTAATTTAAGAATTGGTATTCATGAAATTATGATCTAAGATTAAACCACCTTGCTGGGTAATTTTTTTGGCTGCATCTAAAAGATATTCATAGTAAGTATAAGCAATAATGGATAACTGCTTACCAGCGGGATGAATAATATACCAATTGCGTTTAATGGGAAAGTGTTGAACATCTAAAATGCTAAATTCCGCAGCGTCACTTAACATTGTATGACGGGATAACACAGAAATACCTAGTCCTCCTGCGATCGCTTGCTTAATTGCTTCATTACTTCCCAACTCCAATTTTACCTTCACTTTGATCCCATGTTCCTCTAATAGACTTTGGACAGCACTGCGAGTTCCTGAACCTGGTTCACGCATAATAAACGGTTCTTCTCCCAAACGTTCGATAGGAATATTTTTTTCCTTCTTTAAGGGATGATTAGCTGGTGCAAAAACTACTAAGGGGTTTTCTAAAAATGGCTCGAAATTGACATCAAAATGATCAGGAATTTGACTCATAATATACAAGTCATCCAAATTATTCATCATTCGATCTAAAATTAGTTCATGATTGGTGACTTGAAGAGAAATATCAATTCCAGGGTAAAGCTGACAAAAAGGACCCAACAATCTGGGAATAATATACTTAGCAGTGGTAATTACACCCAGTCTTAATTGTCCTTGTTTTAATCCTTTTAAATTAGCGATAGTCATTTGAAACTTATCCATAGTCTCAAAAATTTGCCGACAAGTAGCAAATAATTCTCGTCCCGCTTGCGTCAAGTATAAGCGCTTTCCTACCTGCTCAAATAATGGTAAACCAACTGATCTAGTTAGTTGTTTGATTTGCATGGATATGGTAGGCTGAGTCAAAAACAACTCTTCCGCAGCGCGTGTAAAACTACCATGTCGGGCAGCGGCCTCGAACACCTTCAACTGGTGCAATGTCGCTTGGTTCAAGGTTATTCTCCTCTGATAACAATTTGTAATGATATCTTGGTATTTTACAACACTAAGTAATTTTAAGTGTTATTTATACAAAGTTCTGAACCTTAGTATATATAAAAATGTACCTTCAGAGTTTATAGAAAAAGCTTATAGGGTGTGTAAACCCCTTGCTGGTAAACTAGGGTCAGGGGGACTACAGGATGCTTATTAATCTGTAATGGTGTGTTAAGTACCCAATTATAATTAATTGTACATCATAATTGAAAACAAGAATATCTGTATTTCTTACTAGTTCCCTGTTCTCTCTCCTAACCGTAAAATTTTGCACAACTATTTATCTCATCTACCCTCTTGTTTACCCTATTCTATCAGTGGTTTGTCTATCCTATTAGAAAAAATCATGTTGCTGGGTGGATAAAAGCTCTAGAATTGACAAATAATAAGTGTTTTCGGAGTATGACACAAAAAAGTCACTACCCAATAGTGTACTAGTCCAGCTATAATTTATTACTATTACACTATCGGATACTTGTAACGGAGGCACACTAATCATGACTTTATCTAGCCTTGGTCAAATTAGCAAATATTTAGAAGAGCATGAAAGCTCACAAAGGATTAAAAAACTAATATTCTTCACTTGTAAAAATGTGTGGGAAAATGATCAAGATGCCCTAGATAGGGTTCAATTAAAAGAATTAATTGAAGAATTATCTAGTTTAAATCCAACGATAGATCACTTAACTTCACGTTTATCTATTACTGTTGAAAATCTTAGTAAACCAAGAGAATACACCATAATTGCTGGAATTATTATCAAGGAGATAGGAAGATTATATCTAACCTGTGATCAGCCAACAGAAATAATATCAACTCCATCTAACCAGAATATCCCTGTAGTTGATAGTTCTAAACAAAGATTATCAAATCCCGCAACTACCACGCCCATAAGTTCCAAAAAATTTCAATATAATCAATTTGATTTACGACAAAATCTGATGAGATATGCTAACCCACTAAGGGTTAAAATAATTTTATTTTCCGCGCTTTATGGGAAATTTACCTTTAATGAAAAAGACTGGTTACAACTGAGAGAAGAAGACCTTGATAGTTTATTGCAGCTATTATTTGATTCTTGCTCCACAATTGTAGAGCTTGAATCTAGAATCAACAATGCTGTTATCTCCTTAGATAACCCAGATAAAAATTCTCCAGCAGCCACTGCAATTATCCGAGTTATGCGAGGCTTGTATAATGAGATATCAGTTAAAAATAATTAACATAAGTAGGTGAACGGAAAAAACCGTAGACGCGAAGCGGCCTCTCGAAGAGTAATATGTAACAAAAAGTAACCTAAAACCTCTTCCCTGTTTCCTTGTCATAACGACAATTTTTAATGCCGACCTACTTAAACTACTTAACAGTTATTCACCTAAGAAAAAATCATGGATGCTAAAGAACTTCTAAAAAGATATGCAAATGGTGAGACAAAACTTATTAATGCCAATTTAAATGGAGTAAATCTATTAAATGCAGATTTAATTGGTATAGGTTTAAATAAAGCAAATTTGTCTTATGCTATTCTAGCTTTTACCTATCTAAGTCAGGCTATTCTCAATCATGCAAATTTAACTCGTGCGAATCTCTCTGGTGCGAACCTAACACAAGCTAGTTTGGAAAGTGCCAACTTAAATAATGCTAATTTACACGGTGCAACCTTACAGAATGCTAATTTGCGAAATGCTGATTTAACTTGGGCAGATCTGCTGGATACTAACTTAATGGGTGCTGATCTACGTGGTGCTGATTTATCTGGTGCTAACTTAACAGGTTCGTGCCTACGTGGTGCTAATTTGCGAAAAGAACAGGGATTCCATTCTACTACTCTCCGGGCTGCTAACCTGTATAAAGCGGACTTACGCGGTGCTAATTTGACAGGTGCAGATTTAGCTAGGGTGAATCTGAGTGGTGCTAACTTAAGTGAGAGTATGCTGCGTGGTGCAGATCTAAGTGGCGCTAATCTGAGTGGAGCAATTTTAGAAGGTGCTACTTTAACCCAGACTAATTTACAAGGTGCTAATTTGAATGGTGCTAACCTGATAAATGCTAAACTAAAAGAATCAAATTTGAGTGAAGCTGAATTAATAGGTGCAAATTTGCACGGTGCAATTATGCCAGAAGCTATACTGATTAAAGCCAAAATGAATCGAGTCGATCTTAGTTTTGCTAGACTAAGTAAAGTTAATTTGAGTCGGGCTAATTTACGCGAAGCTAATTTAACTGAAGCAAACTTAATAGATGCTTGTCTTGCCATGACAGACTTAACTAATGCTAATTTAACTCAGGTAAACCTGCTCAGAGCGGAAATTAGTACGGCTAATCTAATAGGTGCAAATTTATATGAAGCGGTAATGCCTGACGGCACAATTTACTAAAATCGGTAGTAAATTTGGATGATTAATTAATCTTGTCATTTAAATGATATTTTTAATTATTTCATCCCATGAAAATTAACCTAAAAACCTTTGCAAAAACTGTTAAAAAATATGCCTACTTTAAAAGTCAGTTGCTTGACATATTTACCCATATTTTCCTTGCTGGTAAGTTGGACTCTCGCGTGTGAATATATTCCTGTTCAGGCTCAAATATCTATCAATCAGCAACAATTACCGCAGTTACAACAAGGAGAATTTAATCAATTTTCAGGTAAAAAATATAGTCAACATAACCAAAAATTTGAGCGGTATTTTGTTTACATTGATAGTAGTAATAACCAAATTTTATACGAAGTTCGCCAAATTGAACCTGATGCCTATATCCGCAATTATAACGGACGTAATATTATCCAATCTGGGGTTTTTAATGAACTATATAATGCCCAACTACGGATTAAGGAATTAGAATTGCATGGTATTCCCGGTGCTCGCATTGTCAATTCTGCAAATGTAGATGTAACATCTGATCAGCGTTCCTATAATAATCAGGAAAAAACAGATTTTTATTATGTAGTTATTCCTAGTAGTGCTAATAATTTATCTTCTTTCGCTACAGATATTCGCCAAAAAGTTGGCACAAGTATTAATGTCATTAGGAGAACTCAACCAATAGGAACACACATAGCTGTAGGACCCTTTAGAGATCGCTTAGAAGCAGAACAATGGAATGGCTATTTGAAAGATTCAGGTTACGGTAATGCTAGAGTTTACTATGGAAAATAAGGTAATTGACAACTAACAACTAACAACTAACAACTAACAAATGACTAAAGAACAATTTGTTGTTACCGCAGCCCAAATGCGGGATATTGAAACCAGGATATTTGCAGCAGGAATGCCTGTAGCTGCTTTAATGGAAAAAGTAGCGGGATTAATTTCCCAACGCTTACAGGCTATTATTTCCCCAGGACAATGTGTAGGAATTCTAGCAGGACCGGGTCATAATGGAGGAGATGCCTTAGTAGTAGCTCGTGAATTGCATTTTCGCGGGTATCAAGTTTGGATTTATCAACCTTTTTCCCAGTTGAAAGAATTAACTTCTCAACATTTTCAATATGCACAAAATTTAGGAATTACCTGTTATCAAGAAATTTCCCAAATACCAAATTGTGATTTTTTAATTGATGGTTTATTTGGGTTTGGGTTAGAAAGAAAAATTACTGATTCTATTGCTACCGCAATTAATTATTTTAATAGCAAAAATCAACCCATTATTAGTATTGATATCCCTTCGGGTTTACATACAGATACAGGGGAAGTTTTAGGAACAGCTATTCAGGCAAATTATACATTTTGCTTAGGTTTATGGAAACAAGGTTTATTACAAGAACAAGCATTACCTTATGTTGGTAAAGCCGAATTAATTGATTTTGATATTTCCTTAGCAGATATTCATGCTGTTTTAGGCAATAATCCCCAAATCAAACGCATTACTAAAACAACAGCATTATCTACTTTACCCTTACCTCGTCCCCTCATTACCCACAAATATAAACAAGGACATTTATTATTAATTTGTGGTTCTAAACGTTACGCAGGTGGAGCAATTTTAACGGGTTTAGGTGCACGAGCTTCTGGTGTGGGAATGTTATCAATTGCTGTACCAGAATCTCTGAAAATGTTGTTAGTTTCCCATTTACCAGAAGCTTTAATTATCGGTTGTCCTGAAACCGAAACAGGTGCAATCGCTAATTTACCATTTGTAGGGTGTGGTAGCGACAGCGAAATGCACCTTATAGATTTAAATTCATTTACGACAATTGCTTGCGGACCTGGTTTAACTAAAGATAGTATTTCCCTTATTCCCGAAATAATTAAATGTGAATGTCCTCTAATTCTTGATGCTGATGCTTTAAATATTTTGGCACAATTAGGCACAATCCCCACCTTAAAACCACGAAAATCAGCCACCGTCCTCACACCCCACACAGGAGAATTTCAGCGGTTATTTCCGAATATTTCTTACACAAATAGAATCAAAGCCGTGCAAATAGCAGCCCAAGAAAGTGGGGCTGTAGTCCTATTAAAAGGGGCAAGAACAGCCATATCTAATCCTCAAGGTGGTGTTTGGATAAATACCGAAAGTACCCCAGCCTTAGCCCGTGGAGGCAGTGGTGATGTATTAACTGGTTTATTAAGTGGACTATTAGCGCAAATTATCAATAAAGAAACTGTTATAGAAGATATAGTAGCAACTGCGACTTGGTGGCATTCCCAAGCCGGAATTTTAGCAGCAGAAACAAGAACAGAATTGGGAGTTGATGCTTTTACACTCACACAATATTTACTTCCGGTTTTAAAGCGATGATAATGGGGACTGGGGACTGGGTAAAAATTCTTTCCAATCACCAATCACCAATTACCAATCACCAAAGAACAATTACTTAACTGTTACCTTACCACCAGCTTCTTCAATCCGCTTCTTGATATCCTCAGCAGCATCCTTAGTTACAGCTTCTTTAACAGCTTTAGGAGCAGCTTCTACCAAGTCTTTAGCTTCTTTTAGACCTAAACCTGTGATTTCGCGGACGATTTTCAGAACAGCAATCTTCTTATCTGCTGGTACAGAATCCAAAATTGCATCAAATTCGGTCTTTTCTACTACTTCTTCAGCAGCAGCACCAGCGCCAGGAGCCATCATCATCATACCACCAGCAGGAGCAGCAGCACTAACACCAAAAGCCTCTTCGATTTGTTTTACCAATTCAGAAGCTTCTAATAAAGTCAAAGATTTCAATTGTTCTAAAATTTGTTCGGTTGCAGCAGACATGGATATAACTCCTAAAGAATTTTTGATTTGTCAGTTGAAAGAACCCGTGAGGGTTAGTTGTTATTTGTCAGTGATTAATCTTCACTGACTACCGCTAACTCAGCAGCACTTTCAGAACTACCGCTATTTTCTTTTTCAGCGATAGCTTGCAAAGCGCGAGCCAAGGAACTGGGAACTTCGTTGATACCAACGGCCAGCTTGGTAGCCACAGCGTTGATAGCACCAGCAATTTGACCCATGAGTTGTTCCTTAGATGGTAAGTCTCCTAGAGCCTTAACATCAGCTTCACTCAGGACACGACCTTCCATGACACCACCGCGAATTTCTGTTTTCTTGGTGGCTTTTTGGAATGCTTGATAAGCTTTAATCGCAGATAAATCTTCTTTAACTAGCAAAAATGCAGAAGAACCATTTAGTAATTCTGACATTGGCTGCCATTGTTCCTGATCCTTAATTGCAATGCCCATAAAGGTGTTTTTTGTCACCTTACAGATAGCACCACTAGGACGGAGTTGCCGACGTAAATCTGTAATTTCAGCAACTGTTAGCCCCTGATAATCAATTACCAGTGCCAAAGTTGACTTACTCAAGCTTTCTTTGAGATCAGCTACTATCTCTTTCTTGTTTTCTAACGTTCTTCCCATACTTGTCTCACCTCCAATGTCAGTTGTTAGTGGTCAGTGGTCAGTGGTCAGTGGTTAGTTGTCAGTTGTCAGTGGTTAGTTGTCAGTTTTTACTCTATTTCCTGTCACCTATCACCTGTCGTCTGTTACCTACCACCTATCACTAGTTACCTTTTTACTGACTTACCGAAAACAATTAACCCTAGCTAACCTAGCCAGGGTTTCAAAGTGGTATTTTTAATCCCGTAGTTATTTCGCTTGTGCAGCTTAAACTTTAGGTAGTTAAAATTACAACCTCGGCAGGATATTAAGCTATTAGCACCTGCTGTCTCCGGCTTTATCTATTTAATTTTGGTCATTAGTGATTAGTTATTGATTATTACTGATCATTGCTGATTATATTCATCTATCACCAATTACCCATTACCAAATTATGCAGCTTCAGTGAGTTTTAAATCCCGTAGTGCGCTAATGTCAATAGCAATTGATGGACCCATTGTAGAGGATATATACAATGACCGCCAATAACGACCCTTAGCACCTGAAGGACGGTTACGATCAATTGACTCTTGTAAGGCCTTCAGGTTTATTAATAAATCTTCAGGTGAAAAAGCAGCCTTACCAAACATAACATGAACAATCCCAGTCCGATCAGCCCGATATTCTAATTTACCAGCTTTAAATTCAGCAATGGCACTAGCAATATCAAATGTCACTGTTCCACCCTTAGGTGATGGCATCAAACCACGAGGCCCCAGTAATTTACCAAGCTTTGCTACCTGTGGCATCACATCTGGTGTCGCAATCAGCTTATCAAATTCCATGAAGCCTTTCTGAATCTGGTCAATTAGTTCTTCTGAACCAGCTATATCAGCACCAGCATTAGTTGCTTCTGTGACTTTTTCGCCTCTAGCGATAACTGCTACCCGAATTATCTGCCCTGTCCCTTTAGGTAGTGCTACCGTTGTCCGCAACTGTTGATCTGTATATTTAGGATCAATTCCTAAACGAACATGAGCTTCGGCCGCCTCACTAAATTTAGCGGTTGCTGTTTCTTTTAACAGAGCCAATGCTTCTAAGGGTGAATAATCCCTATCTTCTACTTTGTCTAGTAACGCCTGTAAGCGGCGTGATACTTTTTTTGCCATTTTTTACTCCTGGGGTCATCTCGAAGTCGTGCTTCTCCCCCGATAAAATTTTGTTAATGGTTCAGTTGTCAGTTGTTATTTACTGTCACCTGTCACCTGTTCCCTGTCACCTAATCTGTGACAGTTACGCCCATATTTTTAGCAGTTCCTTCCACGATATTCATGGCTGCATCAATATCATTGGCGTTGAGGTCAGGAAGCTTAGTTTGAGCAATTTCACGTAATTGCGTTCTACTAATGCTACCAACTTTCTTTTTGTTAGGTTCATTTGAGCCTCTTTCAATCTTCGCTGCCTTGCGAATCAAAACTGATGCTGGTGGGGTTTTGAGGACAAATGTAAAACTTCTATCTTCATAAACAGAAATTTCTACAGGTATGACCATCCCAGCTTGGTCTGCTGTTTTGGCATTGTACTCTTTGCAGAACATCATGATGTTAACACCATGTTGACCCAAAGCCGGACCAACTGGCGGTGCAGGGTTGGCTTTCCCAGCATTCAGGGCCAACTTAATGACCGCTACTACTTTCTTCGCCATTTGTATTTAACTCTGTTTTTTAACCTGATTAAATTCCAATTCTACTGGTGTATCTCGTCCAAAGATTGAAAGTAGAGCCTTCAGTTTACTCCGTTCTGGGGAAACTTCAATCACTTCGCCTTCAAAATCCTTAAATGGACCAGAAAGCACAACTATCTTATCACCTGTAGTCATATCAATTTTGACTACTGGCTCTTGTTCCAAGGCTTGTTTGAATATGCGTTCAACTTCCGAAGGATTCAGGGGAACTGGCTTCACGTGACCACGGCCTCTACCGCTTCCACGTTTCTGCTCCGCACCCACAAAGTTAATTACGTGGGAGGTGTTTCTTACCACCTGCCAAGCATCATCACTCATTACCATTCGGACTAGCACATAACCAGGGAAAACCTTTTCTTCTGAAGGTAGCCGTTTACCATCCTTACGGATTTTTACCGTTGGGGTGTGGGGAATTTCCACTTGGATGATTTTGTCAGCAACATCAAAAGTTTGGATACGTTGCTCTAAGTTTGTCTTCACCCGTTTCTCACAGCCAGAGGCTACTTGCACTGCATACCAGCGTGCTTCTTTTATCGCTGTTAACAGTGTTTCCTCTAACTGTAACTCGGAGTTGCGTGGCTCGTCTGTTGCAGAAGTCATCAGAACACCTGTTTTGCTGCCCAAGCGAACAATCCATCTACCAAATATATTAAAGATGCGGAGAGTGTAACCATTAATAGCACAGCGGCTGATTCACTTACCAACTGTTTCCGACTGGGCCAAATGACTTTCTCAAGTTCTTCCTTTGTCCCTTGGAAAAAATTGTTTAAGTTAAACCCATTTTCGGTTTCTGGCATTTCTGCTTCATTTTTTTTGGCCACAGTCGTTATACCCCCGTTTATTAAATGGCCTAACCTTGTGATTTTTCCAAGTTTACAGCTTTGGCTTCAATTAACTGGCAATAGGAAAGCTACTTTTAAAAAAATTATACCCGAAATAATTCACGTTTCTTGCCGTTTTGGCAGTGACGTTATTGCTTCGGGCAATATTTTTCTTTTTGAGCGCGCCCTGGAGGACTTGAACCCCCGACATCAGGTTTTGGAGACCTGCGTTCTACCAACTGAACTAAGAGCGCACAAGCTTTTCTCGTTACAGTCATTGTGTTGAACTTTTTTCAGTTTAACACAATTCGATTCTGATTGTAACTTATTTTTTTTCTTTTGGCAAGTTAGCGGCAGATGCCGCTTACAGACTGGGTTTTGTCTATTAATTCACCATTGAGAATCACAAAGGGCGGTCAAATCTTTGTTTAATACGGGTCGCTTTACCAACTAGGGCGCGTAAATAGTAGAGTTTAGCACGTCTCACTTTACCACGACGTAATACTTTAATGGTCTCAATCAGGGGAGAATGGAGTAAAAATACTCTTTCTACACCCACGCCTTGGAAAACTTTACGAACTGTAATGGTTTCGTTAATACCACCATTCCGCATGGCTATCACTACACCTTCGTAAGGTTGAACACGGAATTTATTACCTTCTTGGATTTTGACTCCGACTTTGACTGTATCCCCGACATAGATATCGGGTAGGTTGGATTTCATCTGTTCCGCTTCAATTGAGCGAATAATCTCTTGCGCGTTCATTACTTTTTATGTTTTTTGAAAAAACTCACAATCATTAATTATAAATCTATAATTGCCTGAGAGTCTAGAAATTTCAATCATTATCAATAATAACTCCTAACAAACTAAAAATTAAGAATAAAAAACTCTTCCCTGTTCCCTGTTCCCTGTTGTAAAATAGACAGTATCAGGATTCAGGGGGAACCAGGTAACTGGTCATAAACGCCTATAGAGACTATTTTTGGCAATATTCAAGGTTTAAAGTCCAGCCAGCTAAAACAACTCCAGCGGCTGTACCATCAGCGGATATCAGGGGATTGTATTACTACATCTGAGTTTGCACAACGTCTTGCAGCAGTTAGTACGGAAATTAATCAACCCGTTTGTACTTATATCAACCGTCGCGGACAAGTAATTCGTGTTGGTGTAGGTAGTCCGCGTCAAACCCAAATCCCGCCCCTAGAACTGCCACGTTACGGTGCTGAACGTTTGAGCGGTATTCGTTGTTTATCTACTAATCTCAAGTCAGAACCACCGAATGAAGCGGACTTGACAGCGATGGCTTTACAAAGGTTAGATGCTTTAGTGGTTTTTAATATAACTGGAGGCGGATTTACTAAGCGTGGTGGTGGTGCCACTGGATACGTAAAAGAAGCTTATCTAGCACATCTGGTGGCTAATAACAGACAGTTGGTTGTGACTCAATCCGCTAGTACCAGTATTCCCAATACTGATACATATTCCCACATATCACCGCCTCTAAGTTTAGATGCTTTGGCTGACCAGGGTTTTCTGGAATTGGTAGAAAGTCTAGAAGCGGAATTTAGTCGGGAATATGTAGCTCAGGAAGTAGACGCTGATCATGATCGGGTGGTAATTGTAGGAGTATTAACGGATAATACCAGCCCGCAACAATTCCAGGATATTATAGCAGAATTGGCACGGTTGGTAGATACGGCGGGGGGTGATGTATTACAGACTTTACAACAAAAGCGATCGCGTATTCATCCCCAAACAGTGATTGGTGAAGGTAAAGTCCAAGAAGTTGCTCTCACAGCGCAAACTCTGGGTGCTAATTTGGTAGTATTTGATCGTGATCTTTCACCTTCCCAAGTCCGCAATTTAGAAGCGCAAATTGGTGTGAGAGTCGTTGACCGTACGGAAGTAATTTTAGATATTTTTGCTCAACGCGCTCAATCTGGTGCTGGTAAATTACAGGTAGAATTAGCGCAGTTAGAGTATATGTTACCACGACTCACTGGTAGAGGTCAAGCCATGTCCAGATTGGGAGGTGGTATCGGTACTAGGGGACCTGGTGAAACCAAGCTAGAAACGGAACGTCGGGCTATTCAAAAACGCATTTCTCGACTACAACAGGAAGTTAATCAATTACAAGCACATCGTTGTAGATTACGTCAACGGCGACAACACCGAGAAGTTCCCTCTGTGGCTTTAGTAGGTTATACTAATGCTGGTAAATCTACTTTACTTAATGCCCTTACCAACTCGGAAGTATACACGGCTGATCAATTATTTGCTACACTTGACCCAACTACTAGACGGTTAATGCTTCCCCACGCTGAAACGGGTGTGATTCAGGAAACTTTAATGACGGATACTGTAGGGTTTATTCATGAATTACCATCGTCTTTAATGGATGCCTTTCGTGCTACTTTGGAGGAGGTAACAGAGGCAGACGCTTTATTGCATTTAGTAGATTTATCTCATCCTGCTTGGTTAAGTCATATTCGCTCGGTTCGGGATATACTCGCGCAAATGCCGATTACACCAGGACCTGCTTTAGTGGCTTTTAATAAAATTGATCAAGTTAGCAGTGAAACTCTGGCTTTAGCGCGGGAGGAGTTTCCTTTGGCGATTTTTATTTCTGCCAGTCAGCGTTTAGGTATGGAAACATTGCGCCAACGGTTATCACTGCTGATTCAGTACGCTATTGATGGTGGTTGATGATTTTTAGATCCCTGGCTTCTTTGACAAGTCGGGGATTTCTCGTTCTCGTTCCCATACTCTGTATGGGAATGAATTTTAGAAGGCTCTACCTTCAATGATAGCAGAGGCAGAGCCTCTTGAGAGCATTCCCAGTCTTTGACTGGGAACGAGATAACGAGATAAAAATCATAATTGATAAATAACTCAACTGTTTGGGTAATATTTTGGATAAAAATTGTTTATTATTATTGATAATAATGTCAATGATTCAACAATATATCCAGTTTTGCTAGAATCATGATGACTTCAATGTAATTGGTTATAAGATGATGATTACTACTGTTGAACGTCGTTATAGTTTAGATGAATATCGCGCCATTGAAGAAAAAGCTGAAGAACGCAGTGAATATCATGATGGAGAAATTGTTACCATGCCAGGAGGATCAATCAATCATAGCCGTATAGGTGGCAATATTTTTGCATTTCTCAAGTTTATTTTGCGTGATAGTAAATGTGAGCCAATTAATAGTGATTTGAGGTTATGGATTCCTGAATATAAACGCGGAGTATATCCAGATGTAATGGTTTTTGCAGATCAACCCCAACTAAATGAAAACCGCAATGATGAAGTTTTAAATCCCATTTTAATTGTAGAAGTATTATCACCTTCAACCGCAGATTATGACCGACAAAGCAAGTTTCGGATGTATCGTTCAATTAGCAGTTTTTGTGAATATTTATTAGTTGAACAAGATGAAATTTTTATAGAAAAATATAGTAAACAGTCTCAAGGTTGGTTATTGAGTGATTTTAATGATTTAGAAAAATCCATTTCTTTGGAGTCTGTTGGGGTTGATTTACCGATATCGGAAATTTATCGCGGTGTTGTTTTTGGGTAATCTGAATCAGGAATAATAACCTGATAATTCACCCTTAAGAAGGGAAAAGAAAAACTCTGCGTCAACGGTTATCTCTATTAATTGAGTACGCTGTTGATGGTGGTTGATAATTTTCAGATCCCCGACTTCTTAAACAAGTCTGGGATCTAAGCTTAATGAATAATCAAACTATCTTTAGTCAGTTCTAAAAAATCATAATTCATAAATAACTCAACCATTTGGGAAATATTTTGGATAAAAATTTGCTCAATTTGTTTATTACTAATATTACCTGTTGTTATTAATAGTAGTTTGTAAGGCTCTTTTTTGATTAAAAAAGAATCTAAAAAATCTTTATCTTTAGTAATAACAATTCTCTGTTCTATGATTGATAATTTGTTAATTTCTGAATCTGGAGTTGCATTTTGTAAAGGTAGATTTTTGGTGTGTACAACATCATAACCTAATTTTTCCAATAAATTTGCAATACGTTCTGGTAATTGAGCATCAATTAAGAATTTCATGAAACTAATTGTCGAATACTTTTAACTTGAGTGAGTTGAGTAGCAAAGGTGAGAACTGCTAAAATATCTTCGTATTCTAAATCATCATAATCTCCTAAAATATCATCAATACTCATTCCTGAACTCAAAAGTTCTAAGATCATTTCTACAGGATAGCGTAATCCACGAATACAGGGTTTACCATGACAAATATCATGGTTAATTGTTATTCTCTCTAATACCAGGTTATTCATGATTTTAAATATTATAATCGGACTAAACTAATTATATCTTCTTTCTTGAGGGTTCTCAAACAATCTAACACTAGCACTAATTTTGTTAAAATTTGATACAGGTGTTGGGTTTCGTTACCTCAACCCAACCTACTACTAGTTGTAGCAACTTTTCGGAACTATAACGGGCAGTTAGCAACCCATCTAAAATATCATATAAGCCTGTCGTGATTCTATCTCCCAATAAGAACTTATAATTTTTTGGTAAACGATTGATAATCGGTACATACCATTTAATTAAATCGTATGTTTTCTCAATGATAGATAAATCGGACATTGTTTAAAACATATTTGAGAGTCGAGCAAATTTTCGGTTTTACCCTACCAAGCTACCCGACTCGGTTTTATATTCGGACAGAATTGCTTCTATCGCTGGGTTAGGTTTGGACTCTTTATATACGCCCGATAAATTCCCATTTACCAGTTCTGACTGTAAAGAGTGCTGAACGAAGACACGACCCGAAAACCGTAGTTGTTGTTACGATTGTCGCGCGAATTCCTATTGCGATTCGCAGACCGACAGTTCCTAGCATTGTTGTTCCAAGAACCGCCACGAAGCAGTCGGTATCACCTACCCCACTAAACAGTGTACAAGAAAATATGAGATTGAAAATATATTAGATACAAATGTTAATCTTCAGATCCCCGACTTCTCAAAGAAGTCGGGGATATTGAGAATCTTGACACTTTCCTAATTTGTGTGATATAGTTAAGCAAATACCTCGACTTATGAAAAAAATTTTTTTCCGCCAAAGGCGGAGGAGTTAAGAAGGGAAAAGAGAAAGAAGGGTAGAGGGTAAAAGAATAAGAGTATAAAGGGCTACAAAGTCCTGAACGAAGACACGACCCGAAAACCGCAGCGGTTGTAACGAAGGTCGCGCGAAGACCTACCGCGAAGCGCAGACCGACAGCCCCCAGCATAGGAGTTCCAAGAACCGCCACGAAGCAGCTTATTGTTACTACCGCTTTGACTGTTCCAAGCACTGCCGTCTGTGGGCGCGTCTATATAATTTTCATGCCAGTCATCTTCACACCACTCCCACACATTCCCGTGCATATCGTACAAGCCAAAAGGGTTAGGGGGAAAAGTAGGGGGAAAAGTTCCCACATCTGTAGTTTGTTCTCGATATTTACCTTTAGGTGCGGACTTATAGGGATAATTACCATTATAGTTTACTAAATCCGTGGTGATGTTGTCACCAAAAGAGAATGGCGTTTTTGTCCCTGCTCTACAAGCATATTCCCATTCGGCTTCACTGGGCAATCTGTAGTTTTTTCCTGTCCTTTGGCTTAACTTTTGACAGAATCGAACTGCATCATCCCAACTGACATTTTCAACTGGGCGGTTATTGCCTTTGAAATAAGCAGGATTCTTGCCCATGATAGCTTGATATTGTGCCTGTGTCAAGGGGTATTTGCCCATAAAAAAGCTGGGAACTGTAACTTGATGTTGGGGACTTTCATTATCACCCCTTTCTGCTTCATTTGCCGGTGAACCCATCCAGAAAGTTCCTCCCGGTATGGCGATCATTTCTAATTTGACACCATTTCCTAAGTCTTCGGTAAATGATGATTGGGCATTGATATTTACGTTAATATTTGTTGGTGGTTTGGGTGGGTTTGTTGGTGGGGAAATAAACTGGAAAATTTGTTTTAATGGATTCTGAAAAGTTTGTGTTTGTGAAGTAGGAATAACTATTGTTTTTTGATTTGCTAATGCTGCTAAAACTTCTGCTGCTGAGTCATAACGACGAGTAGGAATATCTTGCAACATGGTTTCTAATACCGTTGTTAATTCCTGACTTAAAGAAACATACTTTTGCCATTGCCATTGCATTTTTCTAGTATCAAATAATTCATCTGCACCATCAGCTTTTTGAAAATGTCCTGTCAATAATCTGACACAGGTAACAGCTAAACTATAGAGATCACTACTATGATAAACCATACCCCGAAACTGTTCTGGTGGCGCGTATCCAGGAGTACCTGTAACAGTCCCCACTCTAGTTAAAATAGTTCCACTTGTTTCTTTGGAAACGCCAAAATCAATTAGAAATAATTGACCGTTTTTACTTCTAATGATATTTTCGGGTTTTATATCTCGATGAATAACTTGATTGTCATGGATAAATTGCAAAACTGGCAATAATTCTGTGAGGATAATTCTAATTTGTGGTTCTTTTAATCTACCTTGATTTTCAAACTCTTCTAATAGGTTTTGACCATCAATAAAATCTTGGACTAAATAAAGTCTACCATCTTGGGGAAAGAAGGCTTCTAAATCTGGTATTTGGGGATGTTTTCCTAGTTCTTGAAGTCTTTGGGCTTCTTGTTGAAATAATTCTGTAGCTTTGGCTAATGCAGCACTTCCTACTTGTTGGGGTAAAAATTGCTTAATAACGCAGGGTGTATTTAATCTTTTTTCATCTATTGCTTGAAATGTTCTACCAAAACCACCTTCTCCAAGAAATTTAATGGGACGATAACGATCATCTAAAAGGATTTTACTCCCACAGTTTTCACAAAAGTTAGTACCCTGGGGATTTTGATGAAGACAGGTAGGATTAAGACATTGACTCATGGTAGATAGTGAGTATTTCTAGAGATGATTATACTATACCAGGAAACAAGATAGGCGGGGAAACCCCGCCTCTACTATTCCTGCTTCATCAAAGAGAGTTCAATATAATCTTCTCTGGGCTGTGTCATGCTAATTTCTACATTAGGTCCAAAATACTTGGTCATTTTTTCTTGTTTTTGTTGCCAAGTATCAAAGTTAATAAATGGCGAATCAAATTCTAAGATAAGGGTATAAGCCCCATTAATTTCAATTTCTCGTAAACCAGTCACTACTGGTCTAGACTCGTCCGTAGGACTTAAACCTAGATAAGCTAGAGCTTCGTCTAAATGGGATTTTTGTCCATAACAGTAGCGTGTGATATCTTTACGAATTTTCGTCTGTGTGACAGTTGCTTGTTGCTTTCTGAGTGCTAAAATTGAGGGTGTGGTAGTTTGGCTAAAGGGTATGGGTTTGAGTTCATTAGCTTTGAGGGCTAAACCTCCCAATAACAGGGGAAAACCATAGAAAAACCCTACTAGATTGAGGGTAGCATTATCCGCAAAATAGGCAATAAAACCCGTGATAGTCAGTATACTACCGATTGTTAAACCAACTGTTCCTAAAGAAATTCCGCCCAGCATAATTTGAGATTAGTATAATTAATTTATTTTCATCTTTTATTATCATCCCTGATTGGTGGCAGATTGGGAAAGGATATTAAGATTTTTCCTTTTTGCGTTAACTTTAGATTTGAGGTGTTTCAAAACTGGAAGCAAAAAAATGGATATTCAGACAATTAAAGACCGAATTAGCACTGTTCAAGGTCAACGTGAGCGGTTGCTGAGTTTATTAGAACAACCTAACTTAGGGACCTTGAGAGTTGATGTTAATCAAGCTTTGGAAGAATTAGATGATTTACTTGATGAATTTAAACGGACCATTCCCCAAACAGAAAATAATTAACCTAAGTTGTTAATTACAGTAACTTCAGTTTGAGTAAGGTACACTTTGTGCGGGCATCTTACCCGCACCACAAAAGTTTTATTATTAATATCTGTACTTCATCATACTGGGAACTGCTGTATCTTAATTTAGACACGAAAAAAGGTAATTGATAATTGTCAATTGCCTTTTATCTGATGTAATTTGTGATTTTTTTGATTATTGATGATGTTGGATTGTGTTCCATTTCCCCCAAAATGGAAAACTCCAACCTAATTAAATTTGTATCGAAGAATATCCAGATGTATTCCCTAACTGTTTGACCAAAGCAATGAGTTCTTTTGTGGGAATATCTTTTCTGCAAAATTCATCAAAGTGATGCTTATTTTTGTTGTTCTGGAAAGATGATTCATCTACCGAGGAATAAGCTAAAATCTGAGTATTTGGAGATATAGCTTTAATATAATTAGATGCTGACCAACCATTCATTACTGGCATTTGTAAATCAAGAATGATCACATCAGGTTGATACAATTGAACCATTTCTATAGCTTCTTGACCATTACTAGCTAAACCGACAACGTGAATATTTTCCTGGACAGAAAAAACTAATTGTAGGCTTAATCGAGTGAGTTCATGATCATCAACTACAAGAACACGCAATTTACAGAATTCTTGGGACAACATTAACATTCCAGGAAAATAATTGGAGTTTTTACTGACTTGCAAAATGATGATGGATGGAAAATTATAAAATCCACAATTGTATGATCTCTTATATTTTATAAGTAGAAGTAAAAGAATTCACTCTATCTTATGGGTTAATTTTAGGCATTAAAAGCTGATTTTTATGCAAAAAAAGCATTAAAAAAATATATTTTTGCATAATACTGGTTTAAGGGATAAACAACTTAGAAAACTGGCATATTATTATGGTGGATAATCTCCAAAATATGTTAATTCAGCTATGGTTTAACTCCCCAACTTCTAGTATTAATGATTTGTGTGGGAAAATTAATCAAAGAAGTCAGGGATATTGAAAGAGATGATTATTCACCTTTGCTGCAACTAATAATAGTTTAATTAATGCCAGCAGTGCGTAAAGCCATAGAGAGAATAGTTTTTTGAGAATTGGCTTCTGGACAGTTATCACCAGGACATCTTTGGATATAATTACCATCAGGCTGTAATTCCCAAGCATGACGATTATCTGCTAACATGATTCCTAATATCTCTTGTAGATCTTTGGCAATTTCTTGGTCTTTAATGGGGGTAATTACTTCAACACGACGATCTAAATTGCGACGCATCCAATCAGCACTACCAATGTATATTTCTTCTTGATTATTGTTGTAGAAGTAATATATGCGGGAGTGTTCTAAAAAACGGCCAATAATGCTGATAACTCGAATGTTATGACTGAGATTGAGCAGTCCGGGTCGCAAACAACAGATTCCCCGAATAATTAGGTCAATTTGTACTCCCGCGCGGGAGGCTTCGTATAGTGCGGAAATTATTTGTGGGTCTACTAGAGCATTCATTTTAGCAACAATCCGACCAGAAAATCCATTTTGGACATTTTCAATTTCCCGCTTAATTAATTCCAGAAAGCGATCGCGCATATTCACAGGTGCTACAATGATTTCTCGATAGGATTTTTGGCGAGAGTAACCTGTTAAGAAATTAAACACATCTGTTAAATCTGCACCTAGTTCTTCCCGACAACTAAATAAGCCTAAATCTGTATAAAGTCGTGCTGTTTTAGGGTTATAATTGCCAGTGCCAATATGTACATAGCGGCGCATTTTGTCTTTTTCCCGTCGTACTACTAAGACAATTTTGCTATGGGTTTTCAAGCCAACTAAACCATAGACAACATGAACACCAACTCTTTCTAAACGTCTTGCCCAATAAATGTTATTCTCTTCATCAAACCGGGCTTTTAATTCAACTAATACGGAAACTTGTTTACCATTTTCCGCGGCTGCAATTAAAGCATTAACTATGGGTGAGTCTCCAGAAGTTCGGTAAAGAGTCATTTTCATGGCCAGGACATTGGGATCATGGGCAGCACTAGTAATGAAGCGCACCACTGTACCAGAAAAGGATTGATAAGGATGATGAACTAGTAAATCTTTTTCTCGAATGACAGAAAAGAAATCTTTACCATCTTCCGGTTCAGGAACATCAGGATTAATACAGGGTTCTTTCAACCGTTGCAAGCGGGAAGGGACAACAGATTGACGTGGGGGGTCTTTGAGGTCTGGTAATGGCAGTAACAGAAAATACATTAAATCCCGCAGTCCCAACAGACCATCAACTTCATAAATATCATTTTCCGTTAATCCTAAATCCTGCAAGAGACGAGAACGAATTGATTCAGGGGTTTGGGAGCGAATTTCTAATCTGACAGGCGTTCCACCCATGCGACGTTTGCGAAGTTCCTGTTCAATAGCTAGTAGTAAATCTTCCGCTTCGTCTTCTTCTAATTCCAAATCAGCATCGCGGGTAATTCGGAAGGGGTGATATTCTTGGATACTCATCCCTGGAAAGAGGGATTCTAGGTTATGAGCGATCGCCTGTTCTAAGGGAATCCCTGACCAGTTAGCAGTTTTCCCATTGTCTTCAGTTCTCAACTCTGGGGGTAAGGGCAAAAATCTGGGTAAGACTTGGGGAACTTTCACCCTGGCAAAAAACTCCTCTTCGGTATCGGGATTTTTGACCACTACTGCTAAATTTAAACTGAGATTAGAAATGTGGGGAAAGGGATGACTAGGATCAACAGCCAGAGGAGTCAGTACCGGAAAAATCTGCTCTTGAAAATAGTTATCTAAATAATTTCGCTGTTGTTGATTTAGTTCTATGTAATCAAGAATACAGATTCCCTGTTGTCTTAACAGCGGTTGAAGAACTTCCTGAAATTCTGTATTCTGTTTTTTGAGTTGGGGGTGTAAATGCAGACGAATATCATCTAACTGTTTTTGTGGTGTCCGGCCATCGGTTGTTAATAAATTGACAGTAGCCTCTACTTGTTGCTTTAAACCTGCTACTCGCACCATAAAGAACTCATCCAGATTGGAACTAAAAATGGCTAAAAATTTTAACCTTTCCAATAGGGGAGTTCTGGGGTCACAAGCTTCATATAATACCCGGTTATTAAATTCTAGCCAACTTAATTCACGGTTAATGTAGTATTGTGGATCATTGAGATTAATAGAAGGAGCATTCTTTTTTGGTTTCGGCATGATCATACTTAATTGATTCAATGTCCCCTGTTTCCTCATATCCGAAGCATGAAATCATACATAGCTAATGCCACGCTTCGCTATCAGCTTATTTTGTCTGTCGGGAAGACTTCAATGTAGCACAAGCCAGAGTAAGATAGTATCTATTCTGTGTGATTTTTGTAAAGATGAGTATATCCTCATTCTCTGTTTCCTCCCCAGGTAAATAAATTCAGGAATCAATTGCCCCTAAATATTCTCCCATTTTCTGAAATTATAAATAATTACCTATTAATTTTATGTCTACTTATCTATTTCAAGCCACTCGTCGCCGTTTAGCGATTTGGTACACGGCTATAACGGCGATTTTACTATTATTATTTGCCAGTGGAATGTATTTATATGTTCACAATACATTAATTGAAAGAATTGACGATACATTAGATCATGTGGTAGAAATTGTCGAGCGTTCCTTAGTAATTGAACCAATCAAATCTCAATCGAATCAACTGCGAGTAAATGTAGAAGCTAGTTTTCCTAATAATTCTGAAAATACCGAAGATGATCGTATTGATTTAGAGTGGTTTGATTCTGATGGTCAATTATTATGGTCAACATTTTCGGAAAAATTAAATATTCCTGTTCATCATAATTTTGCAGGTGAAACTGTGCAAATAGAGGGAATGGGAGGATGGGGAGAACCTACACAGCTATTGAGACAAGTTACGAAAAGGATAAAAAGAAGAAAACAGGTTTTAGGCTATTTACGAGTTAGTCACCCTTGGTTTGAGGTAACAAAACCTAGCCATGAATTAATTTTTGATTTGGCTTTATGGACTAGTTTAATGATATTGTCAGTAGCGGCTAGTGGTTGGTTTTTATCTGGTAAGGCAATGGAACCTATAAGAGAATCTTACCAACGTTTAAAACAATTTACTGCTGATGCTTCCCATGAATTAAGAAGTCCCATTGCTTTAATTCAAACTAATGTCCAAATTGCCTTAGCTGATTTAGATTTAGTCCCAGAAGACAAAAATACAGTTCAATATAAACAACAATTAAAAGTAGTAGAAAGACTTGCCCAAAGACTAGGAAAATTAGTTGATGATTTACTATTCTTGGCTAGACAAGATAGTGGCATTAGCATAAATTTATTGTCATCTTGTCCTCTTGATGCTTTATTAATGGAAGTGGTAGAAGAACAACAGATTATAGCTAGAGAAAAACAAATTAATCTGGTTTTAAACTTAGTTGATTCTCCAATAACAGTAGTTGACTGTGAATTATTAGAAACCTGGTTTACTCTCATGGGTAATTGGGAGCAATTAGCCAGATTATTTACAAATTTGATTGGTAATGCTTTGCAATATACTCCGGTACAGGGAGTAATAAAAGTGGAATTAGAAAGAATAGAGGGAATAAATCGAGTTACAGGAATGCGTTATACCAATTCTCATTTACAAATAAAAATTACTGATACAGGAATTGGTATTCCCAAGGACGCGCTACCAAAATTGTTTGACCGTTTTTATCGAGTTGATTCAGCAAGAACCTATAAAACTGGAAAAATGACTAAGGCCACAACTAGTGGTTCAGGATTAGGATTAGCGATCGCCCAAGCTATTATAGAACACCATCAAGGACAAATTCAAGTAACCAGCAAGGTGGGTGAAGGTACTACTTTCACAGTCACCCTACCTATTTTACCACCCACCTCCGAGGGATAACAGGAGTCGGGGGGAAAAGAAAATTACTCAATGACCAATGACCAATGACCAATGACCAATGCTCATGATTTTGTTAAGCTATCTGATAACGTGGGGTTAGCGATAAGATGCCAATATTTAGACTAGGAGGTGGTAGTGTGTCAAAACACATTCAGTTAATTTCTCTTTTAGTTGCCTGTAGTTTATGGAGTATTCCGAAAACTGTTCATGCTCAAGCATTCATTACCCATACAGTGCAAATTGATCATGCTCAGTTAGAGAAACAGGGCTTGAGTTTAGCACAGGAAGCGGCTCAATTAGCTCAGTTTCAGCAAGTTGAACCAGCTTTGCTCAGAGCGCGGGTAGCTGCCAAACTAGCGCCAAAAAATGATAAAATTTGGTGGTTGCTGGGGAGTTTATACTTACAAAATCAAGAATTTGATGATGCAGTTACCTCCTTGAACAAAGCCCATACCCTCAACCCCAAAAATTCTGAAGTGCTGTTTGCATTGGGTTCAGCCAAATTTCAAAAAAAAGATTACCAAGCAGCTATTACCCATTATCAAGAGGGTTTGAAATTAAAACCCAATTATTCTAACGGGTTGTTTGACTTGGGCAATGCTTACCTGATGTTACAGAAATTCCCAGATGCCATCGCACAATTCAATTTAGCAGTTAAACAAGATGGAAAGTTTTGGCCAGCAATTAACAATGTTGGTTTAATCAAATACGAACAAGGTAATGTCACGGAAGCAATTCAGCAATGGCAAACAGCAGTGAGTATTGATAAAAAAGCTGCAGAACCTTTATTAGCTTTAGCCGTAGCATTCTATAATCACGGGGATAAACAAAAAAGTTTAGAAATGGGAGTATCGGCCCTGCGTATAGATTCCCGTTATGGCAACTTAGATTTTCTCAAAGAAAACCTGTGGGGCGATCGCTTACTTGCAGACACTAAAAAATTCTTAGAATTACCGGAAATTAAATTAGCCTTACAGCCACAGGAGGAAATACCAACACCTTAACAAAAAAAGCAGGAGGTAGAGAGCAGATTGCCAAGGGTAGATATTAGCCATTACTACCACTTACCCTGATGGTAAAAGTGCTGTAATTTGGTCAATAAACAGTTGATGATCAACTACAGGCTTAGAAATATAACCATCAGCGCCACTTTGGTTCAAAAAATTCTCCCGATCACCTTCCATAGCGTGTGCTGTCACTAAAATGATTGGTAAGTAAGCTGTTTGTGGGTCAGATTTTAACATTTGTGTAATTTTGATACCATCAACAGACTTACCTTGATATACACTACGAGACAGGGAAACATCCATTAAAATCAGATCAATTTCATGAGATTGGACAATTTTCATTACCTCTTCCACATTTTCCGTGTGTCTTACCCCCAACCCCCCGCGTTTACTCAGAATTTTGGCAAAAACGCGAGCATTAATTAAATCATCTTCGACAATTAGAACAGTTTTCATGAGATTTTACATTAAGAGGGCTAACATTTAAGCAATACATATTGTATTTTTAATAATCCATAAGCTTAGATCACATCAAGATTAATACTACTGCTTTTTATCTTCATGAGTATCAAGATTGTGTGAGTATTTTTCTGTGATCCGTTATGCTGTGATTTCAGAGCGTGTTATCTTCTAGCGGCTGTTGTGTAGTGAAAATTCAGAGAAAAACCTCATGGCAAAACAGTTAAACCTTCTCTCTAAGGGACAGGTCATCACCACCGCCCTGCATACCGAGATGCAACGGTCATACCTAGAATACGCCATGAGTGTGATTGTGGGGCGAGCCTTACCAGATGTCCGTGATGGCTTAAAACCAGTACACAGGCGCATTTTATATGCTATGCACGAACTAGGTTTAACTCCAGATAGACCTTATCGAAAATGCGCCCGTGTGGTGGGAGATGTTCTCGGTAAATATCATCCTCACGGTGATCAATCGGTTTATGATGCGTTAGTTCGATTAGTACAAAACTTTTCTAGCCGTTATCCCTTACTGGGGGGACATGGTAACTTTGGTAGCGTAGATAATGACCCACCGGCGGCCATGCGTTATACAGAAACCCGTCTTGCACCTGTGGGACATGAGGGAATGTTGGCGGAAATTGCCGAAGAGACGGTAGATTTTACGGGCAATTTTGACAATTCTCAACAAGAACCAACGGTATTACCGGCTCAATTACCATTTTTATTACTAAATGGTTGTGCGGGAATTGCCGTAGGTATGGCTACAAATGTTCCCCCCCATAATTTGGGAGAAATCGTTGATGGTTTAATTGCCTTGATTGACAACCCAGATTTAAAGGATGAAAAATTATTTCAATTAATTCCTGGTCCGGATTTTCCCACAGGTGGGGAAATAGTTGATCGTGGGGGCATTAAAGAGGCTTATACCACTGGTAAAGGGGGAATTGTCCTGCGAGGTATAGTCACAATGGAGGAAATTCCTGCCACTAGGGGAACTAAACGCCGAACGGCATTAATAGTCACAGAACTGCCCTTTCAAGTCAATAAAGCTGGATGGATTGAAAAAATCGCTGATTTAGTTAATCAAGGTCGTTTACAGGGAATTTCTGACATTCGAGATGAGAGTGACAGGGAGGGAATGCGGGTGGTTATTGAACTCAAACGCGATACCAACCCCCAGGAACTGCTCCAGCATTTATATCACCAAACGGCTTTACAAACGACTTTTGGGGCGATTCTCTTAGCTATAGTTGAGGGACAACCCCGCCAATTAACTTTACGACAACTCTTAGAGGAATTTCTCAAATTCCGAGAACATACCCTCAACCGTCGCTACAGTTATGAGTTGGGAAAGGCCGAAAATCGGCTAAATATTCTGGCAGGATTGTTAAAAGCCTTATTGAATTTAGATGATGTTATTGCTATTTTACGGCAAGCTGCTGATGGTAGTACAGCCAAGATGACACTTTGTAGTCGCTTGGATATCACTGATGTACAAGCAGATGCAATTCTGGCTATGCCATTACGTCGTCTTACTAGTTTGGAGCAGCAAAACTTACAACAGGAATTTGATAAACTTAACCAGGAAATTAGTCTATTGCGGACATTACTGGAAGATAGACGGGAATTACTCAAGGTCTTGAAAAAAGATTTGCGAAATCTTAAACGGAAATACGGTGACCCACGACGTACAAAAATAGTTTATACAGATTCACAGGATGAAGATAAGACTAAAAAAACAGTAAAAACTGAGGAAATTCCTACTCCCAAACCGGAACAACCCCTGGAGGAAACTATTGTTGAAGTTACTCAACGGGGTTATGTACGACGCATTTCTCCCCACAGTAAAAAACCGAAGGGGGAAAACGGACTACTAGATCATGATTTCCTGATTCAAACCGCATTAACTAATACCCATAAAGACCTGTTAATTCTCACCAGCGGTGGTAAAGTTTATCCAATTGCGGTGGGGGATATTCCCTTAATTACGGGACGTTCAGCCAGAGGAACGCCATTGATTACGATGCTTACCAGTACGGCTCAGGGGAATACGGAAGGTATTATTACTCGGTTCTTGTTACCAGAAAAACCCGAAACGTCGGAAATGGTTCTATTAACTAAGAAAGGAAGGATTAAACGCTTATCTTTATCAGAATTGGTGAATCTCTCACGGCGAGGAATTACAATTTTGAAACTTAAAGATGATGATGAATTAGCCTTTACTCGATTTATGAGCAGTGGAGAACATTTGATTTTAGCCAGTTCTAACGGTCGTTTGTTAAGGTTTCCGGGTAATGATGAACAATTACCAATTATGGGTCGGGCTGCAATGGGGTTACAAGCTTTCCGCCTTTTGAAAAATCAGCAAATGGTTGGCTGTGTTAATGTCAGCAAAGATCACCAATTATTGCTGGTGACGGAAGAGGGATATGGTAAAATTATAGCTGCAAATCAGTTGCGGGCGGCTAATCGGGGGGATTTAGGCATACAAGTTTTGAAATTTAATAATAAAACCGACAATTTAGCGGCTATGGTTCCCGCAAAACCAGGTTCAGAGATCGCATTATTGACAAATAGGGAGCGAGTAATTCGCGTATCAGTAGATGCAGTTCCTAATCTCAACAAAGATAGTAAGGGTGAAAGTATTTGTCAACTCAACAGGGATGAGAGGATTATCAGTGTGGTGGAAGTAGAGTAGGATTTTTGATAATCCCCGTGTTTTTAAACCGGGGATTCTGAAAAAACAAACTACTTGACGTTAACTTATGAATACTATAGTATTCAATAATGAACAACAAAACTATTGATTTATTTTCTGGTGCAGGTGGCTTAACTACAGGCTTTCATTTGGCTGGCTTTGAAACCTTATGTGCCATTGATTCAAATAAAAAAGCCTTAGCGACTTATCAACATAACTACCCAAATACTAAAGTTATACATCAAGATATTCGTGAAGTTAATCCCTCAGAACTTCGTCACAATTTAGGACTAGAGAGAGAACAATTAAAAGCAATAATTGGTGGTCCACCCTGTCAAGGTTTTTCCAGAAATATACCTGCTGAATATCGCTATATAGATGATCCGCAGAATCAGTTATATAAAAGTTTTTTAAACTTTGTAAAAGAGTTTAAACCTCTTTACGTGATTATGGAAAATGTTCCGGAAATTTTGACAGCATATCAAGGTTTATTCAAATATCAAATTACAAATCAACTAGAATCACTTGGATATAAAGTTATATCATCATCTTTAAATGCTGCTAAGTATGGAGTACCACAAACAAGAAGTAGAGCTTTTTTTATTGCTAGTTTAGAGCGTTTAATTGTCTTACCCAATCCTACACATAATGATGATGATATAAAAGTTAAATCTAAACATAAAGAATCATCCTATCAAATAAACCTACTAAAATCCAATTCTTCTCGAATCGTCACAGTTAAAGATGCAATCGGAGATTTACCAGAATTAAATGCTGGACAAAAATATGATGAAGATAGATATCCCTCAGATCCTCAAACAAGTTATCAAACTTTAATTAGACATAACAGTAGTAAAATTACAAACCATATTGCACGGGCGTTAAGTTCAATTCAAATGTCAAGAGTAAAGCTGTTAAAAGAAGGACAAGATGCTAGAAATTTACCACCAGAGTTAGCACCTAAAAAACATTATAGTGGTGCATATGGAAGGCTTTATTGGGATCAACCAGCGAAGACAATTACAAGATGGGTTTTTCATCCTGGTTCTGGTAGATTTTTCCATCCCACCCAAGACAGAACTATTACAATCCGTGAAGCTGCAAGACTTCATTCTTATCCAGATACTTTCCATTTTTTAGGAACATATACAGAAATGGCTTCTCAAATTGGTGAATCTGTACCTCCACTATTAGCTAAAACTATCGCTGAATGTATTATCTAAAATTGAGATTAGGAATGAGGATTAAATAAAGTGCAAATCTTGATGGATGTAATTTAACATTAGGTTAGACGGTCGTTATCAAGAATTGTAAGTTAATAAATCCACGTTCCTTAGGAGTTTTGTGCTTGTAAAGCTACAAGAATTGTCTTAACATAAATTTCAGGATTAAGACGAGTTCTTTCAATATTTATCCTCACCGCTTCCGGAGGAATAATTCTAGCTTTAAAAAGTTGTTTTTGATTTTTATACCAAACTAACTCGACTTTATCTCCTACACTACCTTGTAAACCCGCACCACTTTTACTAGTTTTCTTATTTACTGTCCAAGCCCAATTAAAAGTAGTAGGATCAAGTGGATACAAAGGATATTCACAATAAATATATTCATTACCTTTTATTGTTTTTAGTAGTATACTTTCATAACTATTTTTAACTCCTTGTAAAGACTGATTTGTGATTAATTTCTCATTCCAATGTTGAATAATAGCCGCACCTAATTCTTGTGGTGGAGATAGTTCAGTCAAACCAGGAAAACCAAGTTGATCAGCTTTACTAATAATATCTGCTCTTTGAATCACAAAGAAAAATGTATTTCCAACTTTTAAATTATTCAGTTGAAGAGATTTCAATGACCAACCAGTTTGAGTTACAATATTAACGGCATCATAAAGCAGTTTACTACGTCCTAAAGCTGGATCTGTTAGAGAAATATCTTTAACATAATGAAAAATAGCTTCCCAAGCATAATCTTCTATTGACCCAATAACTGGCGATGCAACAGTAGCAATAATAGCTTGTTTTAGCCTCTTAATCTCGTTTTCTGTCAACACTTAAAGATTCCTCTACAGCTTGCAAAAATTCACTCATGGTTACAGTTAAAGCGTTTGTGATATGACTCAGAACCCTTACAGATGGGCTTTTTAATCCTCGTTCCAGTTGGCTGATATAGGTTCTATGCAGACCTGTAATTTCTGCTAGATACTCCTGGGAAAAGCCTTTTTCTAGACGACGACGTTGTATTTCTAGCCCTAAATTTTGGTCTAGTTTACTTCTTTCCATAGAAAGAGATTAAGCTATTGAATACAAAAGTTCTACAGACTAAAGTATTCAATTATTTTAATTGACCAATATTTTCTAAACAATAAGCAGTATAATAATCAAAGATATTAAGGAGCTAATTATATGCAAATAAAACTTAAATCGAAAGTTGATGGACAAGGTAAATTATTCCTACAACTTCCCCAACAATTAGCTAATCAAGAATTAGTAATTATTATTACTGATTCTTCTGAAGAAAAAATACCAACACCAGAAGAATTAGGATATCCTGCTGATTTTTTTGATAAAACTACTGGAAAATGGGAAGGTGAAGTTTTAGTTAGGGAAAATTTAGTTGATTGTGATCAAAGAACTTGGGATATGGAATGATGATTTACTTATTAGATACTAATACCTGTATTCAATATTTAACCGGACGTAGTGAAAATGTAATTAATAAATTTAAAACTACTCATCGTGAAAATATTTATTTGTGTGATGTTGTCAAAGCAGAATTATACTATGGAGCTTATCGTAGTATAAAACAAGAGCAAAAGTAATGTACCAACCATAGTATTTATCTAGTTCTTTACTCCCAACTCATCACTATGACACACGACCACGACCACCATCATCACCACGAACATGGACACCATCACAGTCACGCCCCAGCCACATTTAGCCGGGCTTTTGCCATTGGAACTGTACTGAATGTAGGATTTGTGATTATTGAAGCCACTTATGGCTACTTAGCACACTCCTTGGCTTTGTTTGCTGACGCGGGTCATAACCTAAGTGATGTCTTGGGACTCCTCCTAGCGTGGGGTGCAAGTTCCCTCTCCCGTCGTCCTCCCAGCCACCGCTATACCTATGGATTGCGTGCTTCTTCGATTTTAGCTGCTTTAATCAATGCTGTGGTCTTGCTTTTGTCTATGGGTGCGATCGCTTGGGAGGCCCTTCGTCGTTTTCATGATTCTGCACCAGTATCAGGAGAAACTATAATTGGTGTTGCCCTGGTCGGTATTATCATTAATACTATTACTGCACTCATGTTTATGTCAGGGCGCAAAAGTGATTTAAACATTCGGGGAGCATTTTTACACATGGCTGCGGATGCTTTGGTATCCTTGGGGGTGGTGGTAGCTGGAATTGCGATTTTATTTACCCATTGGCTGTGGCTTGACCCATTAGTTAGCTTAGTGCTGGTGGCTGTTGTCGTCGCCGGAACGTGGCATTTACTTAGAGACTCCGTAAATTTAGCACTTGATGGTGTACCAGCAGGAATTGAACTGCGGGCTGTGAAAAATTACTTAATTGAATGTCCTGGGGTGTCAAAAATCCATGATCTTCACATTTGGGCTATGAGTACGACAGAAACCGCACTCACAGTTCATTTAGTCATACCAGAAGGTTATCCTGGTGATGCTTTTTTATGGGAAGTTTGTCACGAACTTGAACACCATTTTGGTATCAAACACGCTACTATTCAGGTGGAAATGGGAGATTCAGCTTATCCTTGTGCTTTAGAACCGGACCATGTTGTTTGAAAAAACCTCATACCCTGGACTCGTATACACATAGTTGTCAAAAAATTGTAAATAAATATTGTTTTTTAGCGAAAAAATTGTTATATTTATTTACATAAGACAATAAATCTTAGTAAATCCTAATTGGAGTGCTGATCATGACTAATGCAACAAAAACATCTAACGCACCCGTAGCAACTGATCGCAACGCTTGGCAATGGGGTTTTACACCGGGAGCAGAAATCTGGAATGGTCGTTTAGCAATGATTGGTTTTTCAGCAGCAGCTTTGATTGAACTATTTTCTGGTCAAGGCTTTCTTCACTTCTGGGGTATTCTTTAATTTGTTGATAACATAATTTTTGATTAACTGAAAGCCTGTTAGTTGATAACAACTACCAGGTTATTTATTTGGAAATATAACGATTTTAGGTGAAATTTTTCTAATTATTAAAAATAATTATCCCATGAACAATCAAATTTTGAAAGAAAAATTACAAGCAACAATCAAGAAAATTAAACCTAAAAATGATGGTTCTCCTATTACTAATTTAAAACTTGATCAAAGTTTAGTTGCAGAAATTGAACAATTAACAACAGAACTAGAAAGCCTTAATCCTCACCCTCAACCTCTCCTCCATGCTACAGCTTTATTAGATGGTGCTTGGCAATTACAATACTCTACAGCTAGAGAAATTCGTTCTTTAGATTCTCTACCATTGGGGTTACAAATAGGTAAAGTTTATCAAGTAATTAATATTGCCGATAAACTATTTTTTAATATAGCTCAAGTTCGACATCCTCTGGGTTTAATATCAGGATATGTGAAAGTAACAGCTAGTTTTGAACCTGCTATGGATATAGCAAATACAATAGATAAACGTATCAATGTTGATTTTGATAAACGTTATTTAGCGATTGAAAAAATTGTGGGTATTAATACCCCTAAATTAAATCCATTTAGAGTTGTAGCAGCTAATAATCCTCAAGGAAGAATTGCCACTCTTGATATTACCTATTTAGATGAAACTTTAAGAATTGGCCGTGGGGGAGATGAAAGTTTATTTATTCTTAATAAAGCCAATAATTTACCTCAGTTTGACCTTAAAAAGATATAAATACGGTTTTTCCTGTGCGGGGTATCTCTACTCCATTCAGGTAGGTCTTTTTTGAATTATCTATGGTGTTAATCTTCTGATTACTGTGTTTGTTATCTACACCTTGGGTTTGTTTTTTGGACTGATTGATAATCTCAGAAATATCATTTGTGTAGGTATCTGGATAACTCTGTAATGATTGACAATAACCAGCACATAAATTTTCTGCTTGTACAGGGGTCATTTCTTCCAAAAATAGTTGCTTATCAATTTGATGAATATTCGTATCTATGATTTTATTCATGGTTTTTCTTAATGATAAACAGGTCTATATCTCAGGGTGGCAAAAACTTTGATAATTTTCATCTATCTTATGGAATAATGTTTTATTTGCGAATAGATAAACTACTGGATGATTCCGTTCGCATTTTTCTAGTTTCTTCCAAAATCTTATCTATATCCTCTTGGGATAACCGTTGAATATAGTTAATTTTAACTTCTTCTAAAAAGTCATTTAGCAAACTTTGAATTTCTACCAAAACTTGTTTTTGCTGAATTTCTGAAGTGAATGCAGTTGTGAATTTTTCCATTAATTGAGTGGAAAGTTTTGCTGCAATAGGGTCTTTAATACTACTAGCTAAAGCACTATAGATATTATTAGTAATTTGGGTAGCTAATTGTTCACTAATTTGTGTTTGGGCTTTACTTAATCCTGGTAACATGAGAATGTTACTATATCCTGGTAATTGTTGACAAGCCACAGCAATACTATGGCACAAAATTGCATTTACTTCTGGTTGGATTTTTGGTAATACTTGATTAACCAAAGTTTTAATTAACAATCCAGTAATTGCTTCGACTTCATTGATATTATTAATGTCTATATAAGAACGCACACGATCTGATTCTAATAGCCAACGGGTAATTTCCCCTCGTTGAATTGAACCTTGAAGTTGGTTAATTACTTGGACTACGACAATTTCTGTAATTTCTTCCGCAAAATTAGCAAGAATACCTTGATGAATCTGTCGTCTAATGATATAAAAATCAACTAACTTTGCTTGATCAAGTCTAATTGTAACTGTTATGACTCGTAACCATTGCCAAATTGGTATTAGTAATAATAGGTCATACCAACGCCAGAGAACTGCTTCTAACCAATTTAAATGACTATGTCTACGTTTGATTAAGAAAGTCCGTCCTAGTAATTCTGTGGCAAATATAATCACAAAAGGTAAATCAATTATCCAAAAATTATCTGAAAAATTTCCATTTTCATCAATTTTACGGTAATAGTTTTTGGCAATTCCCGGACGAATTGCTTGGTTGAAAAAATCTATTTCCTGCTTCCAACCCCTTTTAGATAAGTAATCCTGACTCCAAAAAGTATTAAATGCACTTTTTGCAGATTCTTGTTTAATATGTTTCCGCATCCGATTTTTAATTTTTTCCAGGGTTCCACTCTTCCCAGCACCTGCAAAAGGATTAGTTTCAATCATTTCTTTGCTGAGAAAGCGAAGGTCTGCCAATTTAGCTTTGACTTGAGGTGAGATTAAACCGGTTTGAATTACCTGGTTTTCTAATTCAGCTACGGATTCTAAATATTTTTTTGTGTCACGATGTGGTTCAATACCTTTAATTGGATCGTACAATTGAGTTATTGCAGGAACTCTGCGGAAGTAAAAATCCCGCCAAGGTACGTAACTTAAATCAAAGAAAACTAATACTAGATTGATAGTGGCGGTAATCGCCATGGCTCTTTCAAACCATAGGTTCTTTTGCGGGGAAATTTTTAATTTACTCATGATTGCTGATTATAGTAAATTGTAGGTTTATGAAATACAGTAGTACGAGTTACAAAACTGACTCTATGAATTTTATAGCACAAGTTAAAAGTTAAGAATTTATTGCTGTAGGGTTGGAATATGAATTTTGTCCTCCTATCGGGTAGATTATGTTATGGAGATTGTCTGTATATTGCCATACTTTCAATACTTGCATAAATCAGTGTAAATATGTACTTTAGCAGTTTAGACTATCCACAGATGGAGAAAATTAATTTTGGTGATTTTGATTAATTATGACAAAATAATACCCAAGTGTCTCTACGGTGTCAAGATTAAGTAGTTAATAACGTTACAAAAATTTATCAAAAAAGACTTATTGAGAAATATTTTTATTACTACTTGACATATATTCTTAATTAAGGCTATATTACTATCAAGTGTTTTCTCTATAAAGTATCGGCAGAGAGGAAAAGTAAGCAATAGCAAGCTTTTCCTCGTTTTTCTCTTTTATAACACCCATGTAAAAACTCTCTGAGATATTATTTTCTGTATTTTTTATGTCATTTATAGTTGGTTTTGAGTTAATTTTTTAGCAATTAATAAAAATAATTATTAATTAAAAATAATTAAAATCAATTATATCATAGCAATTCCCAAGCTGAAGAATATACCCTACCTACGCTGCACCGTCCCCTATACCTTAGGGAGGGATAATTTTGTATCTCACTAGAGAAGAAAAGACTATATCCCTAACTTCTCTCAGGTAATTCTTAGTGAAATAAATTTTTATGGGAAAAGCTACCTTTTTTCGGAGTGTATTCAGAACAGTCTATAGCTTTTTCGGTCATAACATTATCAGGTTTGACAGCACATTTCAAATAATGGTTATTGGCAAAAAATTGACATTTTTTACAGGGAACTTTTTGTAAAATTTTACTTTGCAAGTATGTCTTATCATGATTATTGTTGCGTATTTTATGAAAAAGTAAGAGAAAGATAGCCCAAATAAAAATAAACCCCAAAGGAGCTAAAGATAGTGCTAAATCTGGTATTTGGATGTTGTGATATTGTACTTGTACTTTTTCTGTTTGAACTGCATTTTGAGTAATGGACAAGTCGGTATTATCAGCTATGAGTATATTTCCTAATACCTGCTCTATATACATCTTATTTCCCTTAGTTATTGATAGTGGTTCTTAGTTGAAAAAAGTGACAGAACCAGGTGCAAACCCCTGAGAAAAGTTTAATTAAAAACTTTTTATTTAAGAGGATGTAGTCTGGATAAAGCTGAATCCAGCTTCCAATTATAGGTTTAGCAAAAGTAAAGCTTGGTTATCTCTGTCAATAGTTTTGATTTTTTTATATGAAAATATATCTGAAGTAGTACGTGGATATTAAAAATACAGTTGGTAATAGTTTTTTAAATTTTTAA
>Ga0208596_1000051_pt1 | contig 40562 bp, 37 predicted proteins | sample LakMenEpi12Jul11_FD_150686 | JGI IMG/M metagenome (GOLD analysis project Ga0208596, IMG submission 150686) | Freshwater microbial communities from Lake Mendota, WI - 12JUL2011 deep hole epilimnion (SPAdes) | ecosystem: Environmental > Aquatic > Freshwater > Lake > Epilimnion/Euphotic zone ...
CGATTGCAATTGCAAAGAGTGACAAGACGATTGATCCGCCACCAAGTAGGAAGGCACCAAATACTGCTGATGCGATCAAGATTGCTGAGTAAACCGCAGATTCAAAACCTACTGAAATACCAGCCAAAATCACTGTTGCAGCACCTGTCTGTGATGATGCTGAAACATCGTTTACTGGTCGGCGACCAACTTCAGTGAAGAAGCCGGTGAGAACCTGAATCGCTGCTGCGAGTGCAATACCGATAAGAACTGCGCCGAATGTGAGAACGCGTGGGTTGATATCGCCAGCTTCTGCCAAGATGTCAGCACTTGGTGCAATAAGACCGTTAAGTGATGCTGGTAGGTAAGTAAATGTTGCAAGACCTACCAATACCGCTGAAATCAGTGCAGAGGTAAAGAATGAGCGGTTAATTGCTGTCATTGCTGACTTATCAGTGCTGCGCAAACGTGTAAGGAAGATACCAATTACTGCGGTAACGATTCCGATTGCTGGAACGATCAATGGATAGACAAGACCTTCGACACCGAAAGCTGCCTTACCCAAGATAAGTGCTGCAACAAGTGTTACTGCATATGACTCGAACAAGTCTGCAGCCATACCAGCACAGTCACCGACGTTATCTCCTACGTTATCTGCAATTGTTGCAGGGTTACGTGGGTCATCTTCTGGAATGTTCTTTTCAACTTTACCGACAAGGTCAGCTCCGACATCCGCTGCCTTTGTAAAGATACCGCCACCAACGCGCATAAACATCGCGAGCATTGCAGCACCGAAACCAAAACCTTCAAGAACTGTTGGGGCATCTGATTTAAAGATAACAACTGCGCCAGCTGCTCCGATGAGTCCGAGACCAACTGTTGTCATACCAACAACGCCACCTGTGCGGAATGCGATCTGCACCGCATTGGTCGCACTTCCTTGGCGAGCAGCTTCTGCAACGCGAACATTTGCGCGAACAGCGAGCCACATACCGTTGTAACCAACAAGTGCTGAGAACGCTGCACCCATGAGGAAGAAGAGTGAGCGACCAATCTTGATCGACATTGATTCAGCAGGGAGTGCAAAGAGTAGAAAGAAGACGATTCCAACAAAGTAGGACAAGGTGGTGAACTGGCGCTTTAAGTAAGCGGCGGCACCTTCCTGAACTGCCTCAGCGATTTCAATCATCTTGGCTGTTCCTTCACTTGCTGCCAAGACCTGGCCGCGAAGGAACCATGCGATGGCAAGGGCTGCCAGTGAGATTCCTAGGACCACGTATGAGATGTTGAGTTCTTTACCTACTACTTCGACTGCATTGGTAGCTGCGGCGTTAAAGCGCATCAGTTCTCCTCCGTTGGAGATTTAGGGCCCGCCTGCATGCGGGCACGAGATGTCGGGAATTGTAGGTGTATACCTATTTATTACGCCAACTCCGCAGCACGTTTACGCTCAAAAAGGTTGGGTGGGGGCCCTCCCATTGAAGAGCGGGCGGCTGGCGTACCTTATCCTCAACTTGTGGATTCGTTAATTAATTCCCTGCATCCGGAGACATTGATCTCCACTTTTGGCTTTATCGGAATCCTTGCAATCTTATTTACTGAGACTGGATTGCTTGTTGGGATGCTCTTTCCGGGAGATTCACTCCTCTTTCTTGCAGGGGTGGGAGCTTCTGGTGCGGCGAGTGAGGCGTTAAACGGAGTTCAACTTCCAATCGTCGGATTACTTATTGGTGGGCCACTCTGTGTAATCGCCGGATCGCAGACTGGATATTTCATAGGGCACAAGTATGGGAAAAAGTTATTCGATCGCCCTAATAGTCGAGTTTTTAATCAATCTAAGGTCGCGGCCACAGAGAAGTGGTTGAAGAAGTATGGAATCGGCAAAGCGCTCTTTCTTGCTCGCTTCACTCCATTTGTTCGAACTCTGATAAATCCAATGTGTGGAATTGTTGGAATATCTCCACGAAAGTTCTTTCTTTGGAATTCCATCAGCGCAATTGTTTGGGTGGATGGAATTGTTATCGCTGGTTATTACTTAGGTGAGAAGATAAAGGGCTCGCTTGATACTTATCTTTTGCCAATAACGCTATTGCTAATCTTTATAACAACGCTTCCTATACTTTTTGAACTCTTTCGTGAATGGAGAACGAAGAAAGATTGGTCTTAAAGACCTAGCTCAGCGAGTGAATAAGCGGTGCGGTATTCCAAACCGGCTGCATCAATTGCTTCTTTTGCGCCGCGCTCCACAATAACTGCCACACCAACAACTATCGCACCAGCTTCTTTAAGAGCTTCAACTGCAGTTAATACTGAGCCACCTGTTGTGGATGTATCTTCAACAGCTAAGACTCGCTTGCCTTTTACATCTGGCCCTTCGATACGACGTTGTAGTCCGTGAGCCTTTTCAGCTTTGCGAACAACGAAAGAATTAAGTGCGCGTCCCTGGCTTGCCGCAACGTGCATCATCGCTGTGGCGACAGGGTCGGCACCGAGTGTGAGTCCACCGACTGCCTCAAAATCAAGATCCTTGGTGAGATCAAGCATGACCTGACCAACAAGGGGTGCTGCAACATGATCGAGCGTGATGCGACGAAGATCGACGTAGTAATCGGCCTCTTTGCCTGAGGAAAGAATGACTTTTCCGTGAACAACAGCCTTATTTTTGATCTCTTCCCGGAGAAGTTCATGTGAGTTCATGGCAACACCTTACATTGCCACTATCGCCCCTTTACTCTGATGCAATGGACACACAGCGGCTTGAGATTGCACGGCTCTTTCACCGCACCGGTTTTGGCCCAAAACCAGGCGAGTTTGCTGAAGCCCTTCGCGCAGGCGTGGCCTCTACCCGCAGCAAGATACTCGCGCCGCCTTCGAAAGTTTCATTTGTAACTCCGCCTACATTTACTGACTTGGGACCACGACCATCACCTAACAGCCCAGATGTTGTGGAGTTCTCACAACAATTGCGTTACCAAAATCAACAGCTTTTCTTATGGTGGCTTGATGAGATGGTCGCATCTCCACACACGTTGCAAGAGAAGATGACGTGGTTCTGGCATGGGCATTGGGCAACTTCTATAGAAAAAGTTGATTACGCACTCCCTATGTTTAATCAAAATGTCACGATGAGAAAGTATGCGCTCGGCAATTTTTCAGAGTTTGCAAAAGCTATGTTCTCCGACGGTGCGCTACAAGTGTGGTTGGATGGTGGAGAGAACACAGTGAAAGCACCTAATGAAAACTTTTCTAGAGAGATGATGGAGCTATTTACTCTCGGCGTAAATCGTTACACGGAGAAAGATGTAAAGGAATTGGCGCGAGCGTTCACTGGTTATCAAGTTGCTCGGACAACTGGAGTTGTTACCTATAACGCTCGCCGAAGAGATACTGCTCCAGTAACGGTCTTAGGTAAGACGGGTGTGATGAGTCCTGAAGAAGTTATTGGACATCTAGTTGCACAAAATAACTCTGCACTCTTCATCGCGGAGCGAATCTGGTATCGATTTGTGTCCTCACAAGAACCGCTTCCACAAAATCACCCAATGATCAAAGCTTTTGCTGATCGCGATGTTTATGCTCTGATGAAGTCACTGATCGAAAGTTCCGCATTTTCGGAACAACAGTATTCAATGGTGAAGTCTCCAGTTGAATGGTTTGTTGGAATTTGTCGAGCGCTTGCAATTACGCCTTCGAAGTTACCTTCGCCAACAAAGCTCAACGGATATTTAGAAAAGCTTTCTCAGGTTCCATTAGCTCCTCCCAATGTTGGCGGATGGCCAGTTGATCAGTCGTGGTTGAGCTCAGCAAGTGCTCAATATCGTGTCTCTTTCGCTACAGACCTTATTGGGCAAGCAGATCTCAGCAAACTCGAGGCGGTATCTTCTGTAAGACGTCCAGCGTATTTGGCAGATCTTTTAGGTGTAGTTGCGTGGAGTACCCGCACTGCATATGCAATGCGCGGCGTGCGTGATAATCCGCAAAGACTTTTTGTAACAGCCGTTTGTAGCCCGGAATATGTGGTGAGCCAATGATCGAACTACCTCGCGTACCTGGTCAAGATTTAGGAATGTCTACGGTTACTCGTAGACAGTTTCTTAAATACTCGGGAGTTGTAGCAGCAGCTGCGGCACCAATGTTGACTGTGGATCAAATCGCCGCAGCTGCAATTACTAGACCGCTACCTCTTGGAACTCCAATCCTTGTTGTCGTCACTCTCTACGGTGGCAATGATGGTCTTAACACTGTCATTCCTTATAAAGATTCTGCATATTACAACGCGCGCCCTGGTTTAACTTACAAACCGGAGACTTTGCTACCTCTCTCATCTGATCTCGCACTCAATGCTTCAATGACTGGAATTAAATCTTTGTGGGATGCAAATAAAGTTGCAATTGTTCGTGGTGTTGGGTATCCAAAACCTGATCGCTCACACTTTTCTTCAATGTCGATTTGGCAAACTGGTTCTCCTGCAGCGCACTTAAATACTGGATGGCTCGGACGTTGGCTTGATACACAGGCGATCGATCCTATGACTGCAATCAGCTTAGGAGGAGTTCTTCCTCCTTTATTCGTTGGCGCAAAACAAAGTGGATCAGCGCTTCCTCTGGGTGGTTTCTCGATTCCACGAGGAGTTATTGGAACCGCTTGCCAACGCTTATCAGAGCCATCATCTAGTGATGATCCTTTGATGGCAGCTGCTGCGACTTCGATGCGAAATCTCTTTAACGTCTCTGAAAATATTCAGCCTATCTTGGCAAAACCTGCACCTGCCTCTGAAGATTTGCCAACTACCTCTGGTGGAAATGCTGGCGGAGATACTGATCTTTCACGACAACTCAATGTTGTGGCAAAGCTCATTGCAGCAGGTTCTCCAACGCGTGCGTGGTCAGTTTCACTCGGTGGATTTGATACTCATGCCAATGAAGCAAATGCACAAGCACTTCTTTTGGGAACTGTTTCAAAGAGCATCACAACATTCTTAAGTCAGATGAAGGCATCGGGTCGATCAAAAGATATTACTGTCTTGGTTTACAGTGAATTTGGGCGTCGCGTGCAGGCAAATGGATCTGAAGGAACAGATCACGGAACTTCAGGTCCTGTCTTTCTTATCGGTGATCGTGTTACTGGCGGTTTCTATGGCGATCAGCCTTCACTTTCAAAGCTTGTAGATGGAGATCTAGCGGTGACAACTGATTTTAGAGATGTCTATTCATCAGTTCTGGAGAAAGTATTGGGTGCGCCACCAGAGAGAATCCTCAGTAATTGGAAGGGGCGAGTAAACGCCTTTAAGAGTTAATTCTCTTCTTTGTAAACAATTACTTGTGATTTCTTCCTTAACTCAAGTGATTTTGGTGGGTTCTCCGACAACAACGCATCTACCTCTATGCGAAGTTTTGCAACCTCTAGCGCCATATTTGCCATTGCAGATTCAAGTTCAATAATTCTCTTTATACCTGCGTGATTAATTCCTTCGCCGATAAGTCTTTGGATTGTGCGTAGCGATGCGATATCGCGTAGTGAATATCTGCGATTGCGACCCACGGTTCGCGAAGGCGAAACAAGTCCTATGCGATCGTATTGACGAAGTGTTTGTGGGTGAAGGCCGGAAAGCTCGGCAGCAACAGAGATAACGTAAAGCCCTGCTTCTTCATCAATCTCTTCGCGCTTGTCGTTACTCATTGTGAGGCCTTCGATCTAAATTCCAAACGGACATCATGGCTTGCAGTTGCATCAGCAAATTTCTTAAGTGCTTCACTGGCCTCGGCCTCAATCTTCTGTGGCACTTGCACTTCAATAGTTGCTAAGAGGTCGCCGGTAACAGATCCTTTTTTAATTCCGCGACCTTTAACGCGAAGTGTGCGTCCATTAGGTGTGCCTGGTGCAAGTCTGACAGTGACTTCTTCACCATCAAGAGTCGGAACTTTAATGTCAGCACCAAGTGTTGCTTCAACGAATGTGACAGGAAGAGTAAGAAGAATGTTCTCTGCCTTGCGTGAAAATATTGGATGAGGTTTTACGTGCAACAAGATAAAGAGATCGCCGGGTCCTGCTTCACCCGGTGCACCTTTTCCTTTGACGCGAATCTTTGCGCCATCATTTACGCCAGCTGGAACGCGAGCAGTGACTGTCTGTGTTCTGCCATCATCGCCCGGAATTTTTAACCCGAGCGTTGTTCCTGTAATTGATTCCTTAAATGTAATTGTTGATTCAGTCTGTAAATCTTGCCCTTTGCGTGGACCGCGGCGTACTCCGCCTCCGCCAAACAAGTTTGCAAAGATGTCGTTAGGTGATCCACCACCGAAGAGATCGGAGAAATCTCCGCTGCCGCTACCGCCGCGACCCCCCATAGGCCCGCGGAATCCGCCACGCTCAAAGAGTGAGCGTGCTTCATCATATTCAGCGCGTTTCTTTGAATCTGAAAGGATGTCATAAGCCTCAGAGACAGCTTTGAACTTCTCCTCGAGTGCGTCATCGCCCTTGGTTTTATCTGGGTGAAGCTCGCGCGCTAAAGAACGGTACTTCTTCTTAATCTCATCAGCTGTTGCCTTTTTATCGACGCCGAGAATCGCATAGAAGTCCTTCTCGTATAGATCTTTGGCAGCCATGAGTTATTCCGCAGCGGGGGTTTCTTCTGGATCTGTTACACCCACTCGTGCTGGGCGAAGAATGCGCTCTTTGTATTTATATCCTGGCTGCAAAATCTTTGTCGCGGTTGATGTTGTGACATTGGAGGATGTGTCATGAAGTAACGCTTCATGAATTTGTGGATCGAAGAGATCGCCTTCTTGGCCGTATTTGGTAAGCCCAATACGTTCGGTTGTTGTTGCAATCTGATCTGCAACAGCCTTGAAGCCGCCGGTGAGTTCACCATGTGATTGTGCGCGCTCGATATCGTCAAGGACGGGAAGTAATTCAATAAGCACAGAGCTAATTGCAAGTTCGTGCGCGAGTGAACGATCACGTTCTACACGCTTTTTGTAATTTGCATACTCTGCTTGAAGACGCTGTAGGTCTGCAGTAAGTGCGCTTACCGGGTCAGTTTCCTGACCCGGCTCGGCGATACTTTCCTCAACTACTGCAGATGCATCTGTCACCTCAGTTGCGAGATCTTCTGACATTAGTTAGTAGCCTCGTCCTCAATGACTTCTGCATCTTCGACGCCATCTTCACCGGCGCCACCATTTGCAGCAGCACCTGCAGCTGCATACATCAGTGCACCAAGTGCCTGTGAAAGAGTTGAAACCTTTTCTGTCCCACTCTTAATCGCTTCAAAGTTAGCTCCGCCGAGTGATGTCTTAAGTTCGGCTAGGGCAGCCTCAACTTCGTTCTTCTTCTCGAGAGCTTCACCTTCTGTGAACTTATCTGCATTATCTGCGATGAACTTTTCAGTCTGGTAGACAAGTGAGTCTCCGGTGTTGCGGATCTCTGCTTCTTCCTTACGCTTCTTATCTTCTTCGGCGTGAGCTTCAGCATCTGCCATCATGCGATCGATTTCATCCTTTGAAAGTGCTGAGCCACCACTGATTGTGACGCTCTGCTCTTTTCCAGTTGCAAGATCCTTTGCAGAAACATGAACGATTCCATTAGCATCGATATCAAATGTCACTTCGACCTGTGGAACTCCACGAGGTGCTGGTGCAATACCTGCAAGCTCGAACATGCCTAATTTCTTGTTATAGGCAGCCATTTCGCGCTCACCCTGGTAGACCTGAATCTGTACAGCAGGCTGATTGTCATCAGCTGTTGTGAAGATTTCGCTGCGCTTTGTTGGGATAGTTGTGTTGCGCTCGATCATGCGTGTCATTACGCCACCCTTGGTTTCAATTCCAAGCGTGAGTGGTGTGACATCAAGAAGAAGAACATCTTTAACTTCACCCTTAAGAACACCAGCTTGAAGGGATGCACCAACTGCAACAACCTCATCAGGGTTTACGCCCTTATTTGGCTCTTTTCCGCCAGTGAGATCGCGAACAAGATCCACAACTGCTGGCATACGAGTTGATCCACCAACAAGAACTACGCTCTTAATTGCTGAGATTGCGATTCCAGAATCCTTAAGTACTTGCTGGAATGGCTTCTTGCAACGATCGAGTAGATCTGCAGTGAGTTGCTGGAATTGTGCACGAGTAATTGTTTCATCCAAGAAAAGTGGATTCTTCTCAGCATCAACGGTGATGTATGGCAAGTTGACTGCAGCTTGCTGTGAAGATGAAAGTTCGATCTTCGCCTTTTCAGCAGCTTCGCGAATACGTTGCATTGCCATCTTATCTTTTGTGAGATCGATGCCGTTCTTTGATCCAAATGTTTGAACTAGGTAATCAACAAGTGCTTGATCCCAGTCATCTCCACCGAGGTGGTTATCGCCAGCTGTTGCCTTAACTTCAACAACTCCGTCGCCGATTTCAAGAAGTGAAACGTCAAAAGTTCCACCACCTAAGTCAAAGACAAGAATTGTCTGCTCTTGATCGGCCTTATCAAGACCGTATGCAAGTGCGGCAGCTGTTGGCTCGTTAATGATTCGAAGAACATTAAGTCCGGCGATTTCGCCAGCTTCTTTTGTCGCTTGACGTTCTGCGTCAGAGAAGTACGCAGGAACAGTAATAACGGCATCAGTGACAGTTTCACCGAGATATGCCTCTGCATCGCGCTTAAGTTTTTGCAGAATACGTGCAGATATTTCTTGTGGTGTGTACTTCTTGCCATCAATATCCATCGTCCAGTTGGTGCCCATGTGGCGCTTGACTGAGCGAATGGTGCGTTCAACGTTTGTGACCGATTGGCGCTTTGCGACTTCACCGACGAGAACCTCGCCGTTCTTGGCAAAGGCGACGATCGATGGGGTGGTGCGAGCGCCTTCAGCGTTGGCGATGACTGTTGGCTCGCCGCCTTCAAGGACGCTGACGCAGCTATTTGTTGTTCCGAGGTCGATTCCGACTGCTCTGGCCATGGTTATGACTCCTTTTTCCTACTTTTAGTAACTCACTCGAGCTCGCGATGAGGTCGAGGTGGTTAAACCTGAGTCCATCTTACACAAGAGCTTGAGCCGATGCGACTCAGGTTTCCAAGAGGTAGAACAGGGCTCTCAACCCATTTATTCCCATCCGAACTATTGCTAGTCGGAGAGATAGCCTTTCGCCCATGTCGTCCCTCCAGATCGCTCTAGCCAGCCTGGCCTACGGCATCACTGTTATCGCGCTGGCCTTACTTACCGTACGGGTCCGCCAGCTCCTTGCTACATATAAGAAGGCACAGCCAGATCCAACGCGTAACAACGATAAGGGCGCACGACTAGCGAACATGCTCAAAGAAGTTTTGGGCCACACCAAGATGCTCAACTTCACCGCCACAGGAATTGCACACTGGTTTGTGATGATTGGTTTCGGTGCACTTTTTGGAACTTTGGTTACCGCATACGGTCAGTTAATTTCTCCAAGTTTTGCTCTGCCACTTATCGGTCACTTTATTCCTTATGAATTTATGTCAGAACTTATTGGTTGGCTAACCGGCATTGGAATCGTGACACTTATTGGTATTCGCCAAGTAACGCGTATGCGACCAGAGCGCGCTAATCGTTTCTCCGGTTCTGGAATGGGTAAGGCGTATTATGTCGAAGCAACAATTCTAGTTATCGTCTTTGCTGTAATTGCATTGCGCGGATTGGAGGGCGCACTCGCTGGAGAAGAATCATGGAATTGGCATTACGCTCTTTCTTGGCCTGCAGTAGTTTTCTTTAGCAGTTGGAGCACTAGCGCAATTGAAACCGCGATTGTTGTTATCGCTACAATCAAGATCGTTACTTCAATGGCTTGGTTTATTGTCATTGCAAGCAATCTCACCATGGGTATTGCATGGCACCGTTTCTTAGCGTTCTTCAATATCTTTTATAAGCGCAACAGCGATGGCACAAACTCACTTGGTGCGCTCCCTGAAATGATTTCACACGGTGCTCCTATTGATTTTGAAGATCCAAAGGAAGACGATGTATTCGGTTTAGGAAACCGTGCAGATATTTCTTGGAAGGGTCTGCTTGATATGACCACATGTACCGAATGTGGTCGCTGCCAATCACAATGCCCTGCTTGGCATACAGATAAACCGCTCTCACCTAAGTTATTGATTATGGCTATGCGCGATCACGCGATGGCTAAGGTTGTAGACAATGAAGCGCTGGTAGGCGATAACGCCCCTATTTCACTTGATGTTTTATGGTCATGTACTACCTGTGGTGCTTGTGTTGAGGAGTGCCCTGTAGATATTGAGCATGTCGATCACATCGTTAATATGCGCCGCTTTCAGGTCTTGGTCGAATCGGAATTTCCAACTGAGCTCGGTGGAACATTTAGAAATCTAGAAAAGACCGGTAACCCATGGGGTGCTAACCGCGCAGATCGCGAAGCGTGGATCGCCGAATGTGATTTCCCAGTGCGATTGGTTGAAGGTGAACTTCCAGAAGAAGTTGAGTATTTATTCTGGGTTGGGTGTGCTGGCGCGTATGAAGAGCGAGCAAAGAAAACTACAAAAGCTGTCGCAGAGTTATTACATATGGCTGGTGTGAACTTTGCTGTGTTGGGAAAGAAAGAGACATGTACGGGAGATGCCGCACGTCGTGCTGGTAATGAGTTCCTGTATCAAATTCTTTCACGCGAGAATATCGAAACATTTAGAGAAACTTTCGGTGATCGTCCGAAGGGTAAGAAGAAGGTTGTTGTTACCTGCCCTCACTGCTTTACAACAATCGGTCGTGATTACGCACAGAGTGGTTACGAATTAGAAATGTTGCACCACACGCAACTTCTTAACACTTTGGTTCGTGAAGGTCGCTTAAAGACAAGTCCACACAAGGCAGATCAGAAAATAACATTCCACGATCCTTGTTATCTCGGTCGTCACAACCAGATCTATGCACCACCTCGCGAACTTCTTGAAGCATCAGGATGCGATATTGAAGAGATGCCACGTAACCAAGAACGTTCGTTCTGTTGTGGTGGTGGCGGTTCACGTATGTGGATGGAAGAAAAACTCGGAACGCGCATTAACCTCAACCGCGTTGATGAAGCGATTGCAACCGGCGTTGAAGAAGTTGCGGTGGGTTGTCCGTTCTGCCGCATCATGATTGGTGATGGAATGACAGCACGTGAATCAGATGTTGAAGTTCTCGATGTTGCTCAAGTCTTGCTCCGAAATATAAAAAGCTAAATTACAACGGTGTAATTCATCCACAGCTGTGGGTTCACTTGTGGATAAGAGCCTTCGCTACCACCGCTCCGCCTAGGAGACCCCCTACATGGGCTCTCCAGTCGATTCCAGGGATGGTGAAGCCAATTGCCAGGTTAAGTCCGACGGTGATGAGAGTGCTCTTTAGATCGGCCCCGTACTTCTTGTAGATCACCAAGATTGCACCGAAGAGGCCGAAGACGGCACCAGATACTCCGATGGAATATCCGTTAAATGGCAGGAAGTATGCCGAGGTGAGTGATCCGGCAAGTAGTGAGATGAAGAAAATTACAAGAAATTTGGTTTTGCCGAGGATTGATTCGATCTGGGTACCAAGTGAATGTAGCGCCAACATATTAAGTGCTAAGTGATACGGGAGATCACTTGTTTGATCGTGCATCAAAGCAACCGTGAAGAGTCGATACCACTGGCCATAGCTCTGCATATCTGCAAGAGGTGGCAGGTAGAAATTATTAATTAAAAGTGGATCGATTTTCTGCCAGAGAAAAAATCCGCAAATTACTGTGATGAGGCCGATAGTCGCAGAGCGCTGAGCCTTCATGGAAATTACAACTTATTCGACAGAGACGCTGCGAATGACAACATCTACGAGTGGCTTATCGCGACCGTCAACCTTTGTTGTTGCGATTGCATCAACTACTGCGCGGCTCGCTGTATCAACTACCTCACCAAAGATAGTGTGCTTGTTGGTTAGGTGCGGTGTTGGAGCGACAGTTATAAAGAACTGTGAACCGTTTGTATTTGGTCCTGAGTTAGCCATTGCTAAAAGGTATGGGCGGTCAAAGATAAGTTCGCCGTTAAATTCATCTTTAAATTTATATCCGGGATCTCCAAAACCTTGGCCTACTGGGCATCCGCCTTGGATCATAAATCCTTTGATAACGCGGTGAAAGATAAGGCCATCGTAAAACTTTCCGGTCTTCTTCTCACGTGTTGAAAAATCTGTGTACTCCTGGGTGCCTGTCGCAAGACCGACAAAGTTTGCAACTGTCTTTGGTGCTTGAAACTCGAAAAGATCAATGATGATGTCGCCGAGATTTGTATGAAGAGTTGCAGTTGTCATGTGGGCACCGTTCTAAGTGATCGAGTGTGAGATAGATAAATTAGGCAAAAATTGTGGAGACCAGGGGAATCGAACCCCTAACCCCCGCCTTGCAAAGGCGGTGCTCTACCAATTGAGCTAGGTCCCCGTATTAGAACGGGTGGGCCTAGGTGGACTTGAACCACCGACCTCTTCCTTATCAGGGAAGCGCTCTAACCAGGCTGAGCTATAGGCCCGCATGCGACATAAGCCGCGTGCAGCAGGCGCTAGGTTACTTGAAATTGATCAAGTCACCAAAACGACCCCTATAACTACAGGCGTGAAGACTACTGCTTTTCCTCAGAAATCTCATCTTCGCCATTACGTGTGACTGAAAGCAGGCTTACTCCTGCATCGAGATTGACTAGGCGCACGCCCATCGAATCACGGCCGGTCTGGCGAACTTCGGCAGCTGGCGTGCGCATTACGGTTCCGGCAGATGTAATTGCAAGAACTTCATCGCTATCTGAAATTACAAGTGCGCTGACGAGCGAGCCACGTGAGCCCTCATCAATCTTCGCCGCTTTAATTCCAATACCGCCACGGCCTTGAAGTCGATACTCCTCAACTGGAGTCTTCTTTCCATAACCACCATCTGTGGCGGTAAAGACAAATGATTGGGCGTTTGTTGAGTTAATGCGTGACATAGAAAGCAATTGATCACCATCACGGAACTTCATTCCGATGACACCGCTTGTTGAACGTCCCATAGGGCGAAGTGAGTCATCATCTGATGTGAATCGCAATGACATCGCTTTCTTTGATACAAGAAGAAGTTCATCATCTTTATCGACGAGAGCTGCTGCAACAACTTCATCACCGGGTTTGAGAGAGATCGCAATCAGACCACCACTTCGAGGTGAATCGAATTCCTTAAGCGCTGTCTTTTTAACCAAGCCGTTCTTTGTAGCAAGAACTAGATAGGGAACAACATCGTAGGATTTAAACCAGAGAACTTCTGCGATTCGCTCCTGTGGTTTAAAAGCTAAAAGATTTGCAACATGTTGTCCGCGAGCATCGCGACCAGCATCTGGTAGTTCGTGAACTTTGGCGCGATAGACACGGCCCTCGTTGGTAAAGAAGAGCAACCAATCGTGGGTTGATGCAACAAAGAAGTGATCAACAATGTCATCTTGTTTAAGTGCCGCGCCTTTTACGCCCCGGCCACCACGGCGCTGTGATTTATAAAGATCCGCGTTGGTGCGCTTTGAATATCCACCATGAGTAATGGTGACAACAACATCTTGGTCTGGAATCAAATCTTCGGCAGAGAAATCACCTTCGCTTGCAACGAGTTGGGTGCGGCGATCATCGCCATATTTGGTAACAAGATCTGTGAGCTCTGTCTTGATAATTTCGCGCTGCTTGGCTTCAGAAGCCAAAATGGCATTGAGTTCGACGATATCTGCCATGAGGCCGTCGTATTCATCATTAATTTTTTGGCGCTCGAGAGCTGCGATACGACGTAACTGCATGTCGAGGATTGCATTTGCTTGGATCTCATCAACATCGAGAAGTTTCATCAACCCAGTGCGTGCCTCTTCAGGCGTTGTAGATGCGCGAATCAGAGCGATAACCGCATCGAGGGCATCTAAAGCTTTGAGGTAGCCCTTGAGGATGTGTGCGCGCTTCTCTTTTTCAGCAAGTCTGTATTTAGTGCGGCGAACAATAACTTCAACCTGATGCTCGATGTAGTACTTGATGAATTCATCAAGACGCAGTGTGCGAGGCACGCCGTCAACAAGAGCCAACATATTTGCACCGAAGGTATCTTGTAGCTGTGTCTGCTTATAAAGATTATTAAGAACAACCTTTGGGATCGCTGTATTTTGAAGAACGATAACAAGACGTTGACCTAAACGCTCATTACCCTCGTCGCGAACATCTGCAATTCCTTTGATTTTTCCATCTTTAACGAGTTCGGCAATCTTTAAAGCTAAGTTATCTGGGTTAACTTGATATGGAAGTTCTGTAACAACCAAACATGTTCGCTTATTAATCTCTTCAACATTAACAACAGCGCGCATTGTGATTGATCCGCGACCTGTGCGATAAGCCTCTTCGATTCCAGTGCGTCCAACAATAAGAGCTTTGGTAGGAAAATCAGGGGCTTTAACAATTTTGATCATTTCATCAAGTAATTGATCTGATGGCATATCTGGATTGTTAAGTGCTAAAAAGACCGCTTGTGAAATCTCGCGAAGATTATGTGGTGGAATATTTGTCGCCATACCAACTGCAATACCGGCGCTGCCATTGACTAGAAGGTTAGGGAAGCGGCTTGGGAGAACTACAGGTTCTTGTGATCGGCCATCGTAGTTAGGGACAAAGTTGACGGTATCTTCATCGATATCGCGCATCATCTCCATAGCGATAGGCGATAAACGTGCTTCTGTATAACGCATTGCCGCGGCTGGATCGTTACCTGGTGAACCAAAGTTTCCATTGCCATCTACAAGTGGATAGCGCAGCGACCATGATTGAGCTAAACGAACCACGGTGTCATAGATCGCGCCATCTCCGTGTGGATGGTAATTACCCATCACATCACCGACGATGCGAGAAGATTTGTAGTAACCCTTATCTGGGCGATAACCAGCGTCATACATTGCGTATAAAACGCGGCGGTGAACTGGCTTTAATCCATCTCGAACATCTGGGAGTGCACGCCCAACGATAACTGACATTGCATAGTCGAGATAGCTGCGTGCCATCTCAACTTGTAGATCAACGGTTTCAATACGGTCAAAATCATCACCGGGGTTTGTCATTCCGGTGCGATCTACAGGAGTCTCGTCTTTATCTTTAGCCATTAGATATCCAGGAACCTAACATCTTTAGCGTTGCGCTGAATAAATTGACGACGTTGCTCAACATCTTCACCCATCAGAACAGAGAAGAGATCATCAGCGGCTGCCGCATCTTCGAGAGTTACTTGTACAAGGACGCGGTGCTCTGGATCCATTGTGGTATCCCACAACTCTTTAGCTGGCATTTCGCCAAGACCTTTAAAGCGTTGGATACCGTCTTCCTTAGGAAGTCGCTTTCCTGCTTCTAAACCAATCTTGATCATGCCATCGCGTTCGCGATCGCTAAATGCATATTCAACCGGATCTTTACCGCCCCACTTCAATTTATACAGTGGTGGTGCAGCCAAGTAGACATAGCCGTTTTCAATCAATGGGCGCATGAAGCGGAAAAGAAGGGTAAGTAAAAGTGTGCGGATATGTTGACCGTCAACATCGGCATCTGCCATCAAAATAATTTTGTGATAGCGAAGTTTTTGGATATCGAAGTCATCATGAATACCAGTACCTAGCGCGGTGATAAGTGCTTGTACTTCATTGTTTTGTAGCACTCGGTCAATGCGTGCTTTTTCAACGTTAAGAATTTTTCCACGGATCGGGAGCACTGCTTGGTTACGTGAATCGCGTCCGCCTTTTGTAGAACCGCCAGCAGAGTCACCTTCAACAATGTAGAGCTCACACTTTGCTGGATCAGTCCATTGGCAATCTGCGAGCTTGCCAGGCATGCCGCGCCCTTCAAGCAACCCTTTGCGGTTACGGCTTAAATCGCGGGCTTTTCTCGCTGCAACGCGTGCGGCCGCTGCATCGATGCTTTTACGGACAATATCTTTTCCTTCTGCAGGGTTAGCTTCAAACCACTGTGTGAGGAATTCATTTACTGCTTTCTGGGTAAATGATTTTGCTTCAGTATTTCCAAGTTTTGTCTTTGTTTGGCCTTCAAATTGTGGCTCAGCTAATTTCACTGAGACGATTGCAGTAAGTCCTTCGCGAACATCGTCTCCAGTGAGGCGGTCTTCTTTCTTTTTAATAAAACCTTGTTCTTCGGCAAACTTATTTACAATAGATGTTAGAGCTGTACGGAAACCTTCTTCGTGTGTTCCACCTTCGTGTGTGTGAATGGTATTTGCGAATGTGTAGACAGATTCAGAAAATCCGGTATTCCATTGCATTGCAACTTCCAGGCTAATTTTGAGTTTCTTGTCTTCTGCCTCAATAAAAATAATTGATTTGTGTTGTTCGCCGCGGGTTGAGTTGAGATGTTTTACAAAGTCAGCAATTCCACCTTGGTATTGGTAGCGCACCGCAAGTGCCTCACCTTTGTCATCAACATGTCCTGGGCGAAGATCAGTCAAAGTTAAAATAAGTCCACGGTTAAGAAATGCCATTTCGCGAAAACGGGTTGAGAGAATTTCAAACGAGAAATCTGTTGATTCAAAAATTTCTGCATCTGGCCAAAATTGCACGGTGGTTCCGGTGCGAGTTGATGTTTCGCCTTTTTCTACGGGCGCATTAGGAACGCCGATTTTGTAACTTTGACGCCAGATAAATCCATCGCGGTGAACTTCAACAGAAAGATCTGAGCTCAACGCGTTAACTACAGAGACGCCGACACCATGTAGTCCGCCAGAAACTGAGTAGCCACCATCTCCGAATTTTCCGCCAGCGTGCAGCACAGTGAGTACAACTTCAAGAGCTGGTTTCTTTTCAACTGGATGGATATCAACCGGAATTCCGCGGCCGTTATCGACGACTTGTACTGAGCCGTCTTCCATAAGAGTTACATTTACTTCGGTGCAATATCCCGCGAGCGCTTCATCAACTGCGTTGTCGACGATTTCATAGACGAGGTGGTGTAGGCCGCGCTCACCTGTGGAGCCGATATACATGCCTGGGCGCTTACGGACAGCGGCGAGACCTTCAAGGACTGTGATCGAACTGGCGTCGTAGCCGCCGGTTTTTTCGCTCACGTAGGACTCCTTCAAGATTGCTAAATGGTCGCTATGGGGCATATAAGGGGAAATCCTTAACAGCAGGGCGAAATCCTATCGCGAAAAAAGAATTGGTAAACCTCAGATAAGCCCTAGGGTGGGGATTAGGGCAGCGATCTCGCGCGGGGTGAGGGTACCTATTAGCCGTAGGTGTCTCGGGGTCCCCGAGCGCCGCGGATTGTGCGGATGCCTTTTTTCCACGATGGGCCGGTTGGGCCAGTAAATCGTAGGGACTCCACAAGAGCGCCTGGGGCGCTTGAAGAAATTGTTGCGACCAATTGATCGTGGACTGATTGCAGTTGTGTGGCCCATGCAGTTGATGAACATTGAATAAGTAGGACGCCGTCGAGAATTGAGATTGGTGTGGCGTGTGTAGCGATATCACTTCCCACAATTTTTTCCCACTGCGCAAAAAGATTTCCTTCAGCTAGACCGGATTCCCATTGTCGATCAGAGACAAGGTTTGTTAACACATCGCTAATCAGTGTTGGGTCGCCCGGTGTTGAGGCTCGTTCGGCTGCAGGTGGTTTAATCTTTTTAACAAACCCTGTCTTATAACTACGAAATAGTTCAAGTGCTAAATCAACTCGCTTATCGCTCATGCAACACCTGCTTCGCGTGAAACTTTTCCGGGTGTGACATAAAAACGTTCAGTGAGTAAATCTGCGGGAAGGTCGCTTTCAACGGCTGCGGTGATAAATGTTTGTTCTGCTAACTGTGTGATTGCGACAAGTTGCGCACGGCGAGCAGTATCAAGCTCTGCAAAAATATCATCAAGAATAAGAATAGGTGACGAACCTTCGTCGCGTAAAAGCGTGAAGGAACCGATTCGTAGTGCGATAGCCACCGACCAAGATTCGCCGTGGCTGGCATATCCTTTTGCTGGAAAATCTCCAAGGTGTAGGTGTAGGTCGTCGCGGTGTGGACCAATCAAACTCACGCCGCGGTCGCTCTCTTTGTGGGCGACTTCTCTCTGTTGTTCTGTAAGGATTTTGATGTTGTTTTCAGCATCTGTTGTTAAACCATCGGTAGAAGATTTATATGAGATTGAAGCCGTCTTCACCTCATTAAGTTTTGCGTAGTGCGCGGTGACGTATGGGTTGAGTTTTTCGACCAAGTTAATACGCTCTGCTGTGAGTTGAGCTCCTAATGAAATGAGTTGTTCTGTCCAGGGTGCTAGTGAGCTTTCAGGGGCGCGTGTTTTAAGTAATGTATTTCTCTGTCGCACAACACGGTCGTAATCAGAGATCACTCCTGCAAGGCGAGGTGTACGAGTTATAAGTAATTTATCGAGGAAATCGCGGCGTTGTGTTGGTTCACCCCGTACAAGATCAAGGTCTTCGGGAGAGAAGTAGACAACTTGTAGAGCGCCGAGAATCTCGCGTTGTGATTTGGTTGGGTTTTGATTTATACGCGCGCGGTTAGCTTTATTTGCGTTGATTTCTAAATCCACAGAGAGAGTTCTTTGGTCGCTAAAGATTTCAGCGCGGATGATTGCTTGATCGCCTTCACTTTGGATAAGTGGTGCGTTTGTTGAGACCCGATGTGATGAGAGGAAGCCTAAGTAGATTAAAGCCTCGGCGATATTAGTTTTCCCGCAACCGTTATTACCGATAAAGGTGTTTACACCAGGTTCGAATGTAAGTTCAAGGTTTTGATACGAACGAAAATGTGTGAGTGATAACTTCTTAAGATGCATATCTCATAGGCATGAGGAGGTAGCGGTAATTTTCTACAACATTTCCGGTGGCCTCATTTTTACCCATCAAAATTGCTGGCTTATTCGATCCGGTGAAAGAAATCTGAACAAAGGGTGTTCCAACCGCTTGTAGACCATCACTTAAGAAGGTGGGGTTGAATGCGATTGAGATTGGTTCGCCGGTCAGCAAGATATCGATTGTTTCTGTTGCCTGTGCTTCTTCTCCAGCACCTGCTTCTAATGAAACGGTTGTTCCGTTAAATTCCAAGCGAAGCGGAACGGTTTTATCCGTCACAAGTGCTACACGTCGCACTGAATCTAAAAATGGGGCAACTTCGACAACGGCTGTTGAGATGACGTTTTGATCAAGGAGGTGGCGGTATGGAGGGAAGGTGCCATCCAACATACGTGATGTCATCGTTTTTCCTGCACCTGCAAAACCAGCTAAACGATCACTGTTTACTGCTGGTGCAATTGATAGTGAGACGTTTTTTGCGCCAATGAGTGATTTAGCTGCTTCAGCAATTGTGCGCCCGCGTAGTAACGCTGTTGTTGACACACCAGGTTGTGATGGCTGCCATGTGAATTCGCGGACTGCTAAACGGTAACGATCGGTTGCAGCGAGTGTGACGCTATCTTCATTAATCTCAACATGAACGCCTGTAAGTGTAGGAAGTGAATCGTCGCGTCCTGCGGCGACAGCTACTTGAGCAACTGCTTGCGCGAAGGTGTCGCTGGCTACAACTCCAGTTCCTTCTGGAAGTTCGGGTAGGTGTGGGTACTCATCAATCGACAGTGTTGGAAGAGTGAATTTAGCCGCACCTGATGTAACCAGTACGCGTGTGCCATCCAAAGCAATAGTGATTGGTTTATTCGGCAGCGATCTACAAATTTCAGCGAGGAGTTTTCCAGGAACTAAAACTTTTCCTTTAGTAACAATATCTGCAGCGAAGTGGGCTTTGCTTGAGGTCTCTAAATCAGAGCCTGATAGAAACACTTCATCGCCAGTTGCATCGATAACTATGCCAAGGAGTTCGGTTTTAATTGGGCGGGTTGAGAGGCTGCGCGAAACCCAGTTCACGCCATCAGTGAGCCCTTGTTGGTCAACTGTAAACTTCACTTTGTACCGCCCTCTTTACTCTCTTGAAAGTTTTGAAAGTCTGGCACACCTGTGCCGACTTGGAAATGTTCGTGTGTGGAGAAATTTTCTATATATAAAGGTAGTAGTAGTAACCAGAGACATTTCTTGTGGAGGAGCTCTCCATAATCAACAAAAGTCCTGCTCTACATCTTTATAAGTGAAAACAACTATGTGGGTAGACGGTGGGTAACCACCGTATTTATGTGGATAAACCCCCCCACCTACTCAAAGCTCTATCTTTGAGCATTTAGCAGTTAAAGCGTTTCTCGCGCTTTACCCACAGAAATGAGGGAGATACCCACAGTTATCCACAAGTTTTCCACAGTTGGGGGTAAAGAGGTCCAATCTGGACATTTCTACCTAATCCAACCTTTATTTAATTTTTTGCAGCCACCTTAATTCTATTAGTGAGTTCAGTGACCTGGTTATAGATCGATCGTCTCTCTGCCATTAACTGGCGAATTTTCCGGTCAGCATGCATCACGGTTGTGTGATCACGCCCCCCGAAAGTCTGGCCAATCTTTGGTAGAGAAAGTTCTGTGAGCTCGCGACAAAGGTACATCGCGATTTGGCGGGCGTTGACTAACACACGGGAGCGAGAGGTTCCACAAAGATCATCAATAGTAAGGCTGAAATATGAAGCTGTGGCAGCCATAATCGTTGGAGCGGTGATTTCAGGGGTTGAATCACTTGGGATTAAGTCACGTAAGACAATCTCGGCAAGTCCCATGTCAACCGGCTGGCGATTGAGGGACGCGAAAGCTGTCACACGAATAAGTGCACCTTCGAGTTCGCGGATATTGGTAGAAATTTTACTTGCTATAAATTCAAGAACATCATCCGGTGCATTTAATTTATCTTGCGCGGCTTTTTTACGAAGAATTGCGATACGTGTTTCAAGTTCAGGCGGTTGAATATCTGTAATCAACCCCCACTCAAATCGGCTACGTAAACGGTCTTCAAGTGTTGTTAATTGCTTAGGTGGGCGATCTGAAGAGATAACAATCTGCTTGTTAGCGTTATACAAAGTATTAAAGGTATGGAAGAACTCTTCCTGGGTGCGCTCTTTATTTTCTAAGAACTGAATATCATCAACAAGCAAAATATCTAGATCACGATACCTGCGTTGGAAAGCAGATGCTTTATCATCACGAATCGAGTTAATAAAGTCATTAGTGAACTCTTCCGAAGATACATAACGAACGCGGACATTGCCATATAACTCTTTGGCATATGCGCCAATAGCGTGCAACAAGTGAGTTTTACCAAGTCCAGAATCACCGTAAATAAATAGCGGGTTATAAGCTTTTGCAGGAGCTTCTGCTACAGCGACAGCTGCGGCGTGGGCGAATCGGTTTGATGCACCAATAACAAAAGTTTCAAAAATGTAGCGAGGGTTAAGTTGTGAAGGTTCTTCACTTCGAGGAGAACCTGATGCATCACGACCTAAAGTTTTCGGCGCTGTTGCGACAGGCGCACTTTCAACCACCACGGTTGGAGCAGGTAGATCTGCAAGTTCGATAGTTTCATCGATCATCACAGCAATATTTGTCTTCTCACCTAATTCACGAGTGAGAACTTCATTAACAACAACACGGAGGCGTGATTCAAGGACATCTTTTGCAAAGGCATTCGGCGCTGCAACAAGGAGGTTTGTTCCATCCTCACTCTGAATCAACCCCAGGGCTTTAGTCATCATCAAAAATGCGCGGTGTTGAGGTTCCCCTAAAGAGACATGCTCAATAACCCGTTCCCACAGGGCGCTTAATTCAACATCTACTACTGCCATATAAGCCCCCATTTCTTTGAAACCTTCTAAAAACCATTTAAACCTTTAGATAAGTTATCCACAAAGTTATCCACAGGCTGTGGTCTAAAGTAGGGGTTGAGGCCTACAAAATCCCGATTTCGGCGGATAGCCTGTGGAGAAGTCGAAAAGTAGAGCTCTTTTAGGAAAAGCGCAAGTAGTTATCCACAATAGCTCCCTCGATCCACCCCTAAGCCTGGGGTTGGGGGCGAGTTTGACCCGCGCCTATCCACACCTCTACCGTTGCCTCCTTGCTTCCCCCGCACTTATGAATCGTTCGTCGAACCAGGAGTTTTACCCATGACAAAGCGCACCTACCAACCAAATACTCGTCGTCGCGCCAAGAAGCACGGATTCCGCGCTCGTATGGCAACACGTGCAGGCCGCGCTGTTCTTGCCGCCCGTCGTGCCAAGGGTCGCTCACGTCTTTCAGCGTAAAAGTTAGAAAAACGCGGAGCAATAGAGTGCTTCCAAAGAAGGCACGCCTTACTTCAAGCGAAGATTTTGCTAAGGCAACAAAGAGCGGACTTCGTCTTACTTCAACAAACCTTGTCGGATATCTCTTCATTTCCCCTGCAGCAAATAGTGAGCTTCCAGCCAAATGTGGACTCATCATCAATAAATCAGTCGGTGGATCTGTGATGCGCCACCGTATCGCCCGCCAACTTCGACACGACCTTACGCCAAACCTTCAGACTTTGCCTACCAATTCACTTTTTGTAGTGCGTGTATTGAAGAGCGCACCGCAATACACCAGCGAACTCACAGAGTTGATTTCAGGGTTGCTTGTGCGCAGCCAAAAGAATGTGAGTCGATCATGAAGTTACTTTTATCTCCACTCACTCTTCTTATTACCTTTTATCAAAAGTTCATCTCCCCAGCATTTGCTCCTCGTTGCAAGTACTACCCGTCCTGTTCAAGCTATGCACTTACCGCAATCCAAAGTTACGGGTTAAAAGGAGTTGCGATGGCTGTCTGGAGAGTTGTGCGATGCAATCCATGGTCACACGGTGGAGTTGATTACGTAAAAGTACAAGTAAAAACAGAAGAAAAAACCATTACAGAGCAATCACTTCAGAGCATGAAAGCGGCGGCATAACCATGGGCTTTATTCTCAATCCTCTTTACAACCTAGTTTCTGGAATCATTGTTCTATTCCACAATCTTCTATCGCCACTCTTGGGTGAAGACAGTGGAGTTACATGGTCACTCTCAATCATGGGCCTTGTGGTGGTTATCCGAATAGTTTTAATCCCACTTTTTGTAAAGCAGATTAAAAGCCAGCGCGCACTTACCGCCCTTCAACCACATATGAAGGAGATTCAAAAGAAGTATAAAGATGATCGCCAGAAGCAATCTGAAGAGATGATGAAGCTCTATAAAGAGCATAAAACAAATCCACTCGCTTCATGTTTTCCAATTCTTGCCCAAGCACCAATCTTCTTTGCACTCTTTACAGTTCTTAATGGAATCGCTGCCAAAACCGATGCGGGAGTACCTGCACCAATCGCACGCGGATTTCTTAAAGGCGAATATTTAGAGAGTGCAGCTCAAGCTAAATTCTTCGGCGCAAAAATTTCTGAAACGTTTTTGGGTAGTGACGACATCAAGGTAAAACTTGTTACCGTGCTACTTATCTTTATTATGTCAGCAACAACATTTACAACCCAGCGTCAATTGATGACAAAGGGAATGCCAAAGATGGATTCAAGCAACAATATGATGTTGCAGCAGCAGAAAATCATGTTGTATTTATTCCCAGTTATTTTTGCGGTCTCCGGTGTTAACTTTCCAGTCGGTGTATTGATTTACTGGTCGACAACTAACTTCTGGACATGGGGACAGCAGTACTACGTCATTAAGAGAAACCCAACGCCAGGCTCTCCAGCTTTTGAAGAGCTTGAACGGAAGAAGGCGAAGAAGAAGGGGGTAGTTGAGCCGGATCCAAGCGATCCATCTGCGCCAGCGACCCCACCAATTGAAGAGATTAAAGGCCAGCGCGAACAACCAAAGAAGAAGAAAAAGAAGAAGAAGTAATTCGGACAATTAGCATCAATAGTATTAAATCCCATTGAAAGGGATTAATTAACCTAGGAGTAGAGATGTCAGAGAACCAGACAGTTGTAGAAGAGACCGAAGTGCAGTCCGAAGAGGCAGCAACCCATAAAGCTCCAAAGAGTGTGGCAAAACTTGAGGAAGAGGGCGATATCGCCGCCGATTACCTCGAAGCTCTCCTTGATATCGCCGATCTTGATGGAGATATTGATATCGATGTCGAAAATGGACGCGCCTCACTAGCTATCGCTGGCGGAAAGCTCGGCCACCTCGTAGGCAAGGAAGGGGAGGTCCTCGATTCAATTCAGGAGCTCACTCGTCTAGCCGTGCAGACAGCAACCGGAGACCGCAGTCGCCTCATGCTCGACATTGATAACTTCCGCGCCAACCGCCGCAAGGAGCTTTCAGCGCTTGCGAAAGAGAAGGCGGAAGAGGCGACCACGACTGGAAATGCCATCAAACTCGAGCCTATGAATGCCTTTGAGCGCAAAATCATCCACGACACAATCCAGGATCTTGGGCTCAGTAGCGAATCTGATGGAGAAGATCCTCGTCGCTACGTAGTGATCTATCCAGCGTAACCTCATGTCGCCAAGCGATGTTTCCCGTGAAACACTGATCGAGCGCTATTTTCCTGAGCGTCTCGACGAGATCGCTGCCTATGCCCACTTTCTCACCACTGCTGGGATCGAAAGGGGCCTCATCGGCCCCCGTGAAGGCGAGCGCATCTGGGAACGCCATATCTTTAACTGCCTCCCCGTCACCCAGTTGCTACCGCAAGGGGCATCCTTGTTTGATATCGGTTCAGGAGCTGGGCTGCCAGGAATTGTGATCGCACTTGCCAGACCTGATCTCTCAGTGACGCTCATTGAGCCACTCGAGCGGAGAGTCTCCTTCCTCAGTGAGGCTGTTGAAGGATTAAATATTGAGGTAATCCGTGGCCGCGCACAGGATGTGAAGAAGTCGGCTGACTTTGTTACCGCTCGCGCAGTGGCACCATTAGAGAAGTTGAAGAAAATAAGCTGGCATATGGTCAAAACCGGCGGCAGCCTCCTTGCCATGAAGGGCGAATCAGCCTTGGCAGAGATGGAAGGGGTCAAGGGGGCCACGCTCCACGAGATCACTTTGGAGGGAATTGAGCTTGGGCGCATCGTTGCGATTAAAAAGGGTGCTTAGATAGGCCAATGAGCCAGAACAGTGATGATTCACGTGAAACATCGCCCGCCTCAACACCATCAAATTCCACAAAGGTAGTTGGTGTCCGACGCCTCAAGGAGGCGATGGCGAAACCAGCATCTACCCGAATTTTCACTGTAGCAAACCAGAAGGGTGGGGTCGGAAAGACCACCACAACAGTCAATATTGCGGCCGCCCTTTCCATGGGAGGTCTTCGAGTCCTCGTTATTGATTTAGACCCACAAGGCAATGCCAGCACAGCTTTAGGTGTGCCTCACCGTGATAACGCCGGAATCTATGAAGTACTTATGGGAAGCCACGAGATATCAACAGTGGTGCAGAAGGTTGCTGGTTTTCCAATTCTCGATTGCATTTCATCCAATACATCACTTGCTAACGCTGAAATCAATTTAGTTTCAATGGTTGCACGCGAACTACAACTTAAAGAAGCACTAGAAACAATTAGCGCAAATTACGACTACATATTTATTGATTGTCCACCATCACTTGGCTTGCTCACTATTAACGCATTTGCTGCAGCGAAAGAATTACTTATTCCAATTCAAGCCGAGTACTACGCACTTGAAGGTTTATCACAACTTCTAGAAACGTATACAGTTGTAAAAAAGAGATTGAATCCCACACTTAACCTTTCAACAATTGTTCTCACAATGTTTGATGGGCGTACCCGTCTTGCAAACGATGTTGCAGCAAATGTGCGATCACATTTTCCGAAAGAACTTATCGATATCCCGATTCCACGCGCAGTACGTGTATCTGAAGCACCTTCCTATAACCAAACAGTAATGACATACGACCCACTTTCACCAGGGGCAATTGCATATATGCAAGTAGCGCGCGAAGTTGCAGAACGCGGTAAAGCTACAGAAGAAAACTTTGATTCAAATGTTGTCAGTATTCATTACAAGAAAGATGGAGAAATCGCATGAGTACTAAGCGCGGGGGACTCGGAACTAATTTAGATTCATTAATCCCAATTTCACTCACTGTTGGAGATACTGAAGTTGCGCAACAGAATGAAGTTCCCATCTCTTCAATTTCTCCTAACCCACGCCAACCACGTACAGTTTTTGATGAAGATGCACTTAATGAATTGATTGCATCAATCAAAGAGATCGGAATACTTCAACCCCCAGTCGTTCGCAAGGTCGGAGAGGGTCGCTACGAATTAATTATGGGCGAGCGCCGACTTCGCGCCGCAAAAGCCGCTGGACTAAAAACAATCCCTGTCATTATTCGCCAAACTCCAGATAACGAATTACTTCGCGAAGCCCTCATCGAAAACATTCATAGAAGCCAACTTAATCCACTCGAAGAAGCTGCGGCATACGCTGGTTTACTTACAGATTTTGGTTGCACACATGATGAGTTAGCAACAAAATTAGGGAGATCGCGCCCATTGATCTCAAATATGTTGCGCTTACTCAACCTACCGCCATCAGTTCAAAGAAAAGTCGCAGCAGGCATAATTTCTGCAGGGCACGCTCGCGCACTTCTAGGTTTGAGTGATGAGAAAGAGATTGAAAAACTAGCCAACAGAATCGTTGCAGAAGGTTTAAGTGTTCGTGCAACCGAAGAGATAGTAGCTATTGCAGGACCGGCTAAGAAGAGCGCAAAAACCAAAGCAAAGGTTGGAATTTCAGGAACAGCTCTTGCTAGTGCGGAACTTCTTAGTGATTACTTGGATACACGCGTAAGCATTGAACAAGGTAGAGGCAAAGGAAAGATCACCATCGAATTTTCTGGAAATGAAGACCTTCAGCGCATCGTCGATTTAATCGAAGGTTAGTTAAGCGCTGAACCTCGGCGAGACATTTCTTGCTTAACAACCTGGCCTAACGCCTTCACGCCTTCGCGGATGCGCTCAGGTGTTGGGTGGCAGTATGAAAGTCGCATAGACCACGATCCAAAACCATCTGCATAGAAAGCAGTCCCTGGGACATATGCAACCTTTGCAACAATCGCCTTAGGCATCATCGCTTTAGTATCAATTTCAGGTGGAAGATTGACCCAGACATAAAATCCGCCGCCAGGTTTTGTCCACGTAGCCTCTTGAGGGAAGTGCTCTGAAAGTGATTCAAGCATCGCATCGCGACGGACCTTGTACACCTCACAGAAGCTTGCAATCTGATCACGCCAAGGCTGATGAGATAAATAGTTAGCAATTGTTAGTTGTGTGAAATTTGATGGACAGAGAATTGAAGATTCTGAAGCAATAACCAATTTATCTTTCAGTGATTGAGGAACAAGGGCCCAACCAATACGTAGCCCTGATGCGATCGTCTTAGAAAATGAGCCTAGATAGATAACATTTTCGGAATCTTCAGCGCGCATCGCATTCGGAGATGGACGATCAAAACCAAGAAGCCCATAAGGGTTATCCTCAACAACAAAAATGCCTTCTTCGCGGCAGATCGTCAAAATCTCTGTCCGTCGATCTGCAGGCAAGAGCACGCCGGTCGGATTCTGATAATTCGGGATGAGGTAAAGGAATTTAACCTTGCGACCAGCAGCACGCGTGACCTTGATGGCATCGCGAAGTGCTTGAGGAACCATTCCATCTTGATCCATCTCAACATGGACAACAGCTGCCTCGTATTGGCGGAATGTTCCAAGTGCGCCCACATATGAAGGCGCTTCAACCAATACAACATCACCTGGATCGATAAAGATACGAGAGATGAGATCTAGAGCTTGCTGCGAGCCCGTAGTCACAACAATGTCATCTGGATTAGCGCGAATACCTTCAAGTGCCATGACATCGCAAATTAACTCACGAAGTTTGGGATGTCCTTGGCCGCTGCCATATTGCAGAGCTTCAGCGCCGTTGGTAAGAATTAATTCATTAACAACACTTGCCATCATATCCATCGGCAAAGCCGAAAGATTTGGCATTCCACCAGCGAGAGAAACAATCTCAGGTCGTGAGGCAACTGCGAATAGTGAACGAATTTCACTCGGAAGCATTCCCGCGGCGCGAGCAGCAAAACGTTCTTCAAGCTTTTGCGGGGCACCCGTATGGAATCGCGTATTTACCTCAGACATAGGGATAAGTCTCCCACATTGCCTGCGGTACTGGGGTAATTATTTAGCGGCGGATGCCGGCGCTACGAAGATCTGAAATACGCAAAGTACCTGTTTTCGCATCATCTTCTGCAGCCAAGTAGAGGCGTTGAATCGCAATTATGAATGCTTCAGCGAGAGCGTCACGAAATTCAGGGTTAGCCAAATTTTTCGCATCATGCGAATTACTCAAATAGCCGCAATCGACTCGCACAGAAGGAGCCTTGGTTAGACGAAGTGAGTCCCATGTCTTTGCATGAGTTCTACAGTTAAGGAGATTTGTCCGCGCACAAATTTCTCGCTGTACTAAAGAAGCAAATCGTTCACCCACAACAGAGTGCACACCGTGTGCATCGCTTCCGTAAAAGTATGTTGCAACACCTTGTGCGCTGGGATTGCTGTGAGTATCTGTATGAAGTGAAATAAACAAGTCTGTAGCATTGGTATTTGTGAATGCGATTCGTTCATTCTCACTTGGTGCATTCTTAGCGCCGCGCGTGAGAAAGACGCTGGCACCAAGTGCAAGTAAACGTCCTTCGATACGGACTGCAATGTCATAAACAATCTCTGCTTCATCTCCATCACTACCTGGATCTAAAACAATAACTTTATTTGCAAGAGCGGGGCCGCGAGTTCGAGCTGCAGCACTTTCGCGCAATTGGGATGGCGCACCACCAGAGACAATTTTTGTTAGACGAATCAAACCGATAATTGTTTCGGGCCCACAACGACCATCAACTTTTGCACCCACTGATTTTTGGAAATCTTTTACAGCACCTTCAGTTCGCTCTCCATAAATTCCATCAACGCGACCACAATCAAATCCCATCTCTGTAAGACGCGATTGAAGTGCTGCGACATCATCACCATGCATCAACGGAGGTGATTGGAGGTAGAGAGAACGATCGCCCAACTTCCAGCGAGCATCTTCGAGTGCGCGCTCGGTAGCGACATCTAACAAACCAGTGACATTTAATCCACGCTCTTGCTGAAAAGATCGAATCTCATCAGGAGTTAGCTGTGAATGCATTAGTGAAAACCCTTACGGTTTAGATAAATGCTTCAAGCTCTTTAAGAAGAGCTGGCTTTGGCTTTGCGCCAATAATTGTCTTAACAACTTCACCGTTGACATAGACATTGAGCATCGGAATCGATGTAACGCCATATTTGATTGCGATCGAAGACTCTTCATCGGTGTTGAGCTTTACGATCTTGAGCTTATCCCCGTGTTCATTTGAGATATCTTCAAGGATTGGTCCAATTGCACGGCATGGCCCACACCATTCAGCCCAGAAATCTACAAGGACAGGTGTGCTGCTCTTGAGTACTACTTCATCGAAATTGGCTGCGGTTACTTTGCTTGTGGCCATTACTGCTCCTATTTATCTCTGATTTTTATTTATTGAATCTATATGTACGCGCTAGGTTACTAGTGCGCGAGGAATTTTTCAGCGTCTAACGCTGCTTGGCAGCCCGAGCCCGCAGCTGTAATCGCTTGACGGTAGGTGTGATCTACGAGATCTCCGCATGCAAATACTCCAGGCAGGTTGGTGCGCGTTGAGCGTCCTTCCACCTTTACATAACCCTCGTTATCGAGATCAATCTGTCCAATAAGTAGTTCACTACGAGGAATATGTCCGATTGCAACGAAGAGTCCAGTGAAGTCGCGCTCAGAAAGTTCGCCAGTGACAGTGTTCTTCAACGCTAAACCAGAGACTTTTTCTTCGCCGAGAATATCTACAACCTCTGTATTCCACAGCATTTCAATTTTTGGATTGTTGAGTGCACGCTCTGCCATGATTTTTGATGCGCGCAGTGAATCACGACGGTGAATCAAAACAACCTTGCTTGCAAACTTTGTTAAGAATGTTGCTTCCTCAACTGCAGAATCTCCACCACCAACAACAGCGATGGTTTGATCTCTAAAGAAGAAGCCATCACATGTTGCACACCAAGAAACTCCGCGGCCGGATAGACGATCTTCATTCGCAAGACCAATGTGCTTATATGCAGAACCAGTTGCGAGAATCACCGCACGCGCCTGAACGACATTCCCGCTGCCATCCTTAACTGTCTTGATATCGCCCTTCAAATCCATTTCAACAACATCATCGGTGATGAGTTCTGTTCCAAAACGAGCAGCTTGCTTACGCATATCTTCCATAAGCACTGGACCCATAACACCATCAACAAAACCCGGAAAATTCTCAACTTCAGTAGTCGTCATCAGCGCGCCGCCTGCTGTTACAGAACCCTCGTATTGCACAGGATTGAGTTGCGCACGAGATGCATAAATAGCTGCTGTATATCCAGCAGGGCCAGAACCGACAATAACGAGATCACGAATCATGGATCTAGCCTACCTTTCCTTTTCTTTAATAAACCGCGACCAAACTCAGCCAAAGTTGCGATCTCTGCCACCCGAAAGAGTTTGGCAAAGAGAAGATAAAAAATCCCACTAAAAGCCAAGATCAACCCAAGGCGCAGAGCACGCAGGATCAAAGAAGAGTCCGCGCTCTCCCACTCAAAGAAATAGACCAGAGCAAAGAGTGGTGCCATAGCAAGAATTGAAGCGAGATAAAGTTTTGCGTGATGGCCGGCAAAGGTAGAGAAAGCCAACTTACCAGTGTGTTTTTTAAGGAGTGAGAGAGTAATAAAGAGGCCGACGATGTAACTTGCCGAAAATGCGATACCTAACCCGATGGTCACCTGCTGGCTATCAAGGGTTTCAAGGAAGAGATATGAGAGCGCGACAGAAATAATATTGATGATTAAAATCGAAATTACTTGTGTGCGAGTATCTTCAAATGCATTAAAGCCACGAATCAAAATTAAGTTAATTGAAAACGCAACCAAGCCAAGGCTCAGAGCAGAGAGAACCTGACCGATATATCGAGAGTCATCTAATGAAATTCCAAAATAGAGCGATTCAGTCATCATTGGACCAAAAAAGAAGAGCGCAACACTACTTGGAACAGTAACAACACCAACCATTTTAATTGCGCGAATAAGTTGCTTTCGTACCTCTTCGACATTCTTATCGATTGCAAGCTTCGATAAATGAGGAAGGAGTGCAGTCACGATTGAAATTGTGACGATCGAATACGGCAACAACATAATGTAGTAAGCGCTGGTAAAAGGAGTAAACCCAACACCTGTGGTGATTCCCTCTTGCGCACTTCGTACGGCAGCACTTGTAGCCACATTTACAGTTACTAAGTAACCAAGTTGTGAGATAAGAACATAGACCAACGTCCAACCTGCAAGTGAGAAGGATTTACCTAAACCATGTAGTCCAAACTTAACTCGAAGCTGAATTCCAGATTTTTTAACCACGGGAATCAGAATCAAAGCTTGGACCACGATTCCCAAAGTAGTTCCCCACCCCAAGAGTTGAATCTGAAAATCTGTAATCGTTCCAATAGCTATAGATTCTTGTAACACTAAAACGCCAGCAAAGATTGCGATTACCACGAGGTTATTGGCGATTGGCGCCCACATCAGAGGCGCGAAAGAGCCGCGAGAGTTAGCAACCTGACCGAGCATTGTGAAGAGACCAAGGAAGAAAATTTGCGGCAAGCAGTAACGTGTGAAGGCAATCGCGATCTGATTCTCTGCCTCAAAACCCGGTGTAGAAAACTCTGGAGCATAAAGTCGCACAAGTGCGGGGGCAAAAATTACTCCTACAACAACCAGCAATAGCAAAATTCCTGAAATGGTTGTTACTAGTCGAGATGCGAAACCATCTCCACCATCCTCGTCCTGGAATGAACGAACAAGCTGTGGAACAAAGATTGCAGTGAGCGCACCACCAACAAGTAAGTTGTAGAGAATATTTGGCATCGTATTTGCAACGTTGTAAGTATCTGCAAGGAGCGCAGTACCCAATACAGCAACGGCTAAAATTGCTCGGAAGAAACCGGTGATGCGAGAAAGAATTGTTCCTATCGCCATAATTCCAGAGGCGCGGAAGAGTTCATTATTCTTCATTTACGCCCCTTTCGAATTCGACGAAACGTCTGAGCACCTGCACCAATAAAGAGTAGAACTGCCGCTGTCGTTGTAAACCACGCCACTCGAGAATCAATAAGAGTCATACTCAGCGCCAGCTTAGAAGATGGCCCTAGCCACTTTCCTTGTGAGTTAGTAAGGACAGCATTTAATTGGGTGCTACCTGAAGTGATGACTGTATAAGGCACCGCCATCTGAGTCCGTGATTGTGGATCGAGTGTGATTTCACGAATATCGTCGACAATTACACGAATATTTGATGCACGGAAAATCAGATTGATCTTTACTGGTGTCGAGAATCCATTAACTAGAGTCAAAGGAACCTTTCCAGATTCAGATGTCAGTGCGTACTTTCCTGGATTAACGCGCAACTTATTCTGCTGCTGAGTAACCCCATCGATTGCACTCTGCGCAAAAACCTCAGCTGATTCACCATTTATAGATGGTGAGAGCAGGATCGCCAGTCTTGCTCGAAAGATTTCCAACTCTGGTGCAGTAACCACTGTAGAAAGCTTTGAAATGGCCTGGCGATTAGTTGTGTAATTCTTGCGATCTGGTCCACTCAGCTTCGAGACAGAAGATTTAAACACTGTTTTATCTGCAGAAATTGCCCTACCTAGATGGAATGCAACGCGCTGGGCACCAAACTTTTGGTAGAAAGCTAATTCGCTGGGAGCAAGGCGTTTGGCTAAGCCCAGATCTGGGTTTCCATATGCAATCGGAGTAATGATTGCGCCAGCGGTAGCAATGCGAAGTTGCGCAAGCCACGCAGCAGCAACTTCAACACCAACACCATCTTCTTCACTGGCGAGTTCATAACCATCTGCCATATCAGCAACTTCATCAAGGAGAGCGGCATCAATAAACCATCGGGTTTGAGTAAGAGATGGAGTGTAGACAAGTAAACCTAAGCGACCACTGGGTGAGAGAAGAGTTGCTAATTCATCGTCAATAAATCTTCCATCAAGAAGTTGGTGTGGTCTTTCAACAAGTTCAATGCTGCGAGTAGTCGCACTTGCACTCTGTGGAAGAAACACTGCTGTGGCGAGAAATGTAAGAATGATGACCAAAAACTTTTTCACTGCTCCACCTCAGATGCTTTGGTGCGCGCGATCAATTTCTTCTCATCTGGATACGCCAGAAGACCAACAATTTCAGAGAGCGGAAACCAACCCACCTCATCCACTTCAGATTCTTGAGCAGCTAAAAACCCACCTACTTCTTTAAACTGAAAGTGATGAACAGTCTTATGAATTCGCTTTCCGCCAGCCATAAACCAGAAATCAATGACTCCTAACGAACGTTCGATCTCTGATGTAATTCCAGTCTCTTCAGCAACTTCTCGAATCGCCGCCTGCTCCGGAGTTTCACCTTCTTCAATGTGCCCTTTAGGGAGCGACCAAAGTATGCGAGCGCCAGTTGAATCTTTATGGTCTCGGCGACCAATCAACAACCCCTTGGTCTTTGTCGAATCAATAACAAGTCCACCAGCACTTACTTCATCTACACGTTTTGCATATGGTTTTGGGTTTGGTTTAGCTGGCTGTTTTGTTTGCGGTTTACCTTTTGTTGCAGCCGAAGTGGTTCCATCCTCGCCAGATGTGTGATTCTGTGGGGCGCGATGTGCAGGACGCTTACGCCTGCGCTTCTTCTTAATGCCTTCGCTGCCCGCACCAGGTGCCGGGTTCATGCCATAAGGGTAGTGCTCAGGACTAGCCTTAGCCATTATGTCTTCACCTCAAACTCCACCAGCCTCACAGGCAGGCTTAAGTGCTGCCGGTGAGATGGCGATTGCTTCCCTCGTTCAGCGCGCCCCACTCGCAAGCTCTCTAGCCGCTGCCTTTAAGGAGAAGGGATTTACTCTCGCTCTCGTTGGTGGACCTGTACGCGATGCGCTTTTAGGAAGACTTGGAAACGATCTCGATTTCACAACAAGTGCTCCGCCACTAGAAACAAAAAAGATTTTGCAGAAATGGGCGGAAAGTGTTTGGGATACAGGAATTGAATTTGGAACAGTTGCTGGTCAGCGCGGAGAAACAACGGTTGAAGTAACTACATATCGCAGCGAAAGTTATAGCAGCGAATCACGTAAACCTGATGTCACTTATGGCACGTCAATTGAAGGCGATCTTTCGCGCCGTGATTTTACAGTTAACTCAATGGCGCTGGAGCTCACAAGCGATAAGCCTCTTTTTATAGATCCATTTGGTGGTCTCGCTGACTTAGCCAAGAAAGTATTGCGCACACCCGGGAAACCAGAAGACTCGTTTAGCGATGATCCACTTCGCATGTTGCGCGCTGCGCGTTTTGCAAGCCAACTTAACTTTGAGATTGCACCAGAAGTTATTGTCGCGATGAAAGATATGGCCAAGCGGCTAGAAATTATCTCTGCCGAGCGCATCCGTGATGAAATTACAAAACTACTCATGTCTCCACAACCACGTACTGGTATCACGATCTTGGTTGAAACAGGTCTTGCCGATATTGCTATCCCAGAAATTCCTAAGTTACGTCTTGAAGTCGATGAACACCACCACCATAAAGATGTCTATGAACATTCCATAACGGTGCTTGAGCAAGCAATCGCGCATGAAGATCGATTAGGTGGTCCTAATCTTGTCATTCGTCTTGCTGCGCTTCTGCACGACATTGGAAAACCAAAGACCCGCGCACTTCTTGAGGGCGGCGGAGTCTCTTTCCATCATCACGAGGTTGTTGGTGCGCGCCTTGCAAAAAGTAGGTTGAAAGCCCTGCGATTTAGCAATGAAATCATCGAAGAGGTGGAAACACTTATTGCTCTCCATCTGCGTTTTCATGGATATGGTGACGGTGAGTGGACTGATTCTGCTGTACGCAGATACGTGCGTGATGCTGGCGAATTACTCACACACCTGCACGTACTTACTCGCGCGGACTGCACAACCAGAAATGCGCGCAAAGCAGCACGTTTAGCCGCGACGTATGACAGCCTTGAGGCGCGCATCGAAGTTTTAATGGAACAGGAAGAACTTTCAAAGATTCGCCCAGATCTTGATGGCGCAGAAGTCATGCAACTGCTTGGAATTAGACCCGGAGCTGATGTTGGTCGCGCACTTGATTTCCTACTCGAACTTCGCATGGATCAAGGACCACTTGGTAAAGAAAAGGCGACTGAGCACCTAATGCAGTGGTGGGCTACTCGGAACGGATAAAAAACTTTGATGGTCGAAGGATGATCAATGAAGTTGCTAAGTAACCAACCCCAATAACAGTAGGAAGTGTCCACGTGTCACCATTTGTTGGAAGCAAGAACGCTGCGAGTAATCCACCAAAGACAATTGCGAAGTTAACTACAACGTCATAAACAGCAAATACACGCCCACGGTAGATGTCATCGATCTTTGATTGCACGAGCGCATCATTGGTCACTTTCACACTCTGGCCACATAGAGCCGTAAAGAATGCGGTGAGCGCAAGTGTTAGTGGTGTTCGAGCGATAGCTAGTGCAATAACACTTAATGACGCAGCCGCCATCGCTAGACGAATCCATCTATGTCTTCCAACTTTACGGACACCGTACGGGGCGAGGATCGCGCCAACAACAAAGCCCACCGCAGCGGTAACAATCATAAAAGTAACGCCTGCTAGCCCAGCTTCGGTATCGAGCGGATCATTAAATTTATTACGCTCAAGCACTAAAGTCATCAGCGTTAGCGCCGTTAACCCTCCTCGCTGAATTGCAATCGCTGCAATGCCGCGAGCTGCATCAATGTGCTCTTCTAAGAATTTAACCCCCTCTCGCATCTCCTTTAGCCCTTGTGTGAAAGAAGCCTTAACAATTTCATGTGGAAGTGGGCCAATCTCATCTCGCCGAAGCAATGATGCAAAGAGTGCAGCCCCTAAATATCCGCAGACAGCGATTGAGATAATTACGGCGTCCGCATTATCGGCTGAGGTCATGGAGTCTAGAATTTTGCGAACACCTAATCCGATTCCACCACCGAGAACAACCCACACTGAACCACCAGTCACGGCTAGCGCGTTTGCGGAAATTAAATGATGACGGGAAATTACAAGAGGCAGACCTGCTGAGAGGCCGGCGAGAATTAATCTGTTTACACCGAAAGCGATAAGTACAAAGACAGTTAGTTCAATTCCGGTGCGACCCTGAAAAATCAAGAGGGCAATAACCGCCAAAGTTATTGCACGAGTCATATTTGCAAAGAAGAGTGCACGTTGGCGCGAGAAGCGGTCAAGAATTGTTCCGACAAAAGGTCCAACGATTGAATATGGAACCAAGACAAGAGCAAAAGCAAGAGCGGCACTCATCGCATCTGCCTGACGTTCAGGTGAGAAAAGGACGAAGGAGGCGAGTGCGCTCTGGAAAATTCCATCGGTGAGTTGACCTGTCCAGCGAATACGAAGCAGCCGGAAGAGTTTTCGATCGAAGAGAATCTCTTTAACGCTCACTGGGTAAGCGTAGTAACTCAGAAGCGATTATTCTTTGCATGTGGCCACAACACTTAACCTGCGTTCACTACGCGCCTATATCGACTACACCCTCGATAAGCGCGCAACTCTCATGGGCCTTTTCCGTGGCGTAGTCGATGCTTGTGATGCAGATCCATATTTAATGCGAGCTGCGAAATATCACGGCGAGAAAGTGGATAGAAAGTGTCCAGTATGTAAAAAGCTAGAGCTAGTCGAACTTCGCTACACATTTGGCGATCAACTAGGACAATTTTCGGGGCGGATTAAATCCCCTCAAGAATTAGCGTCGATGGAGAGCGAGTTCGGTGAGTTTTCTGTCTATGTTGTTGAAGTTTGCCGTGGATGTTCGTGGAATCACCTCTGTTCCACCTTTATATTGGGCGATGGCATCACCCGTAAAGCGCCACGGAAAGTTCGAACGCTCGAAGATGAGTAGAAGACAGGTAACCTTTAAGAATGGATAGAGCAGTTCTACGCCGCCGATTGTTTCGCACCACAATCTTTCTGGGCGGATTCGGCTTTATTGCGGGATCTACCCTCTTTGCCTTTGCTTGGTTCACTGTCTCAATCCCAGATCCAAATGCCTACGTCAACAGTCAGGCAACAATCATTCAATACTCCAATGGTGAAGAGATCGGCCGCATTGGTACACAGAATCGCCAAATTCTTCCCATCGCTCAGATTCCAATAAATATGCGCAATGCTGTGCTCGCCGCAGAAGATAGAAAGTTTTACTCCAATCAGGCATTTAGCGTGACTGGTATTGCTCGTGCGCTCATTAACAACTTAAAGTCTGGCAGCCTAAATGCTGAAGGTGGATCAACGATCACTCAGCAATACGCCAAGACTGCATTTCTCACTTCAAGTCGAACCATCGAACGCAAAATTAAAGAACTTGTTATCGCAATGAAGCTCGAGAACGCACTTTCTAAAGATCAAATCTTTGAAAATTATCTCAATACCATTTACTTTGGTCGCGGCTCTTACGGTGTTCAAACAGCTTCACAACAATATTTCAATCGAAATGTGGATCAATTAACACTCTCACAAACTGCAGTGATCGCAAGTATCTTGCGGTCACCAGGTTATTACGACCCGTCACTGTCCGAAGAGAACACGGTTCGTCTCGAGAACCGATTCAAATACGTTATCGATGGAATGTTGAATGAAGGATGGATCACTCAAGAGCAAGCCGACAAAGCAAAGTTTCCAGTCGTTGCACCTCGCGTGACATCAGGAACTCTGAGTGGACCAAAAGGTCACGTCATTTCACAAGTCCAGAGAGATTTAGGTCGACTTGGATTTACTGAAGAACAATTACTTGAGGGTGGACTTGTCATTCGTACAACGTTGGTGCAGAAAGCCCAGCAATCAGCGGTTGATGCAGTAACCAAGTTCTATCCAAAGAAAGCTCCAGAAAACTTGCGTATTGGTCTTGTTGCTATTCGCCCTGGAACCGGTGAGATAGTTGCACTTTATGGTGGTCGGGACTACTTAGAGCGCCAACTCAACGATGCAACCCAATCTATTGCGCTAGCGGGATCAACATTTAAACCATTCGCACTTATCGCAGGACTTGAAGCGGGAATTCCCCTGACATCAATGTGGAATGGCGATTCACCACAAACATTTGATGATCTTGGTAAGCCTTACGTCGTGAGTAATTACGGTGACGAGGGATGGGGTCAAGTAGACCTTCTTACTGCAACACAACATTCGGTAAACACAATCTTTGTTCCCCTTGGAATGAAAGCTGGCATGGATAAAGTTGTTGATGCTGCGCGCAGAGCAGGTATTCCAGAGAACGTTGCGATGATCCCAACACCATCTGTTGTTTTAGGAGTGGCATCTCCTCGCGTAATTGATGTTGCCAACGCATATGCAACATTTGCCGCTCAAGGTGTCTATGCCAAACCATTCTTAGTCGCTTCCGTTACGGGCCCAAATAAAGGTGTGCTTTATGAAGCCACTCCACAGACGCAAGAGGTTTTCTCCAAAGAGGTAATGGCTGATCTCACCTACGCACTCAAGAGCGTAGTAAACGGTGGAACGGGTGCAGCTGCGTTATCACTTGGGCGTCCAGCAGCTGGCAAGACGGGGACCTCACAATCGAATGCCTCTGCATGGTTCGCCGCATACACGCCACAACTTTCTGCATCCGTTGCCCTCTTTAGAGATTCAGCATCCGAGTCCCTCAACGGCATCGGCGGATTAACTTCTGTGACAGGTGGAACTTTCCCGGCGCGTATCTGGACAGCATTTATGAAGGGCGCTCTCAAGGGTGAGCCCGTAATGACTTTCCCAGCACCATCAAATATCGGTGGGCTCGAACCGATTGAGATGACTTCTGGTGGCGTTCAAACCAGAGAAGATTGATTTAACTTTTCATGAGCGCTCGTCTGGCTAAACCAGTCGTCCTACTTATATTTCTTAGTTTGGTGGCAACCCTTGTGGGAGCGCTCAAATTCAGTTCTTGCGAAGAATCGCTCTGGGCAACTCCAGATCAATATGTGCACGCCTGCTACTCAGATATTCCAGCGCTCTATGGTGAACGCGAGTTAGATGATGATCGTTGGTCATATTCATCAGATACAAACGCAGTGGAGTATCCAGTACTGACAGGAACCGTCATGTGGTTCTTCGCTCGCGTAATACCTAGCGGCGATAACGAAATGCTCAATTACTTCAGAGTTAATCAGATCTTTTTAGCAGGTCTCTTTATTTTCATCGCCTTTATTATCTATCGAATACGGCCAGAGTTTGCCTATCTGTCTGCTATTGCTCCAGCAGCAATTGCATCGCTCTATATCAATTGGGATTTGTGGGCGATCCTCTCGATGATGCTCTCTATTTATTGGTTCGATCGGAAGAAGTACACATACTCAGCTCTTGCAATCGGAATTTCGATTTCAACAAAGTTCTTACCTGTCTTCTTACTCTTACCAATAGCACTCATTTTGTGGCGACGAAATGAAATCAAAGAGCTAGCTCGCTATCTTGGGATTGCTGTTGCAACATTTCTTCTCATTAACATTCCAGTAATGCTCACAACTCCAGAAGGATGGCTACGTTTCTACCAACTTAACTTTGATCGAGGAGAGGATTGGGGTTCGGTTTGGTATGCACTCTCATCCCTTGGAGTTAACTTAGGAAGTACAAACTTCTTCGCAATTCTGACTCTGGCAGTTGCAGTTCTTGTCATCTCTCTTCTTATCTTCTCAACTAAAGAGACAATGCAACTTGCCGATGTCAGTTTCATTGTTCTGGCCCTAGTCATGATTGCAAGTAAGGTCTATTCACCACAATATGTTCTGTGGTTAGTTCCGCTTGCAGTGATTGCCATGACACGTCGCAAAGATGTTCATGCGTTTTGGATTTGGCAGATCGCAGAAGTTATTTATCACATCGCAATTTGGCAACACTTAGCAACCGTCACCGATGCACAGTTTGGCCTGCCACTGACCGGCTATGCCTTGATTAGCCTGATCCGCATCGCTGCCTGCCTCTATTTCGTCGTAGTACTGATCAAAAAAGCCTCCCAGGGCGGCCAATTCCCGCACGAATTTCTCTTTAAATCCGCCGACAGTTACCCTTAACCCTCCACACCGTGGCCCCCGACTTGGGTCAGCTGCGATGAGGAGAAGCTATAACCCTCCTGTCACGGAAATGCCGTGGCCGTCTTAGTCCAGAGGAGGTCGGGTTAACGCATGCGTCACTATGAATTAATGGTCATTCTCGATCCAGAACTCGAAGAACGTACAGTCACACCATCACTTGAGACTTATCTCAAGATCATCAAAGACAGCGGAGGCCGCGTCGACAAGCTCGATGTTTGGGGCCGACGCCGTATGTCATTCGAGATCAATAAAAAAGGCGAAGGCATCTACGCAGTTGTAGATATGCACTGTGAGCCTGCCGCGATCAAGGAATTGGACCGTCAACTTAACTTGAACGAATCCGTTCTACGCACAAAGGTTATTCGTCCCGAATAATCTCCACATACTTGTTGGTGGCATCTAGAAAATGTCG
>Ga0208596_1000054_pt1 | contig 38943 bp, 39 predicted proteins | sample LakMenEpi12Jul11_FD_150686 | JGI IMG/M metagenome (GOLD analysis project Ga0208596, IMG submission 150686) | Freshwater microbial communities from Lake Mendota, WI - 12JUL2011 deep hole epilimnion (SPAdes) | ecosystem: Environmental > Aquatic > Freshwater > Lake > Epilimnion/Euphotic zone ...
TTTGATCAATTAATGACTCTATTCTCAATAGACAATGGATTTTACCTGGGTAAAACGCAAAGATTGTAAAGTTTTATTGCAGGATTCAACACTTGTGGTATAATGGTGTAATCATAATTATTTAAACACTTTAAAATGGTTAATGCAGCATCCAATAATTCAGATGAAAAAGAGTTTTGGGAAAATGTAGAAACTCAATTTGAGGAGAAAGTACAAGATTTTTCTAAAACTCTGAATATAGCCATCATTGGAAAAGTTAGTTCTGGTAAAAGCTCATTGATTAATGCTTTGCTAAAACTGAGTCGAAAAAAAGCCATAGCACAAGTAGGTGCTGAAGCAGGTGTGACTACGAAATTAAAAATATTGCGATTAGATGAAAGAGTTAGGCTGATAGATTCACCAGGACTTGATGATGTCCGCGCTGAAAATAGCCAGATTACACGAGAATTTCTCAAACATATTGACGTAGGAATCTTAGTTGTAACTGGAGCAGCAGATGCTTCTCAAAAAAGATATTTAGATGACCTTCGCTCACACTGTGAATCTGTATTTGTTGTTTTGAATAAAATTGATGAATGGGATAGGTTAGCTCCATCGGCTTTAGAAAAAGTTGTTAATCAGTGGAAACAGGTACTTCAGATAGAAAAAATTTACCCTGTTTGTGCATTTGGCTATGATGCCGATACTCCTCCTAACACTCCACTAGATATTCGTGGTGTATATGGGCTGCGGGAGGATATAGAAATTTTTTTAGGTTCAAAGGGAAAGGATCTACTACTCGCTCGACACATGGGTGAGAAAAAATCCTATGCTATCGGAATTATAGCAACTGCATTAGTAGCCGTTGCTGTTCAGGCTTTTATTCCAGGTAGTGCAGCCTATATAGCAGCTACACAAGCTTCTGCTATTGTTGCTCTAACCTATCTGTATACTGGTGAAATTCTTTCATCTAAAGCTTCTCTTGGTTTACTACCAATATTTGCTAGTGAAACTGTCATAACAACATTGTTTCTATGGGTTAAATCATTCTTGCCACCAACTGGAATTGCTGATGTAGCCGCAGCCATTCTTGCGGTAAGTGTTACTTTAGCAATTTTAGCCACTGTCAATTCTATACTCGCAAGTGGCGCAAAATTAGAAGAAGAAGAACTTCTTAAATCAAAATTCCGAACTTACCGAAGGCAAGCAGAGACAGCTTTAAAAGGTTTGGCTTTAACAGATTTGAAAGATTTACCATCTTTGAAAGCAATTATTGAGAAATTTATTTAGCAAGAAAGTACAGAAATATGGCACAATATAGTTAAGATTAATCAATTTATGGAGTTTAATTGCCTTCTTATGAACAAGAGACTTATTGACTATGTTCAAAAAATTGAAGCTGGTTCTGAAGAAATTTTAAGCTCTGAATCTTCTTCCAAAAACACAACTGATGGTACAGGCAGCAATATAAATACTACAACTGTAATTTACAAATTTAAAGATGGAGTATCAATTGAATATGAACGAGAACATGATGATGGAAGTCCTTATCCAGGATGTCAAACATTTTTCTATACCTATAGGGTAATAAATACTAATAATTTTATTTTTGATGGAGAAACTACAGAAGTTTTTAGTAGTAAATCAGAAATTGGCACTTGGTTAGATAAAGCAAACAATTCATAAGTTATGTAGGTTGGGTTGAGGAACGAAACCCAACATCTTTATAATCTTATTGCGTTGGGTTGCGCTTCGCTTAACCCAACCTACTAATTATTACTAGGTAAAGAATAATGAGATTAGGATAGAATTTAATGTAAAACAATGATAAAATAAAGTAATGTCAAAAAAGCGTAAATTACTGGAGAAAGTTCTTTCAGGATCTAAAAATATTCAATTCGATGATTTGGTGACATTAGTTGAAGCCTTTGGTTTTTCCCTATCACGTATCAACGGTAGTCATCACATTTTTACTCATCCAACTATCCCAGAACTTATTAACTTACAAAATCGCAATGGTAAAGCTATTCCTTATCAGGTTCGTCAATTTTTAATTTTGATTGAAGAATATGCACTCACTTTGGAGGATGAGCAATGAAGCAGTATCATATTAATATTTTCTACAGTCAAGAAGATGAAGGTTATATTGCTGATATTCCTGATTTAAAATATTGTTCAGGATTTGGTTTAACTGAAGAAGAAGCACTGCAAGAAGTTTTGAAGGCTAAAGCTGCTTGGTTAGAAGCTGCGGAAATAGAAGGTAAACCAATTCCCGAAGCAAGATATAAACCTGTAATTTATCAAATAGCTTCATAACTTTTATGTTAGAGGAAGTGGTTACTTCATAATAAACAAAACATCAGCATAACTGTGATATTCATTGTTATTAAAATTCCAACTTAATAACAGTTTATCCTTATTAAAAGAGCGTGTATTTAGATATTCATCAATTTTATTTTTTAACAAAGTATAATCTCTTTTTACCTTCCAACTATCTTCTAAAGAATTAGTATCCACAAGAACTAAAAATAACCTATTACTTGCATCAAATCTTTGAGAACCTTGATTTTCATACAACCAGCGCAAAAGTTCACGAGGTTGTTGTAATGTCTCATTAATAATATCTCTTCTAATGTTCACAAAATTATCATAAAATGCCTTAACATCCTCCTGAGAACTTTCACTAAAAGCTGTAATCAAATCAATCAATAGTTCATTATCAGGACGATTTTGATCAAAAGGAAGATTAAATATTTTGGCTGTCTTCTTTAACTCTGATAATTCCTTAATTGTTAGTTTTCTGTTCCTTCTCTCATTTTCCATAAAACCTTTTGGAACATAAGTCACCTTGAGATCAAAAGGTATATCATCAATAAAGAAATCAACTTGTTTAATTAGTCCCACTGTTGGTAAAATACGCTGATGATCTTTAAAAATATCCTCAATAATAATTGATGTCCAATTATTATACCAAGAACACAAAACAAAACCTTTTAAACTATGTAAAATTTCATTTTCTACTTTTTCTATTAAATTATCATAATTAGTAATCTTTTTGATGTAGTTATCAACTAGATACTTATTAATATCATTTTGATGGATACCACCCCAGTCAAAAACTCTTAGTTTATATAATTCTGCTAGTAAATCTTGCTCATGTATGCGACGTTCTTCTCTTTGTATTTCATATATTTGATTAATAGAATCATGAATTGTTTCTAAAGAAATATTAGATTTAAAAAGTGTTTCAAGGTACTGCTTTACTCCTAAATTATCTGAAGATATTTGTGCTTTTTGAAATAAATGCAAGTAATAATCTTTTCGAGCCAAAGAACGTAATTTTAAAAAATATAATCCTTCAGAAGATGATGTTAATTCAAAAAATTTATTTTCATCATAGAGCCGAGAAAGTTGAGAAAATGTGTAACTCATGTTATTTTTCAGATTTAAGATTATTTTGAGTGAATATTAGGTATTTCTTTAGACCAATTAGGTAATTTTTCTAAAAATATCAATTTTATATGATCTTCATTTCCAGGTTTTTGATAGATTAAAACGAAATCATTTTTTAAACCTCCCTTTCTGTTGTCTTGTATGACTGAATTTGCTGAATAATTCATTGGAAATAATCCTTTAAATTGCAACTTATCTGAAAAGGGTATTACCTCTTTTAAGAACTTCCAACTATCAGCATCTCTAGCATTAAAAAATAGAGCTAATATCCCGCTAGGCTTAAGTATACGAGTAGCAGTTTGCATAAATTCCGTCATTTCATGAAGATAAAGTTTTTTATCCTTTAATCGACTACGAGCATTAGAAACTACAATCTCTTGAGAAAAATCCGGCTCTTTATCTATTAAAGAATTCCACATTTCACTCAATTCTAAGTATGGAATCCTATCACTATGTGGCGGATCAGTTAATATCAAAGAAATAGTTTCATTAGGGCAATTATTAAGAACTTTTCGATTATCACCTTGGAAAATTGCTACATCTGCTTTATTGTCAATAACATCTGTTAATCTTTTAGATACACAATAACCTTTTTTAAATTCATCTTCTTGAATAGATTTTAGTAAACTATTTGCACGTTTAATAAAACAATTCCACACATTAATTTCAAAATGTAACGTTGGTCGCCAATATCCTATCACCCAACTACCAACTTCTATTTTATTTGTTGGTTCAGATTTTGTTTTACCTCTTCCTGTAATAGCAAAAACCATCTTAGACATTTGACCAGAAGCAGCAGTTAATGATAGCAATAATGCAGATTTGATAGAATCTGGTTGTTTGTGAATTGCATTAAGCAACAAATCTATATTATGTAATGCACGACCAGTAAATAAATCTTTTAGTGTTAAAGTATCATTTGTATTTATACGGCTATTTTGAAATAACTTAATTGGTCGAGGTATTTTAGGTTCGTATCCCTCAAATTGTTTAAATACTTGATAGTCATAATTAGTTGGTATCCTTTTATCACTTTCATTTCTTCTTGGCGATAAATGCCAAACTGAATTTAGTTCATTTCCATGCCATAAATAGTGAGTTGCAAATTTTCCATCTTCTAGTAAGTAAGTTTTATATATTTCTGATTTAACACTTATTTCTAATTCATCAAGGGCTTTTTTTAAAATATCTGGATTTGGTAAATTTACTAATAAATTCGATAATTCTACAGCTACAGGATTAATGTCAATACCTATAAATCGTCTTTCCCTAATTACTGCTTCACGAGCAACTAAACCTGATCCTAAAAATGGATCTAAAACAATATCACCTTTTTCTGTTAAGTTTTCAATTAAAAATGCTAAACATTCAATTGGTTTTTTACCCCAATATTTATGAAAAGCAGCTAATCCTTTATAGCCTTTTGGTAATACTATTTTTTCAGGATTTGTTTTTGTCAATTCTAATTCAAATAGACTTAATTGTTTAACAATAGATTTCATTATTTATGTAATCAAGATTATGTTTTATTGAAAGACACGGATTATTTTATACAAAATAGATTATAACATAAGTCCTTAAATTATCAGTTGTTAATAAAATTTAACAAAAAGTCTTTATAACTAGGCGAATATAATTCGCGTCTACTACGCCCCATATTAGGGAAATTAGTCCACGAAGTGGTAGGTTGGGTTGAGAAAACCCAACATCTTTATAATTTTATTGCGTTGGGTTGCGCTTTGCTTAACCCAACCTACGAATTATTACTAGGTAAAGAATAATGATAGTAGGATAGAACTTAATGTAAAACAATGATAAAATAGAGTAATGTCAAAAAAGCGTAAATTACTGGAGAAAGTTCTTTCAGGATCTAAAAATCTTCAATTTGATGATTTGGTGACATTAGTTGAGGCCTTTGGTTTTTCCCTATCACGTATCAACGGTAGTCATCACATTTTTACATATCCAACTATCCCCGAACTTATTAACTGACAAAATCGCAATGGTAAAGCTATTCCTTATCAGGTTCGTCAATTTTTGATTTTGATTGAAAAATATTCCTTAACTATGGAGAATGAATAATGAAACACTATCACATTAATATTTTCTACAGTCAAGAAGATGAAGGTTATATTGCTGATATTCCTGATTTAAAATATTGTTCAGGATTTGGTTTAACTGAAGAAGAAGCACTACAAGAAGTTCTCAAAGCCAAAGCTGCTTGGTTAGAGGCTGCGGAAATACAAGGTAAACCGATTCCCGAAGCAAGATATAAACCTGTAATTTATCAAATAGCTTCATAACTTTATAGTCTTATGGAAACATTAAATTATCAAGAGATAGTAAAATATATTATCTCTAAATATGCAAAAGACCAAGCCGAGGAAGATTTACTAACTGTTTTCGATAGAATTGGTAAAAATGCTCAAGCTAAAGGACTTACAGAAGAAATATTGGAACAATTATTATCTGATGAATCATAAATTAATTATCATTGACATTCCTACAGAATCATCTCATGTTAACCATAACCATTGATGAAATCCAGAAAAACTTCACTAGCTATCTTCACCAAGTAGCAGCAGGAGAAAGTATTATTATCATTGACGCAGGTAAAGCAATTGCAGAAATTAAACCAGTTCCCAATGTTATGGAAAAATTAGATTACCCTGAATTGGTACAACAAGTATTAGCAACACATACAGACGGTCATTGCTCTGAAGGAACAGAAATCGAGTTAATATTTGATATTCAAAGAAATCGCTATCTAGTAATTCATATAGGTTGGGAAGGTGAAAATAGAACGTATGGTACAATGATTCATGTAGATATTAAAGATGGAAAAATTTGGATTCAGCGCGATTTTACAGAAGAAGGAATTCCTAATGAATTAGTAGAGTTAGGTGTGCCGAAATCAGATATTGTTTTAGGTTTTAGATCACCTTATGTGAGACAGTTTACTGGTTTTGCAGAGGGTTAATTTTTTTGCACTCTTCCTTTGCGTCTTTGCGTGAAATAAAAAATTATCCCAAAGTTAAAATATTCTCTGGAAAATCCACCACCAAACGCAACAACTTTAACCACTCAGAACCAAGCAAAACTTCATTAATTCCTTTACCCACATTCACAGGAATTTGATACTGCTTTCCGTCTAATATCACTTGACCTAAATAAATCTGAAATTTTGATTCACCTTTAGCTGTCCGTAGCATTTCCTCCCCACTATACAACCATTCTAATCCATCTAAATCTTGTGTGTTAATAGCCATAAAACCTGCAAAGCCCGTATCAAATAGGGCATCTACAGGAAGATTTAAGCCATCATTAGTAACTAATTCAATCTCAAAAAATAATTGCCCATTTTCTCCAAAATAACCCTCTATCATATTGTGCCAGTTGTCCCCGTTTCATTCAAACAAAAAACGAAATGTCTAGCTTGAGGATATTTTTCCAACATTCTTTTATGAGATTGCATTCTATCCTGATCAATTAAATATTCTCCACTATCTGGTTCTATAGCAATATACCAACCATAGTGACTTTCGATATATTGAGGACGGACACGCTCAAAAATTGCCAAACAACGTTGATAAAATATTTCATCTTCTGCTTCTCGTTTGGCTAATTCTTCTGGTGATATAGTCAATTCAGGAAAAATTCTTCCTCTTCTTACCATTTTTTTTGATGTTATGTGAGTCATATTATTAACTTGAACTCTAGTTATTATTTTAACTTAAATTGTGCTTAATTGCAAGTATTACCATGACATAAATTTTAACATGATTTTCCCTCTTTATTTTCATTATTAAAAGCTGCTGCTAACTCAGGACTAATAATAGCTATTGCACTTTCATGCCATTCATAAATAATAGCATCAATCAAATCCCAAGCCTGATTAGAAGTATCAGTTAAGCGAAAAGCCTCACTCACTTCTTTAATAAAATCTTGCAATTCATCAGCATCAAATACGCTCAACCATCCACAAGGATGCTCATAACCTATTTTTTGTCCTAATAATAACCGAAATGCAACCGATAACACCTCAAAAACAGCCTTACTTTGTGTTACCCCTTTCACTAAATAAGCCACATCTTCACGACGCAACAGCGCAAAAGATTGGTCATTTCTAGTAATAGTAATTGGGTGTTCATAAGCTTTGTCTAGAACTCGTCCAGGTTGACGATTCAACTCAGTGGCTGTAATTAGCTCATCTGAGAACGCATTGCTAAAAATTGCAATTGACATGATACCTGCGTTTTCAAGAAACGCTGATTTAATTTAAACATGATATTACGTACTATTATACGTAATCCTTGTCATTTGTCAATAGGTAACATTACAAAAACCTTTATTTCGGTTTTCATTTTTCTTTGCGCGAAACGAAAATCACAACTATTTCAAGAACCTGTTGGTAAAATATTATTAGAAAATCAACGCCTTTGTTTACTTGTCTTCGACTCCAAACAAGAGATTATACTGCAATGGATACCTTAAATAATTATCGTCAAAACATTCAAAAAATATTAACCGAATATTCCCAACTTCCCTACGCTTACGGTGAACTAGAAAGACAACTAATAATAGACCAAACTGCCAACCATTACCTACTACTAATATTAGGCTGGGAAAATAATCAACGGGTGCATGGTTGCTTAGTTCATATCGACATAATCAACGATAAAATCTGGATTCAAAGAGATGGAACAGAATACGGTATAGCCAACGAACTTGTTAACGCTGGTATTCCTAAAAATCAAATTGTTTTAGCCTTCCAACCAGCCGATATCAGACAATATACAGAATTTGCAATTACTTAGTTTAAAACTTTTTATAAAAAAAGGAGGCTTAAAACCTCCACCAAAATAAATTTCATTAATCAATAATCAAGAAAGTTTATAACTAATATATCGGTTCAGACTAACTTTTTCTTCTGCGGCTTCTATAGCTAATTTGCGGTGTAGTGCCGGAGTGATGCGTACCTGAAATTTACCACTATATTGCTTTTCTGCTAGTGGTTCTGGAGGTATCTCCCCAGTAGTTTTCATATCAGCTAGTATATCTTTCACTAGCTCTGTAATACCTTTGAGAGCAGTAAGATTATCTTCATGAAGATAAGACAGGCTAGGAAATTCAGCACACAAACCCACAAATTCTTGATCCTCTTGTGACCAAGTAACTCTATATGTATAGTGGTTGTGATTAACCATTTTCCGATTCCTCAGTTTCTTCAATTGCTGCTAATTTTTCGATTGCATCTAAAACTTGTCTAACTTGATAGGGCTTGGCCTTTCCTTTGTCGTTTTGGATGTTGACTCGCGGATCTCCAGCCCAGGGCATTTTGTAGACACAGTGGCTTGTTCCTTGCTGTCTAGGTTCTCCAAAATAATGAGTACAAACCTTTACTAAATCAGTAAAATTTACGTTCTGAGGATTATTTTTGAGTTCAGCAAGGATTTTTTTTATTTGTGCCATCTTCAGGTTTCCTTTTGTATATAAAATCCATGTCAATGTCAATTAAGTAAAATCTAAGTGATTTTACTCAGTATTAACAATGCACGAATGTAGAAACCTTAAGCTCTGTTCCCAGTCAAGGTGGATAAATGCTGATCATAAGAAATTGAACTTTAGATAGAATGCCATAATGTTGATAGCTCAATTATAGGATCAATATTGGTACTATGTCAACTCTTTTTTGATGCTAAGTGTAAATATAGCGGAACTGTTACCAGGGGCAAGGCCAGTAGTTGTAGGTTGGGTTAAGAAAACCCAAAATCTTTATAATGTTATTGCGTTGGGTTGTGATGCAGCTTAACCTAACCTACGAATATAATAAAAGATTAAAACTATATATTTTAATCCTTCGCCCAAAATTTAACATATTTTGGGCTATTTTTATCAGGCTTTTCTTAAAATTCAACACTTCTGGTAAAAACCGTATTAGCAAGACATACCGAAAATCATAGATCAGAAGGAACAGAAAAGGAGTTAATTTTTGATTGTGAAAGAAATAGTTATTTAGTAGTTCATGTAGGATGGGAAAATAATGAAAGGGCTTATGGGACAATTATTCATGTAGATATTAGAGATGGAAAAATCTGGATTCAGAGAGATTTTACTGAGGAAGGTGTAGCTAGTGAGTTGGTAGAATTAGGAGTACCAAAAACCGATATAGTTTTAGGGTTTAAATCTCCTTTTGTGAGAGAATTTACTGGTTTTGCAGTAGGTTAGTTGTAGGTTGGGTTGAGGAATGAGACCCAACATCTTTATCTATTACACAGACATAAACGGTAATTTTAATAAACTGATTACATTAAACTCTCTAGTTTTTTCTGGTAAACCAAATTGGATTGTTTCTGGTTGTGGTGGATAATAACGAGATTGAAAAATCAGATCCCATATAGTTAATAAACTGCTGTAATTACTATTTAAATATTTTGTTAATTGACAATGATGAGCGCGATGATAATTAGGTGTAACAATAATATAACTCAGAAATTTATCTATTTTGAAAGGTAAAGCAAAATTACTATGATGAAAAACTAATGATACAGCAAATAAAGATTCATATAATATCCAAGCATTTTGTGTAATTCCCAATAAATAAATTAACCCAAATTTGGGGATATTAGCAAAAACTACTTCTACTGTATGAAAGCGGTAAGCTGTGGATATATTCATCCATCTATCTGTATGATGAACTTTATGAAAACGCCAAGCAAAACCCCAAGCATGGATTAATCTATGCCACGTATACATATACAAATCCAGCACTAAAAAAGAGAGAATAAAGTGTAACCAGGGGAAATTTATATCATCAAGAAATCCTGGAGATAAAGTTGGTTTCCAGATATAATTTAATATTAAAATAACTGTGAGGTTAATCACCAAAGAATTTATTAAACCCAAAATTAAATTGTGAATAACCCTTTTAATGGGAGTTTGATGATATTGAAAAAAAGGAACTAAGGTTTCTAATATTCCAAATATAACAATACTACTGATAACAGCCAGAGATTTATATTCCATTTTGTTTTATGTCCTGATAATTCTGGCATAGATAGGTTAATTTTTTCTCGTCATTCATGAATTTTACCCTGAATATTTTCCTTAGTTATTCACTCGAACTTTTATGATTATAACCCTTTCTGAAATTATTGTTCCCAAGTTAAGAAAATTTTGTTAAAAATCCCAATAATTGCTTAGTTTTTGGTGTAAGTAGGGTCTTACGATAAGCGTCTGCGGCTTTTTTAATTGCTTCTGCTTGGGTGGGGTAAGGATGAATTACACTACTAAGTTTACTCAATCCGATTTGATGGACCATAGCTGTAGTAATTTCCGAAATCATCTCACCAGCATGATTAGTAACTATGGTTGCACCCAAGATTTGATCTGATCCTTTTTTGTGATGAATCTTTAAAAAACCAGATTCTTCATGATCAGCGATCGCTCGATCTATGCGAGTATAAGGTATCTTAATAGTTTCTATCTCTATACCCAATTTCTCTCCATCATTTTCATACATCCCTACATGAGCAATTTCCGGGCTAGTATATGTCACCCAAGGCATAACTAAACTACTGAGTTTAGATCGTCCCCAACCAAAGGGCGAAAATAGAGTATTTTTTATTACAATTCGTGCCGCCGCATCTGCCGCATGGGTAAATTTCCAATTCATGCAGATATCACCAGCGGCGTAAATTTTGGGATTTGTAGTTTGCAAATAATCATTTACTTTTACACCCAAAGTTTGATCATATTCTACACCTGCTGCTGCTAAATTCAAATTTTCGACATTCGGCGCACGTCCCGCACCAACTAATATTTCATCAACTGTAATCGAATCTCGTTCACTATTTACAGAAAAATATAGCCGTTTTCCTTCTGTAACTGTCACCACTTCTTCTAATTGACAATTTAATACTAAACGAATACCTTCATCAATTAAAACTTTTTGCAAAATTTCCGCAGCTTCTCTATCTTCCTGATTTAAAATACGTGAACCACGATGAAATAATGTCACCTCACAACCCAACCTCTGAAAGGTTTGAGCTAATTCACAGCCGACAGGACCGCCACCAATTATTGCTAATTTTTCTGGTTTTTGAGTCAGAGAAAAAACAGTTTCATTAGTTAAATAACCGGCTGTTTCAATTCCTCTAATCTTCGGTTTTATAGCCTTAGCACCCGTAGCAATAACAGCTTTTTTAAATTTCAAGTTTTGATTAGCAACTTCTATAGTATTATTACTTATAAATTTACCATTACCTAAAAAAACATCAATTCCTAAACTTTTAAATCTTTCTACAGAATCATGATAACTAATACTTGCTCGAATGCGCCGCATTCTACCCATAACTGTGGCAAAATCTACATCAAATTGTTGAGAAACATTAATCCCTAAATCCTTGGCTTTTCTTATTTCTTCTACCACACGGGAAGAACGAATTAAGCATTTAGAAGGTATACAACCAAAATTTAAACAATCTCCTCCCATGAGATTTTTTTCAATTAATGCTACTTTCAAACCTATATCTAAACCCGCAGCACCCGCAGCTACAACTAAACCCGCAGTTCCTCCACCAATTACTACCAAATCATAAAAATCAGCCGCTTGGGGATTAATCCAATTATCTGGGTGAACATTTTTGAGGAGTTTTTGATTATATTCATCTATGGGACGAATTGTTACTCTTGGAAATTCTGAAGTTGACATTAGTATTACCTCTGAAAATTCACGTATAAAGGATATTTTTGATTGGGTAATCTTTACTTATAGATACATCATTTTCAAAAATTTGTCAGTTTTATATTTAACAAATCTCCTCAAGTTTTTGCAGATGAAAAATAGAATATTATTCTAAATTTCCTCTTCTAAAGATTTTTTAGCTATCTTAGTTACATAAACAGTAACCGCAATTGTAGATATCAAACCAATAATTTGAATTAACCAGTGGAAAATCATATTATCAGGTTGATTTTTATTACCAATTAAAGCTAAATCTCCTGCTAAATATCCAAGATAAACATACATAATTGTTCCCGGAATCATCCCAAATGAAGCTAAAGAATAGTCTTTCAAGGAAACATTAGTAAGTCCTAAAGCGTAGTTTAATAAATTGAAGGGAAATAAAGGAGAAAGTCGAATTAAAAAGACAATTTTTAATCCTTCTTTGCTAACTGCTTGATCAATATTGGTAAATTTTTTGTAACTAGATATTTTTTCTTTTACCCAACCTCTAGCTAAATAACGTCCTACCAAAAATGCAGCTATAGCACCTAAAGTAGCACCAACAAACACATATAAAGAACCCCAAATTACCCCAAAAATTACCCCAGCACCTAAAGTAAGAATTGCGGCTGGTAAAAAAGCTAAAGTAGCTATAATATAGATACCAATAAATACTATTCCTCCCAAAGAACCAAGACTATTAATCCATTGTAAGGTATTTTGTAAAAATGCGAAAAAACTCGGAGAAGATGCTTTAATAGATTCCTGTGCTAAAGTCAAATCTATTTCTGATAAAAATGTCATAAGCATAAAATTTATTTACAATTTTGGAGAAGAGTACCAATTACGAATTTGATTTGGGGAAATACCTAATAAATAAGCAATGATAATAATTTGATTCCCAAGAGTAGTTTGCAAAATTCCTTTTTTTAACCATCTGCGCGGTGAAGTAATTACGGGTGTTGGTAATAGATAAATTTTTCCCAGAGTTTTTAATTTTCTCATGAGTTCAAAGTCTTCCATAATTGGTATTTGTGGAAAATTACCAACTTGCTGAAATACATCTTTAGTGATAAAAATACCTTGATCACCATAGGGCATTTGCCAAAGATTACATCTCCATTTTACCCCAAATTCGACCAAACGCAACCCCCAATGAGGTGAATTTATTTGTAAAGTAAATGCACCAGCCACAATTCCTGGTTTTGCTAAGGTTGTGCGAATCATCTGATCAAAATTAGTCGGTAAACGAGTATCCGCATGGAGAAACAGGAGAATTTCCCCACTAGCAGCCATAGCGCCTATATTCATTTGATTAGCACGTCCGGGAGGAGAAATAATCACCTTAATATTCAACGATTTAGCTATTAATAATGTTTCATCTTCTGAACCACCGTCAACAACTATTATTTCTATATTTGTGCTGGATTTTGTGCTATTAATTGCAGATTGAATATTATCCGCTTCATTGAGAGTGGGAATAATAATAGAAATTAAGCTGTTATTAATTTGGGGAATGATAATTTCTGTTGTCATGGTAATTAAGGATGTTTTTCAAAATTATCCAAAACTCCACTACGAATCATCATTTGTGGCCAAATTAATAGAAAAAATCCCATCCAAATTAATAAAGGAATAGCTACTAGAATTGTCAACCAAATAATTTTAAATATTAGCCAACTACCGCTAATTAATGTGACAGTAGTAAGCACAATTGACCAAGGTTGACACCACCAAGGTTTATATTTCCAAGGACTAATTATTTGTTGTTCAGGCATATTTGTATTAAAAGCTTAATGTTTATAGCTACTTTTTGATCATGTACACAAATTATTATATCATCAGTTGGTTTAATTTCGCTATGGTTAAATATAATAGTGTTTAGTTGCAAATTCTTTAATAATCACTTATTAGTAAATTTGATTACTTTTATGAGTTTTTCAAGAGTTCTCAATAGACGGCAAAGTATATTATAATATTGTTACATATTTGTTAAGAAAGGTTACACGACTCTTAACAAAAGGAAATAATGTTTATGGTTATCCCCCATGAGAAGAATACACCACATCAGGTTGTTATCGTTGGTGGTGGGTTTGGTGGATTGTATGCAGCTAAGGCTCTTGCTAATGCAAAGGTAAATGTTACCCTCATTGATAAACGTAATTTTCACCTATTTCAGCCGCTTTTATATCAAGTTGCTACAGGGACGCTATCACCTTCTGATATTTCCGCACCATTGCGATCTGTATTCAGCAAAAGTAAGAATACAAAGGTATTATTAGGAGAAGTAAGTAATATTGATCCCAAAGCCCAACAAGTTATTTTAGGTGATCAAGTAGTCCCCTATGATACATTAATTCTGGCTACAGGTGCTAACCATTCCTATTTTGGTAAGGATAACTGGAAAGAAGTTGCTCCAGGTTTGAAAACTGTGGAAGACGCTATAGAAATGCGTCGGCGGATATTTTCAGCATTTGAAGCCGCAGAAAAAGAAAGTGATTCGGTAAAACGTCAGGCTTTGTTGACTTTTGTGATTGTGGGAGGCGGTCCGACTGGTGTAGAATTGGCGGGGGCAATTGCGGAATTAGCATACCAAACTCTCAAGGAAGATTTTCGCAATATTGACACTGCAGAAACGAAAATTTTACTATTACAAGGGGGCGATCGCATTCTCCCACACATTGCGCCAGAATTATCGAAAGTAGCAGCAGCATCTTTACAAAAATTGGGTGTGTTTATTCGCACTCAAACCAGAGTCACAAATATTGAAAATGACATTGTTACCTTTAAGCAAAACGGAGAATTCACAGAAATCCCCTCAAAAACTATTCTCTGGGCTGCGGGTGTACAAGGTTCAGCTTTGGGGAAAATTCTCGCAGAACGTACAGATGTAGAATGCGATTTTTCTGCCAGAGTAATTGTAGAACCTGACTTGACTATCAAAGATTATAAAAACATTTTTGTAATTGGAGATCTAGCCAATTTCTCCCATCAACATGGTAAACCTTTACCCGGTGTTGCTCCCGTAGCTAAACAACAAGGAGAGTATGTAGGTAAACTGATTCAAAAACGGCTACAAGGTCAAACTTTACCAGAATTTAAATATAATGATGTGGGTAGTTTGGCAATGATTGGACAGAATTTAGCCGTTGTTGATTTAGGCTTTATCAAACTTACAGGTTTCATTGCTTGGGTATTTTGGTTAGTAATTCACATCTACTTCTTGATTGAATTTGACACTAAATTAGTAGTAGTAATTCAATGGGCATGGAATTATATTACTCGTAATCGTCGATCTCGATTAATTACAGGTAAAGAAGCTTTTTTAGACCCCAAAACTGTTGTATAATAGCCGGATTTAGGCTGGTGCTTATCACCAAATCTGATTCCCACTATAGCAATTTTATTAGATTCCCAACTTCTTAAATAAGTCGGGAATCTGGTTTTTCATAACTCATTGAGGAGTGGTATATAACTGTTTTACTAAATGCACCAATTCCGGTAAAATTAACTTTTCCATACCCAGTCGCACAGCATTACTAGAACCAGGAAGAGAAAAAATAATTTTACCTTGATAAACACCAGCGACAGCGCGGGAAGCCATAGCGCGTGAACCAATTTCTTGGTAACTTAAAAACCGAAATAATTCCCCAAATCCTGGTAAAGTCTTTTCTAATAACTTTTCCAAGGTGTCATAAGTGGTATCTCTGGGAGCAATTCCCGTTCCCCCATTAAAAATTACAGCATTGATATGAGCATCTTGAGCCAAAATTTCCATCTGGTCTGTAATTTCTCTTGACTCATCTTTGATGATATGATACAATCCTACAATGTGATTGTCAGCTAAAAGTAGTTCTTTAATTAATTGACCACTTTTATCTGTATCTGGGGAACGGGTATCACTAATGGTAATCACCGCACAATTTACAGGAACTTTCTGTGTATCTGGATGTGGTTGAAATTCCATAGATATTTTAAATTTCAGCCAATAACAACTGACAATGGATCACTGACCACTGACCAATTAAGATTTACTTAATCCTAGTCCATTTTCTTCAGCATAGCGATTCATAAACCGCATAAACCTGTCCCATTCTTCTTGAGACTGCATCACATAAACTGCTTCTAGTGATTCTGGTTTACCGTTGACAAATTTACCCTGAACATTACGAATAACTATTTCCCCTTCTTCGTCAATCAAATAAAGTCCAGTAGGTTCGATTTTACCGTCTTGTGCCAATATATCAGGATTTGTGAAGGTAAATGTTGCTGTACCACTATCACCCACTTTCGCTCTTGTCAACCGCACGTCTGGAACTACTGTTTCTTCAACATCTCTAGCAAACTGAATTTTCGCCATGATAGGTAAATCTAAAGTTTTGTGATCATTTTTTAGTATTCTCTCATCATAAAGCAATTTTGTAGCAGGTATTTTACCAATGGTCATTAAATCTAGTTCACAATTTCGACATCAACGCCGTTTATTGGCTACAGCCTTGATCATTGTAGTTGGTATAATCATTATTCTCAATAGCCATTCTAGCCTAGCTACACCTGTCACCAAAACTAAAAACGTCATTCTAATGATTGGGGATGGTATGGGCTGGGAAATGGCTCACGCTGGGGCTATAGAGAAAGGATATAATTACAGTTCTGGTCGGGGGGAAGGACTGAGTTTTCAAACTCTGGATAATTACGCTCTCGCTACCACCTATGGTACTACTATTGCCCCTGGTAATGGGGTTTTCAGCACAAATAATTCCGCATTATCTGGTTCTAATCCGATTACAGGCGCTAGTCCCATTTTACCAGGGTTTAAATTCCAACCCAAATTTAATCCCGGAAATACACCATCTGGGGGAGAAAAAAATCTTAATTCCCATGCGGTCGGTAATTTGGTAGGTTATGATCCCCAACGGGGAGGGATAAATCCTTGGACACCTGGTAATGATCCTGAATATATCAAGTATAGTTATCCTGATTCTGCTAATACAGCAACTACTTTGTATACGGGAGTAAAAAGCTATAATAACGCGATTTCCGTTGATATTTTTGAAAAACCCTTAGAAACCATTCTCAAAACTGCGGCTGATCATGGTAAATCCACGGGCATTGTCACATCTGTTCCTGTAGATCATGCTACACCAGGAGCAGCAGCGGCTAATGTTAATCGTCGGAATAAATATGATGGTGATTATCCGACCTTAGATAATATTCTCCAGCAGGAACTTCGCATATATCAACCAACGGTAATTTTAGGTGGTGGTCATCCGCTTACGGGTGCTAATAGTCAATCTTTACCTACGGGTGTAGAACCTCCGACTAAATTTGAATATATCACAAAAACGACTTATACAGAGTTGAGTAAGAATCCCAATCAAAACCGTTATAACTACACATTTTTAGAACGGGGAAAAGATGCGGCTGAAAAATTAGCGCTGACTGCAGCTAAATTAGATCCAAATATGGGCGATCGCCTGTTAGGATTATATGGAGCTAGGGGACAAGAGGGAAATCTCCCTGTAAGCACGGCCAATGGAGATTATAGTAATACAGGTTTGAGTATTTTTTCCCTGTTTAGTTCTCAAGGAAAAAACCCGGATACAGTTCGGCCTTTACTTCCTGGAGAAACCGATAAATCTTTTATTGCGAAAGAAATTAATGAAAATCCCACACTCAATGATTTAACCAAAGCAGCTTTAGAAGTTTTATCGAAAGATAAAGATGGATTTTGGTTAATGGTAGAAGGTGGTGATATTGATTGGGCTGCCCATGATGATAATCTAGATAATATGATTGGGACAGTGTTGGATTTTGACAAAGCTGTAAAAACGACAATTGACTGGATTAAAAATAATGGTGGTTGGGAAAATAATCTACTGATTGTCACTGCTGACCATGATCATTATCTCACTTTAAATCCTAACTTTTCTGAATTACTCAAAGAAAAAGGTATAGAAACTTTAACCGCTGAATCCGATTCTATAAAAGCCGGTCATTTTTGGGGTTCTAATCCTCAGATTAAATATGGTTGGGGAAATCATAGTAATCGTCCAGTTCCCGTTTATTATCAAGGTAAAGGTTCAGAAGTTTTAACTAATTCTGTGGGTAAGGGTTTTCGGCTTTATGGTTATGATATTCCTGGTACTGGGGGTTTAGTAGATCAAATTCACATTTATCAGACTCAACGAAAAGCATTATAATTTAATTGAGGATTTAATTTAGGAATTTAGATCCCTGACTTCTTGGAAAAGTCGGGAATCTGTGCGTCTTTATTTATAGAAATAAGCTTTATAAGAATTATTCTAGAGTCCAATCTTCAATGCTTAAATTAGGAACTTTGATAAAATCTTTGTAATTTTGAGTCACTACAATTGCTTGATTAACTAAAGCTATTGCAGCTATTCTTAAATCTTGTGAACCGCTGTTAATTTTTTGCTGTCGTAATTTTTGATAAGACTCACAAGCTGCTTGATTAAACTCCAATAAATTTACACTACAGAAGAAATTTTGAGTCAGTTTTAAATTTCGATGTGCAGATGCTAATCCTTGTAGATTTTTATTGCTATTACATTTATTAATAATAGCTAATCTACCTTTTAATTGTTCCTCAAGCGTGATAGTTGTTACAAATATGCTGGAGTTACCAACTGCTCTAATACGTTGAATAATTTGATTATTTTCATATTGCAAAAGAGTCACGGTATTAGTATCAAGAATATAGATGCTCACGCTGCATGATTCTCCTCTATAGAAGCTTCTTCCGTAACCATTTCTTCATCTAATTTACGCCGATTTATAGCTATTTCTTCGACAAATTCATCAAAAAATGGATCATGTTTGAACATACCAGCAAATTTGACTAAAGGGTTAGATTCTTCCACAATTTCTTGAGGTATTTCTATTCCTAAACCAAAGCATAGTCGCAATGTTACCCACCACAAGTAAGAGAAAATAGGACTAAAGAATTCATTATCATTAATTAAACCATGAGCCATGCGATTTCTTAAATTTGACCCGGATTTCTCTATTAATAAACCCTGAAGCTCAAAAAGCGTGTCTTCATCAAAAATTGAAGTAATTTGTGGATATTTACTAGGGAAAAGAGTTGTATTTAAATTGTTTTCTTGTTGAATACCATTATTTTTGTTGTCAATTCCAGAAGTTATCGCTCCTCGATTCGAGAGTAGATAACGAACGGAGTTTTCAATTTGTGGAATTAAGATATGAGTAGAAGTAATAAAATCTCCGATTAATCCAGCATAAAGACCTTTTGCAAATAAATTTTCTCTTCCTGATGGGACAAAAGGGTTATTTGAAACTAGTGGAAGTAAGTAGGATTCTTTTATTTTGTGGTCTTCTGATTTTTGTATTATGTGTTCCGAAATAATTTGTTTTCTAGCTGGTTCAATAAAAGCCAGAGCATAAATTTTTTGATATCTAGCAGCTTCTTCCTGGTTATTAGAGCTTTGATGTGCTACAACCTTACCCATCTCATTTATTTTTTCTTCTGGAAAAAGCCCAGATAATCCATTTTCCTCTACGGTTTGAGATGAAACCGAAACTTGACGTGGAATTACAAAACGAGCCAGACCTGATATTGCTTCTAGAAATTCTTTGCCTTTAACGTTTGATATCACAACTTCCATTTCTTTTTGACTAAGATTCAACTCAGAAGAAATTACTATCAACTCATTAGATGACTTCTGCTGATACTCAAGAAGACGTTTGTGAATTTCTTCTAATTTAGTGTTTATCTCTCCTTTCTCCTCACATTGGCTTTTTAATCTTTCAAATGCTTCAAAAGCTTTCTTTAAATCTTGTGATGCTTTGAAGTAAGAGGTTGGATGTTTATTTAAAGAATCTTCAGCTTCCTTCCTGTAAGTTTCAGCAGTATACATTCTTGCTGTATGTGCCTTTTCTACATTTTTTCCAATGTGATGCCATTCTGCCGTAATTCCCCAGTACCTTCTTGCTCCATGCCAATCATGATCTAATTCTGCCTGTTTTGCCCATTCTTCAGCAATAACTGCATATTTAATGGGATCAAAGAGTTGCCGTTCTTGGAGTTTCTTTTCTTGCAAAAGCTCCATAAGATTTGTTGATACACCCCAAGGATCTTTTCCGTTGCTATCATTAATAATTGCTTCTATACGTGCAACAATTTTCTTGACTTTATCGTTAGCATTTATACTCAGTCCTAGTCGAAGCGCCCGTTCAATCTTGGCTAGGCGGAATAACATTATAGGATTTTCTAAGTCTATGGTAATTTCTAAGTAGGCATCAATTGCTTTCTTAGCCATATCAATGTTACCGAGCCTGAGCCAGAGAATGTCAGCAATTCGTGCTTTAAGTTCTGGATCTGAAACTTCATCTAAAATCTCAGCCAGAAAGTTTAAGTGTTCATCTGTGAGGTGCTGAAAAATTTCAGGAAAAGATTTTTTTGTTGCACTTGGCTCGATTTCATCACTACTCACATCTACTAATATTTGAAATACGGCTTGGTTTTTAATATTTCCTGTCTGTTTTGCATTTTGGAGTTTTGAAAAAAAGGCTAAAGAGTAGCTAAAACAATCCTGGCTACTGCTATTAACTACTTCTTTACAACCAGAATTAATAAAATCTTCTTTTGTGAGAGGGGGGTTTAGTGATGACATAATTTAAATTTACTTGGTAATAAGTCTATTATGGAAAAATTAGGCGGTTTTACTGCTATCCCTATATTAACCCAATCTGGAAAAAATCGCCCTCGCCCCTAATTAACTGTTGGTAATAAATCTTACTTTCATCGCACTTTTTACCCCCAATTTAGCATAACGACGATAATCCAGGACTTAGATTTGAGTAATTTAAATTATTTATTACAGAAAATAAAGAAAAATTACGTAATCGTCAATCAACCATCAGTTATCCTGTTCTAAGTCATTAGGAGATTAAATCAGGGGATCGCTTGCATAATTGTTCACAATTTGTTACAAAAATATAAAGAACTTCTAGAGACTAAAACCTAATGTTCGGCGGACTTACTGGTTTAACAGATACGAAAAGCACCGATTGGGGAGAGCGAATGCTCAACACAGTCGCCAGTCAAACGATTCGCCACCTGTTTACCCAGAGCGAGTCGGTAGAAGTCTTTGTGCGCTGCTATCCCTCCAGCAAACTGTTGCAAGGCAGCATTGATAGCTTTAAAATGAACGGTCGTGGCCTAGTAATTCGTAAAGACTTCGCAGTAGAGGAAATGTCCTTTGAAACCGACGCGGTAGCCATTGACTTCGGCTCGGTTTTAAGTGGTAAACTCAATCTCAAACAACCTACCCAAGCGGTAGCCCAGGTGATTTTATCAGAAACAGGCATTAATCGGGCTTTTGAGTCGGAACTGGTGAAAAAGCGACTGCTGAACCTTTCTGAACCGACTTTAATTGAAATATCCGGTGGTGAACCGGTTTCCTTTACCGAAGTTCAAATTAAGCTATTACCTGAAAATCGCTTACATTTGGTAGCCACAGCCGACTTAAAAAATGGTGAACTCATACCCCTAAGTATGACCGTTGGTATTGGGATTGAAAGAAGAAGGCGGGTTTCTTTCAAAGACCCTAAGATTGAACTTGAGGGAGTTCCAGAAGCACAACGGGAGATTTCCCAGACTTTAAGTGTGGCATTGGTAGAAATTTTGGATAATATGGTTGATTTAGATCGCTTTGATTTAGATGGGGTAAAAATGCGACTAAATCGTTTAGAAACAGAAGGTCAAAGATTGATTTTTAGTGGTTATGCGGAAATAGAACGAATTCCGCGCAGTTCTTAACAATTCTTAAAATTGAAAGAATCAACGCCGTCCAGAGTCCACTGGGCGGCGATTTAATTAAAAATTCCCTACTCTGACAGACAACTTTTTCAGCAAGCCCTACCCACGCCCACATACTGAAATCCAGCCCGGATCATGGTTTGGGGATCAAGGAAATTACGACCATCAATCATCACTGCGTGATTCATCAATTTTGCCATTTTCCCATAGTCCAAAGTGCTGAACTGTTGCCATTCAGTGACAAGTACCAAAGCATCACAACTATCTGCTAGTCTTTCTGCATCGGTTTCTACTAATACACCGGAAAGACCATGACGCATCCCTGTTTGAGAGATTATGGGGTCATAAGCCTTAACTTTAGCTCCTAGTCGGTTGAGTTGTTCAATAAGTATTAATGCGGGTGCGTCCCGTAAATCATCGGTATCTGGTTTAAATGTTAAACCGAGTAAGCCCACAGTTTTACCTTTGAGAATTTTTAAAACTTGTTGCAGTTTTTCTAAAGCGATTAAGCGTTGGCGCTCGTTGACACTGACAGCAGCTTTCATCAGTTGGGCTTCATAGCCATAATCACCAGCGGTATGAATCAATGCGGAAACATCTTTAGGAAAGCATGAACCACCCCAACCAATACCAGCTTGTAAGAACTTGCTACCAATGCGGGAATCTAAACCTATACCTTTTGCTACTTGGGTAACATCCGCACCGATGCGATCGCAAATGTTAGCGACTTCGTTAATAAAACTAATCTTAGTCGCTAAAAAGGCATTAGCCGCATATTTGATCATTTCTGCGGAACTTAAATCTGTCACGAGAACAGGAACAGGAGGTAAAGATTTATCAGCCGCAAATTTGCGTTCTACAATTGGGGCGTATAATTCTTTCATTATGAGAGTGGCTTGTTCATTATTTCCACCTAGAACAATCCGATCAGGATTAAAAGTATCATAAATTGCTGAACCTTCCCGTAGAAACTCTGGATTGCTCACCACATCAAAATCATTAGCGATTTCCGATAATTTACTGTTTCCAAGTGTATCACCAGATGCCACAAATGTTTTTTGTCTTTCCGCAATACCGTCTAAAACAATCATTCTTACCCAGTCACCAGAACCAATGGGAACAGTGGATTTATTAACAATTACCTTGTAACCACCATTGAGATTTTCGCCGATACCACGAGCCACAGCCTCTACATAGCGGGTATCACTTTCACCATTGGGTAAAGGAGGAGTTCCCACAGCAATAAACAGGATTTCGCCATGATTAACACCAGCCGCCAGATCACTAGAGAATTGAATATTACCACTATCAATGGCAGATTGCATAATTTCCGAGAGTCCTGGCTCAAAAATTGGCGACCGCCCAGACTTCATTAATTTGACCTTTTCCTCGTTATTATCTATGCAAATTACATTATGGCCAATATGAGCCAAACAAGCACCAGTTACTAAACCAACATAACCAGTACCAATTACACAAACACGCATTTTTAGAACCCCTGTTTTTTTATAATGGAATTTAGCACTACTAAACCTGTTGAAACCGTTGACGGAAATCTTCGATCATTAGTTTTAACCCGTCTTGTAGAGGGATAGTAGGTTGCCAATTTAATAAAGTTTGTGCTTTAGTAATATCGGGACGACGACGACGGGGATCATCAGCAGGTAGGGGTTCAAATTTAATTTGTGCATCTGGGTTAATCAAGTTTTGCACAGCTTGAGCTAATTCTAAAATCGTATATTCATCAGGATTACCCAGATTTATCGGTCCAGTGTGTTCACCATTCATTAATCGCATTAATCCATTTACTAGGTCAGAAACATAGCAAAAACTGCGGGTTTGTTGACCTTCACCATAAACAGTTAAAGGAATACCTCGTAATGCTTGAGCGACAAAATTACTCACCACTCGCCCATCATTTTCTAACATTCTCGGACCATAGGTATTGAATATTCTGGCGACGCGAATCTCGACTTTATTTTCTCTGTAATAATCAAATGCTAAAGTTTCCGCCATTCTTTTCCCTTCGTCATAACATGAGCGAATGCCAATGGGATTGACACTACCTCGATAATCTTCCGTTTGGGGATGAACTTCTGGATCTCCGTAAACTTCGCTGGTAGAAGCTAGTAAAAATCTAGCTTTTACCCGTTTAGCTAAACCTAACATATTGAGTGTACCGATAACATTAGTTTTAACAGTTTTAATCGGGTTGTACTGATAATGCACTGGTGAAGCAGGACAAGCTAGATGATAAATTTGATCCACTTCTAACCGAATTGGTTCAGTGATATCATGACGGATGATTTCAAAATTAGGATTATCTAACCATGGGAGGAGATTATGTTTCTTTCCTGTATAGAAATTATCCAAGCAAATGACTTCATGACCATCATTCATTAATCTATCAATTAAATGAGAACCGATAAACCCCGCACCACCCGTCACTAAAATTCTCATAGGATTTTTTTACTAAAATTGACTTTCGGTATTCATATTATTCTACTTTATATTAACCACTTTTAATGATATTTGCAATCTTGTTAGTGCGAGTACAGAGAAAAGCCAGACCACTATAACTCTATTTTGTATAATATCACCGCAGAGCAAAAAAAAAAGGAGTATTCGTATTTTCGGTAATGTAGATATCTTAATCCCGCCTGAAGACTAGTTTGTGCCAATAGGAAGCGATAGTATAATGTAGAAAAGTTTTTTGTAGAGACTTTCTAAAGTCCATTTCCACCAGCTTAAATAGCGGACTCTTTTCGCTTCTGGGTCTGCCATTTGAAAGACTAAAGAACCCGGTTTTCTACTATCATCTGATAAATCAGGAAATTGATCTTTTGGTAAAGGACGTTCTGCTACTGTAATATAACCAGTTTCTTTGACAAATTGGGCAAATTTGGCGTTAGTAATTTCATATTTATCCATACAAAAACTATTAACGGTAATATCTTCAGCAGAACGTTCTGAACTGTAGTGAACATCTGAACCAATATTAAAAGTTCCACCGGGAATAAATACCATTCCCTCTGGACAGCTATATTCTAAAGAAGATGCCTTTCTGCGGAAAAACCGAAAAATAGACCTATGATTAACAAACTAAAAAGTAGTGATTTGAACCAAATATTTTTCATAACTATTTTCATTTTTAAACAATACAATCTCTTGATTTTAATCTTTGTTAGTTGGATATTACTCAAGCTACTAATTACTATGGTTAATAGTAATACATTTTTTGGAGAAAATTAGGAATATCAAAGATTAATATCTGTACACATATTCCTGATTTCTAATATTATTTACACCGCAGTGTATTCAAAAATTTAACAACCGGGTGAACTCAGTTACAAAGGTCTTTTAATTTGTCTACAATCTTGTCTAGTTGCTGAATAATTGTACTAAGCTCCAACGGTATTGAAGTTTTTGCAACTTTACTTTTTGAAGCTGATAATCGCGGTGGATTGTTTTCAAAAATCGCCTTAAAGTCATCTTTCATGCTGACAACAAGCCAATTCTCATGATCCTGAGCATGGTCTAGAGATTGGTTCAGAGGTTCATTATCATCATCTATTGCGTAGGGAACATTATTGTAGCAATATTCACGTTCTTCATCATCGTGATTGATCAATACTATCAAAGATTTATCTTTCTCAGCACTAGTATATTGAAACATTCGATAATCACCACTAGAATTACCCACTGCAATAATTGGTCTTTTGCCAACATGAAGTTCAATTCCTGATGGTTTACCAATTGTATCATTATACTGACCTAAAATCGGTTTACGAACTAACACTCCACCATCTTTCTGATCAAACAATCTGACGAAGGTTGAACCAATGATATTTTCAGGGGGAATACCATAGACTTCTTCAGCAAAACAGCGAATAAAATCAACTTCACCACCAGAACAAATATAGACTTGAAATTCCTTTGACTGGAGATACTGGACTAACTCAATTACAGGTTGAAAAGTTAGGTCTATATATGGAGCATCAAACCTAACAAAGCTCTGATTGTCATCCTCGAAAGAAATAGAACTGTGATCTTGTTTAACAAATTCTCCAGCTTTTGTGATGTATTCATCTGTTGAGATTTGTTGGAAAGCATCAATAAGAAAACTAACCCCTTCTCGATCAATCTTTCCCTCGGAATCTTTTATTGCCTTGCGGATATTTTCAGGAAATTGACTTAAATCTGGTTTGATTACATTTCTTGCTGATTCTTTTCCTTCAGTCTGTAACTTTATAAAGTCTACTTGGAAATAATTAGGTCGTTCAGCCCATAAAGTTCCATCATTATCAAAAACAGCAATACGATCTTTCACTGGTACAAAATCAAGTCCTTGTGTAGTGATTTTTTCCACAAATTTTATGATTTCTGCCTTATTCTTAGTATCGTTCCAAGAATTTAATACGGTAGACATTATTATATTTCTCCTTGAATGTAGGTAAGATTTTTGTCAAGAAAATCAGGAGGATCAAGGATCAATAGCCTTTCAGAGATCCTCCTAACTTTTAATTTTGCTTACACCGTAGTGTAGTCAAAAAATTAACAACTGAGTAGACTCACTTATTAGAAATGGTTTTCAACTTGTCTAAGATTTTGCCTGGTTGGTCAACAACTACACCAAAACAACACTAATCTACTTTGAAGAATGCAACTTTGATAATCATGACTTTTAGGTAAGAAATATTTCAATACTCAAACTGTAGGGTATTGAAATATTTGTTTATGTTTGGTATCAAGATTTGCAAGTCTCTAGAACTTTAGCGTTATTTGTCGTCAATGAATACCCCAAAAGTCCTACTTTTTCGCACCTCAATAAACGCCATTATTGGTCAAATAATTGAATTTATCTGGTTTATACTCACTCAATCTCCAATTTATGACCTACTTAACAATTTGAGTTAATATACTCCTGGGCAAAATTTACACAACAATTCACTACTCTGTATTAATAAATAAGATAGAAGTAAAAACTATAACTGCTTATAAATTGTAGTGAGGATCTATTTAACATCTCTACATTCTTTTTCGGAGATGTCTATTCTTAATTAACCAGAACTGAATTACAAAGATTTTCTGAGCCTGTGGCAAAATTTAGTAAAGTTGTCATACAATTATTATTCTCAGCATGACTGTAACTATTCCTAATCTCCCTAGTCTTTACGAAGCGTTCTCCACAGAAGCCAAATGGCAAAAATTCTGGGAAGATAACCAGGTTTACAAGGCCGACCCCAACCACAAGGGCGAACCCTACTGCGTTGTTATCCCTCCACCTAACGTGACTGGTAGTTTACACATGGGTCATGCCTTTGAGGGGTCCATCATTGACACTCTGGTACGTTACCACCGCATGAAGGGACGTAATACCCTGTGGTTGCCGGGAACTGACCATGCTAGTATAGCAGTGCAAACGATTTTAGAAAAGCAACTCAAGGCGGAGGGAAAAACTCGCCATGATTTGGGACGGGAAAAGTTTTTAGAACGGGCTTGGCAATGGAAGGCGGAATCTGGTGGTACAATTATTAATCAGTTAAAACGGTTAGGGGTATCTGTAGACTGGTCGCGGGAACGCTTTACTTTAGATGCGGGTTTATCAAAGGCTGTTTTAGAAGCGTTTATTCGTCTCCATGAAGAGGGGTTAATTCACCGTAGTAACTATTTAGTCAATTGGTGTCCTGCTTCTGGTTCGGCGGTGTCTGATTTGGAAGTAGAACCTAAAGAGGTAAATGGTAATTTATGGTACTTCCGTTATCCTCTCAGTGACGGTTCTGGTTTTCTGGAAGTGGCTACAACCCGCCCAGAAACTATGTTAGGTGATACAGGGGTGGCAGTTAATCCCAATGATGATAGGTATAAACATCTAATTGGTAAAACCGTAACTTTACCGATTATGAACCGAGAAATCCCCATTATTGGTGATGAATTGGTGGACGCGACCTTTGGGACGGGTTGTGTTAAAGTGACTCCAGCCCATGACCCTAATGATTTTGAAATGGGTAAACGTCATGATTTACCGTTCATTAATATTATGAATAAGGACGGTACACTCAATGAAAATGCGGGAGATTTTCAAGGTCAAGACCGCTTTGTTGCTCGTAAAAACTTGGTAGCTAGGTTAGAACTTGAAGGAGTTTTAGTCAAAGTTGAAGAATATAAACATACAGTACCTTATAGCGATCGCGGTAAAGTCCCTGTTGAACCTTTACTTTCTACTCAGTGGTTTGTCAAAATCCGTCCTCTAGCTGATAAAACCTTAGATTTCCTCGATACCCAAGATTCACCGGAAATTGTCCCTCAGCGTTGGTCTAAAGTTTATCGTGATTGGTTAGTAAATCTACGTGACTGGTGTATTTCTCGTCAATTGTGGTGGGGGCATCAAATCCCCGCGTGGTATGCTATTAGCGAAACTGAAGGGGAAATTACGGATACAACTCCTTATTTTGTTGCCCGGAATGAAGCAGAAGCTTTAGAAAAGGCTAAAATCCAATTTGGGGAAGACGTACAATTAATACAAGACCCTGATGTTTTAGATACGTGGTTTTCTTCGGGACTGTGGCCATTTTCTACATTAGGTTGGCCAGAAGAAACGGAAGATTTAGCCACATATTACCCAACTACTACCCTAGTGACTGGTTTTGATATTATCTTTTTCTGGGTAGCAAGAATGACAATGATGGGTACACATTTTACCGGGAAAATGCCCTTTAAAACTGTGTATATTCATGGTTTAGTTAGGGATGAAAATAATAAGAAAATGTCGAAATCTGCAAATAATGGTATTGACCCATTATTGTTGATTGCCAAATATGGAACGGACGCTTTACGGTACACCTTAATTAAAGAAGTTGCTGGTGCTGGCCAAGATATTCGTTTAGAATATGACCGCAAAAAAGATGAATCTATTTCTGTCGAAGCTTCTCGCAATTTTGCCAATAAATTGTGGAATGCAGCCAGATTTGTAATGATGAATTTGGACGGACAAACCCCAACCCAATTAGGTCAACCAGTTCCCACAGAATTAAGTGATAAGTGGATTCTTTCGCGTTTTAACCAAGTTGTTAAACAAACAAATCATGACATTGATAATTATGGTTTAGGAGAAGCAGCAAAAGGACTTTATGAATTTATTTGGGGTGATTTCTGTGATTGGTATATTGAGTTAGTAAAATCCAGATTACAGAAAGATGCAAATCCTATATCTCGCAAAATTGCCCAACAAATCATCGCTTATATTTTAGAAGGGATTTTAAAATTATTACATCCCTTTATGCCTCATATTACTGAGGAAATCTGGCAAACTCTCACCCAACAACCGGCAGAAAATCCCCAACTTTTACCTTTACAATCCTATCCCGAACCCGATTATAATCTGATTGATTCAGTATTAGAAACCCAGTTTGATTTATTAATTGGCACAATTCGCACAATTCGTAATTTACGAGCAGAAGCAGATATTAAACCGGGGGTAAAAATCACTGCAAATTTGCAAACTGAAAGCGAAAGTGAAAGATTCATTCTGACTGCGGGACAGGCTTATATTCAAGATTTAGCTAAGGTTGAAAAATTGACAATGATTGATAATAATCCTGTTGTGATTCCAGAAGAAATTGTCACAAGTGAAGATCATCAATATTGGGATGGTTTAAAGACTATTGCTTTAATAGTTGTCGCCCTTATCAGTTTAAAAGTAGCTGTGTTTGTGGCTAATACTGCATTAGATATTCCCTTATTTGGTACCAGCTTTGAAATAATTGGTTTGGGTTATGTTGGTTGGTTTACTTTCCGATATTTACTCAATGCTGAAGCCAGAAAAGAGTTATTGACAAAGTATTCTTCACCTAGTGAAACACCAACTGAACCAGAAGTTTTAGCAACTCCAATGATAGAAAAAGAAAATTCCATTGCTGGTGTTGTCGGGACTGTACAGGTAATAATTCCCTTAAAAGGAGTTGTAGATATTGAAGTTGTGCGGGCGAAATTGGAGAAAAGCTTACAAAAAGCAGAAGCAGAAGCTGAGTCTTTGACCGCTAGATTAAGCAATTCTAAATTTGTGGATAAAGCTCCCGCAGATGTGGTAAAAAGTGCTAGAGAGACTTTAGTAGAAGCACAAAAACAAGCAGAAATTTTACGTTTACGTCTTGAGACGTTATCGTAAATGAGGAATGGGTAATTGGTGATTGGTGATTGGGAAGATTACCTATTACCTATTACCTATTACCTATTCCTTAAAAAATAATGTTATATCTTGCCCAAGTACATAAAAATTCCTGGCGAACATTTAGACTTTTTAGATTAAGGATTATATAACTCGTTCCCAGTCTCTGACTGGGAATGCTACGCAGAGGCTCTGCCTCTAATGTTATTGAAGAAAGGCAGAGCCTTCTAGAATTCATTCCCATACAGAGTATGGGAACGAGAAAAATAATTTTTTGTGAGATTTTTTGTTTCGCGCAAAGGAAGAAATTAATCTCTAATTAATTCCTCTAACATTTTCTGTAAATCCTGCGTTAACTCACTTACACCCGTTCGTAAAGCTTGTTTATTTCCCTGACAATTTTCCCATTTTTCATTGACATTAATCGGTTTACCGACAGAAATCATAGCTTGTTTTAAACCTAAACGTGGTCTTCCTGGTAAAGTAGAATTCTGAATGCGAGACAACATATCAAATATTAATAATATCGTTTCTGCAAATCTTTCTGGTGTGGGTTTTTCTAGAATATAATTAGCAGTAACCGCTACAAAACTTTCAGCAATTCTCATGTGTTGCATTTTCAAATCTGCTTCTTGGGCTATCCAGTCAGCCAGACCACGTTTAAAAGGTGATAAACTTTGAATATCAGCAATATCATCTCGATAAATATAATTCCAACCAGCATCTTCTAAACGTCGACATCTATCAATAAAATTACCTTGAGACTGGAGATTAAAATACTTTTCTGCAATTTTTAAAGCCGTATCCATTAACCGATTTAACCTAATAATTAAAATCTCATTAATAGGAACTTCTGAATTGATAATTTCTGAAAATTCCTGATGATAGAAACGTTGATAAAATTCCTCCATTTGCGAAATTAGATATTCAGTTAAACGCAATACCCGCTGATATAAAATTCTTTCCCGTTCCTTTCCAGTTTGACTAAGTTCCGTTATAGGTAAACCGCTATCAGCTTCTAACTTAGATAACAGCCAATCTATTTTTTGCCAAGGTGGATTTATATAACTATATTTAATGCTAATAGGAATAATAAAAACCTGTTCTTCACGGTTGGCCTTTTTCATGTCTTCCACACACCAAAAACCCAACTGTGCTACACCAGGTTCTAAAGGACTGACTATGCTACTATGTCCATTTGTACCACCTTCAGGAGCGATCGCTATCGGCATTTCTGCATTAGCAAATAATTCCCGTGCCATTTGGATAGCATTTCTATCTACGCGTCTTCCCCTACGAATCGGTACACCACCAAGTCTAGAAAATAACCATCCTAACCAATTTCCCGCCCATAACGTCATACCTCGTTCATACATAAAATGGCTCTGAATTGGGTATTTGAGACTAATTCCTTTTTCCCTGGCCACCTTGGGGACAATCCGTGATAACAGATATAACATAGACAGAGGATCTTCCACCTCCGGGTGACGAAAAGCAATTAAAAATCGGATTTTACCAGCTTGAAATTCCTGGTATAATGTAGCTAATACTTCCGCATTTTTGGCTTCAATATTCACAATACCCGCAGGTAGCCAAGGTCTAGTTCTCACCCGTAAAATAAAAGGCAAAAACCAAGATACAATTTTAACAATCAAGGGATTATGACGCTGGGGAATAAATTTAAGCGGAGGTTGGGTAGAATGAATAGACTTAGGCAAATTGTGCTCCTGTGGTGTGGCAAAAAAAGCTAAAATTGAGAAATCGCTGCTAATTTAATTATCATAATCATAATGAACACACCCGCAGACCAGCGAAAATTTGCCCCCGCAACCCAGCGCAACCGCGAGGCCATTCTAGAGGTGCTTTTGCAAATATTACCTCAAAATGGGACAATACTCGAAGTAGCCAGCGGGCCAGGGGAACACGCTGTATTTTTTTCCCAGTACCTCTCACCGCGAACATGGCTACCTTCTGACCCCAATCCAGAACTGCGTGCTAGTATTAGAGCATGGTCTGAATATCTCCCCTGTGATAATCTTCAACCACCCCTAGATTTAGATGCCATTTCGCCAATATGGCCTGTAGAAAAACAGCCATTGCCAGAACCAAATATTTCTGCTATAGTTAACATTAACATGATTCACATTTCTCCTTGGTCAGCCTGTTTGGGATTAATGGCAGGTGCAGGTCGGATTTTGCCACCTGGTGGTATACTCTACCTGTATGGTCCCTATAAACAAAATGGAGAACATACCGCACCGAGTAATGCTGCTTTTGATGAGTCTTTACAAGCACAAAATCCAGATTGGGGTGTGCGTAACTTAGAAGACGTAGTTACAGCAGCAACAGCACAAAATCTGAAATTGTCCCAAACCTACACCATGCCAGCAAATAACTTTTCGCTAGTATTTAAACGCAACTAATGGAGGTTAGCGGACTCGAACCGCTGACATCCTGCTTGCAAAGCAGGCGCTCTACCAACTGAGCTAAACCCCCAAGCCAGTTTTTATGTAAAAAGGGTCAATTTTATATAACAGTCCTATCATAAACTATTATTATTAATTTGACAAGACTATGAACCAAGAAAATCAGACAGTTGTTGCTGCATTATATAAATTTGTGAGTCTACCTGATTGTAATGAACTGCAAGCAGCCTTATTATCCTTTTGTCAGTTACAAGGAATTAAAGGAACTATCTTACTAGCACAGGAAGGAATTAATGGCACAATTGCCGGTTCTCGTCAACAAATTGACAACTTTTTAACATTTATTCGCAGTGACTCGCGGTTTGCAGACTTAGAATATAAAGAATCATACACAGAAATTCCGCCCTTTGAGCGGTTGAAAATTCGGTTAAAACCAGAAATTGTCACCTTAGGACTACCAGAAGTAGACCCTAACGAAAAAGTGGGAACTTATGTAGAACCCGAAAATTGGAATGATTTAATTTCTAATCCAGAAGTAATTGTCATCGATACCCGCAATGATTATGAAATTAGTATTGGGACATTTAAAGGTGCAGAAAATCCGCAAACTCAAACATTTAGAGATTTTCCTGAATATGTAAAACAAAATCTTGATTCCCATAAACATAAAAAAGTAGCAATGTTTTGTACAGGAGGAATTCGTTGCGAAAAAGCCTCATCATATCTAATTTCTCAGGGTTTTCAAGAAGTTTATCACCTCAAAGGAGGCATTCTCAAATATTTAGAAGAAATTCCTCCAGAAGAAAGTTTATGGGAAGGAGAATGTTTTATTTTTGATCAAAGAATCACAGTTAGTCATAACTTAGAAACAGGAAATCAGGAACTATGCTTTGGTTGTGGATATCCCGTTTCCGAAACAGATAAAACCTCCCCAAAATATGAAAAAAGTATTTCCTGTCCTCACTGCTTCCATACCTTAACACCAGAAAAAATAAAACGACTACAGCAAAAATGGAAACATTACCAATCAATTTAATCTCAAAATTCCTCCCTCTGTGCCTCTGCGTCTCTGCGAGAAAAAAATCAAGATATAGAAAAAACCCTAATATCCAAAAGTGATCATTACAATATATTAATATAGAAACCTTTGGAGAACAACTTGTGGTAGCTAATCTTCCCCGTACTCAACCCAAAACTAATCAAAAATTGGGTAACTTTACACAAAGACACATTGGACCAAATCCTGATGATATTCAGCAAATGCTTGATACATTAGGTATTTCCCACCTTGATGATCTCATTGATAAAACAGTACCACAGGCAATTCGCTTTCATCAACAGTTAAAATTACCAGCAGCACAAAGCGAATATGCAGCATTGGACAAATTAAAGCAAATAGCCAGCAAAAATCAGGTTTATCGTTCTTACATAGGCATGGGCTATTACGATTGTATCACCCCGGCGGTCATTCAACGGAACATTTTAGAAAATCCCGGTTGGTATACAGCATACACGCCTTATCAGCCAGAAATTGCCCAAGGACGTTTAGAAGCGTTGTTAAATTTTCAAACGATGATTATTGATTTAACGGGTTTAGAAATTGCTAACGCTTCTTTACTTGATGAAGCCACAGCAGCCGCAGAAGCAATGAGTATGAGTTATGGTGTGTGCAAAAACAAATCCCATAACTACTTTGTATCCCGTGAATGTCATCCTCAAACAATTGATGTATTGCAAACACGCGCCAAACCTTTAGGTATAAACATCATTATCGGTGATCATCAAACCTTCGATTTTACAGAAACCATCTTTGGTGCAGTTCTGCAATATCCCGCAACTGATGGTACAATTTACGACTACCGCAACTTTATAGAAAAGTCCCATGCTCAGGGTGCATTGGTGACAATAGCCGCAGATCCTTTAAGTTTAACATTACTCACACCTCCCGGCGAATTAGGGGCTGATATTGCGGTAGGTAGTACCCAACGCTTCGGTATTCCCCTAGGTTTTGGGGGACCACACGCTGCTTATTTTGCCACCAAGGAAGAGTATAAACGCTTAGTTCCAGGGCGGATTGTGGGAGTATCAAAAGATATTCATGGCAAACCTGCCTACCGTTTAGCCTTACAAACCCGTGAGCAGCATATCCGCAGAGATAAAGCCACCAGTAATATCTGCACAGCCCAGGTATTATTGGCAGTGATGGCGAGTATGTATGCAGTTTATCATGGACCTGATGGACTCAGGGAAATTGCGGAAAATATTCATCAATTAACTGCAACTTTAGGAAGTGGACTGAAAAAGTTAGGTTATAAAATCACTTTGGAAAACTTCTTTGATACCTTGCGAGTAGAATTAGGAAATACGAAATTAGAAGCAATTCTCGACGCTGCAAATGAGAGAAATATCAACTTGAGAATTTTTGATAATTCCACTGTGGGCATTTCCTTAGATGAAACTACCACAGAAGCAGATTTAATTGATATTTGGCAAATTTTCGCAGGTACAGATAACTTACCTTTCAGTGAAACAGAACTTAATTCTCTTACCAATTACCAATTACCAATTACCCATTACCCATTATCACGAGAAAGTAAATATCTGACTCATCCAGTTTTTAACCGTTACCATTCGGAAACAGAATTATTACGTTATTTACATCAACTAGAAAACAAGGATTTATCATTAACAAGTTCAATGATTCCCTTGGGTTCTTGTACCATGAAGTTAAACGCAACTTCAGAAATGATTCCCGTAACTTGGGCAGAATTTGGGAAAATCCACCCTTTCGCGCCAATTTCCCAAACTAGAGGTTATCAAATCCTATTCCAACAACTAGAAGCATGGTTAGGAGAAATTACAGGTTTTGCGGGAATTTCCTTACAACCAAATGCAGGTTCTCAAGGTGAATATGCGGGACTTTTGGTAATTCATGAATATCATCAAAGTCAGGGAGAAGGACACAGAAACGTTTGTTTAATTCCGCAATCTGCCCATGGTACAAATCCCGCGAGTGCGGTAATGTGTGGAATGAAAGTAGTAGGAGTTGCTTGTGATGATCATGGTAATATTGATGTTGAAGATTTAAAAGCCAAAGCTGAAAAACATAGTCATGAATTATCAGCTTTAATGGTGACATATCCATCAACTCATGGCGTATTTGAAGAAGCAATTCAAGAAATTTGTGCTGTCATTCATAGTCACGGTGGACAAGTTTACATGGACGGCGCTAATATGAATGCCCAAGTAGGCATTTGTCGTCCTGGTGATATTGGTGCAGATGTCTGTCATTTGAATTTACACAAAACTTTCTGTATTCCTCATGGTGGTGGTGGTCCCGGTATGGGTCCCATTGGTGTTGCTTCCCACCTTGTGCCGTTTTTACCAGGACATTCTGTGGTGAGAATGGGTGGTGAATTGGGTGCTGTTTCCGCTGCACCTTGGGGTAGTGCGAGTATCTTAGTGATTTCTTGGATGTATATTATCATGATGGGTGCAGATGGGTTGACGGAAGCAACCAAAATTGCCATTTTGAATGCTAATTACATCGCTAAGAAATTAGAGTCATATTATCCGGTTTTGTACCAGGGAAAAAATAGTTTAGTGGCACATGAATGTATTTTAGATTTGCGAAGTTTGAAGAAATCAGCGCAGATTGAAATTGATGATGTTGCGAAGCGGTTAATGGATTATGGTTTTCATGCACCTACTGTTTCTTGGCCTGTTGCTGGGACAATTATGGTTGAACCAACGGAAAGTGAATCTAAACAGGAATTAGACAGATTTTGTGATGCTTTGATTGCGATTCGTGAGGAAGTTGCCGCAATTGAATCTGGTAAAATGGATATTCACGATAATCTTTTGAAAAATGCCCCTCACACTGCGGAAAGTTTGATTATTGGTGAGTGGAATCATCCCTATTCCCGTGAACAAGCTGCTTATCCTGCACCTTGGAATAAGGAATATAAGTTCTGGCCAAGTGTGGGGAGAATTGACGCTGCTTTCGGGGATAGGAATTTTGTTTGTTCTTGTTTACCGATGGAGGCTTATAGTTAGTTAATTGTAGGGTGCGTTAATGAAATGTAACGCACCGTTTTGATTTTTTGATTGAAATGGTGCGTTACGCTGATGGTAATGCTACGGACTGCCTGCATTTATGTTAAAATGAAATGAGCAAGTTAATAAATGGTTATATTAACAATAATGACAGATCCAGAACAAAAGCTGAATGAATTATTGCAGGAAATTAAGCAGGTGTTGAATGTTGCTAATGCTACACTTGCTAAACAACAAGAGATTAGTGAGGCTGAATTCTATGAGCAGTTTGCAAGTATTGTTGAAAGAGAAACAGCTGAGGAATTGTGGAAATCAAAAGGATGGGAGACAAAGCGTGTATTGAGAGAGATTATTTTTGTGCTAATGGAATATCCTGAATTACGCCAAAAAATTGAAGATAAAGGATTCACTTTAGGAGAGATTATCAAATTAACTTCAGTTAATCTCCTTCCAAATGCTGAAAATGCAGTCATTGACATTCGCAAACTTCGTGATTACTCACTTAATTTAGCTCATCCTAAAGGTAAAGATAAAGCTCGTCTCTTTTTGTCAATTTTGGGTATGACTGCTGGAAATGCTGAGGAATTACGCCAGATAATTTTGGAAGAAGTCAAAACCCAAGAAGTTAGTTTGAATAGGCGTGATAAATTTGGACAACGCTACACAATAGACTTTACTCTGGAATGGCAAAATAAAAGTGCAACTATTCGTACAGGTTGGATTATTGAACCTGATTCTGATATTCCAAGATTAACGTCCTGCTATCCTGTAGTATAAAAATACCTGGAGGTTACAGAAAATGAGTAAAAGTATACCCAAATTACTAGACGTAATAGCACTTACCGTTGATATACCTGAATATAACTTATCATGCGGTCAAGTAGGTACAATAGTCGAATTATTAGCCGATGGTTCTGCATTTGAAGTAGAATTTAGCGATAGTAATGGACAAACATACGAATCTGTTGGGTTGCGTCCAGAGCAAATTATGGTTTTACATTTTGATCCAACATCACCTAACTTTGTGCCGGAAATGGTTACAGTATAAGTAACTGTAGCAAACGTAGGTTGGTTTCACTCAAGAAAAACCAACACCTTATAATAAGCTCTGTTGACTTTTGCGGTTGCTCTAACCAACCTACAAAACTTTACCAATAAGAAAATAAAATGAACATTCTTGAAATATTACCTAGTTACGACAAAGTAGAGATTTATCCAGAATATCGTACTTACACAAAAGAAAATCCTCGTTCAGGTAATGAATATGACTATGAATATGATTTATACATAATTTACTTTGAGAAATTCGTAATTTTGAGAGATTATGGTTGTACAAGCTTTCAAGAAAAACCAGTCGTTATACCTCGTGTATTTTTTGATAAGGTTCATCCCTTAGAGGACAGACTAGCAAAAGCTAAACGGTTTCTAGAATTTGGAATAAACAATTCTTACTCTTATGAACAAGATTTAGTCAAGAGGGGTAATTGGAATATTGAAAATATAAATAACAACCAGAATAGCGAGCAGTTGAGAAAATTTTTAAATTTAGCTTTGGATCAAGATGATCATCAGTCCAAATCATACAGTAATGATAAAAGAGAGAGTATATCAACATTAATGGAGATGCTCACAACTCTCAATAAATTTTTTACAGTTTTCCCCTGCTCAGAACCTAAACAAAAGATAATTGATTTGGGAAGGTATTTTCAAGATATTAAGGAATTAAAAAATGAGGAGATAGTTTTAACTCCTAAAGAATTTGAAGAAGTATATCAGGATTTTCTGAATAGGATAAGGATAAATCATAGTGATGATGGCAATGAGAAGGATTATGAATATAGTAATGATGATGACGATGATGATGACGATGCGGAGTTTGGATATCTAGCAGGACTAGTTGCTGATGGGGAATTAAACCCTAATGACCCGCGCTGGCCTTTTTGACTACAACAACTTTAATGCGATCGCTCATCTTCTAGCTTAGATTAAGGAACGCAACCCAACATAATTAAAATATCTGAGTTCATATTTTTTGTCAGAATCAGGATGTCCAGGATTTTAGGATTTACAGGATTGTGATTTGTAAGTTGTTGGTGGGATGCTGAAATTGTAATTGTCTGAATCAGGATGTCCAGGATTTTAGGATGTACAGGATTGTTATTGATGAATTGTCTGTGAAGATTTGAAGATTATAAAATCCAGTTACAGTAATAGTCAAGAATTAACAGCAGATAATTTAACTGATAACTTATCTATCATCCCCAAATCTCTATATTTTATAGACAATCAAACAACCACATCCTGATAGCGAAGCGTGGCGTTAGCCATA
>Ga0208596_1000055_pt1 | contig 38535 bp, 35 predicted proteins | sample LakMenEpi12Jul11_FD_150686 | JGI IMG/M metagenome (GOLD analysis project Ga0208596, IMG submission 150686) | Freshwater microbial communities from Lake Mendota, WI - 12JUL2011 deep hole epilimnion (SPAdes) | ecosystem: Environmental > Aquatic > Freshwater > Lake > Epilimnion/Euphotic zone ...
CCCGGAGCCGGCGTTCAAGGAGGATCGCGGCGATCATCCCCGCCACCGTCGCCGCGAGCAGGCCGAGGCGCAGGGGCAGGTCGTGTGCCGCCACCGCCACGGCGACCGCGACCGCGACGCCGCCGAGCGCGGGCAGCTGCCGGCACAAGGGGACGAGCAGCGCGAGCAGCGCGAACGTGCCGGCGAGCTCCAGACCCCATGTGGCGGGGATCGCGCCCGCGGCGAAGATGCCGATGATCGACGACACCTGCCAGATGATCCAGTTCGCGGTCGCCCCGCCGGCGAAATAGGCGACGCGATGCGGATAGTCGGGCTCCTCGGTGAGCAGCGCCGAGAACCGCGCGAACATGACATCACCGGTCAGGTAGCCGAGCCAAAGACGCGTGTTCGCCGGCAGATGGGACAGATGGTGGCGCAGCAACGCGGCGTACACCACGAAGCGCAGGTTGACGATCACGGCCGCGAGGGTCACCAGCCACAGCGGCGCGAAGGCCGCGATCAGCGGCAGGGCTGCGAGCTGTGCGCTGCCCGCATAGGCGAGCAGGCTCAACCCCAAAGATTCGACGACGCTGAGCCCGGATTTCACCATCGCGACGCCGGTCACGAGGCCCCAGGCGAACACGCCCGGCCCGAACGGCAGCAACTCGCGCATGCCGCGCCGGAACGCCGCGGCCCGGGGATCGTGCTTGGGCTCGACTTCGGCCACGCGCAACCTCAGGCGAGGTCGAGCGCGTGGGCCTTGAGCGCGGCGAGCGGCACGATCTCGAGTGCACGCCGGTGGGTCGCCTTCAGGAACACTTTGGGGGCGCGGTCGGCCTGGTGGGCCTCGAGCCAGCGTGCCGCGCACAGGCACCATCGGTCGCCATCCCGCAGGCCCGGAAAGCCGAACTCGGGACGGGGGGTGGACAGGTCGTTGCCACGGGCCTTGGAGAACTCCAGGAACGCCGTGGTCATCTGCGCGCAGACGGTATGAGAGCCGACGTCCTGGACGTCGGTCTCGCAGCAACCGCTGCGATACCAGCCGGTCTTGGGCGCATCGCTGCAGGTCGCCAGCGGCTCGCCGAAGACGTTGACTTGAGGGTTGTTCTCGCCGCCGCTGCCGTCCATGGTGGGTGCTAGCGTACCCGATTCGAGCCGTGTGGCCACGGATTGACGGGTCAGACGCTGCCCCTGACCCCCGGAATCGGAATGGGTCGTATGCCGATCGATCAGCGCATCGACGCCCATCCGCGCTCCGGGGGGGGGCGCGACCCGCGGCGTCAGTACGCGACGCGGGTGACCTCGAAGCCCTGCTCGGCGAGCAGCTTCGGGATCGCCTTGTCGCCCGTCATGTGCAGGATGCCGACTGCGGCGAGCACCGGTACGCCCTTTGCGTGCTCCTCGGCGATGCGGCGTGCGATGCCGGGATTGCGGCCGTCGTTGAGCGCAAGATAGAACTTGCGCTGCTGCGGTGTCGGCCGGCATTGGCAGGCCTCCTCGATGGTGTCCATCGCTTCCAGGTCGCCCCGCTCCCAGACCTGCGCGGTGCGGAGCAGTTTTTCGCGCGCGTCGGGTGCCTCGAGTTCCTTGAGCGTGTCTTCGAAGGCGACCCGCGCTTCGGCCGGGTCATCCGGGATGAGGACGTCCAACTGCAAGCCGATCGACTCGAGGCCCACGACCGGTCGGGATGAGTTTCGGGCGAAGCCGATCAGCGCGAACTCCTGCGCGAAGTCGGCGTGCAGACCGTCGCGGCGACCGATCAGCGAGCTGTAGGTGATCGCTTGCATCACCGGGTGAAAGGCGTCGAGTGCGCCCGGCGGGACGCACTCCGCCTCGGCGAGCTTGGCGAGCCGCGCGCGGTCGCCGTCGGTCAGCGGCAGGGCCGGCGCCGCCGCCATGGCGGTCATCATCTCCTGCTGGGTGCCGGGTGCCGTCAGATCCACCTCGACCGCGATCACGCCGGTGTTCTGCAGGGCCGACATGAGGTTCGGTCCCGGGAAGATCCACTCCACACGCCCGATGTGGATCGTGCCGTAGAGATAGCTCGTGCGGCCGTCCTTGGCGATCTTCCAAAGCGCGCCGCGGTCTTTCGCGATCTTCATGCCCTCCGCCCTCTGCTCCAGGGTGGGCGCCTGCGCGGGCGCCGGACAGCTTTCCTTGGCCAGCGAGGGCGCGGCGAGCAGCGACGAAGCGAGCAGGGCGAGCAGGGCGGCGGAGCGGATCATGGAGCCTCCAGCAGGGCGGTGGAACTATTGAGCATTAATGCTACATATCTTCCTCGCGGTATGCAACGGCCGTACAGTCGCCCGATGTCCCAAGTCCGCCAGCCTCTTCCCGACCTCGTCCGCGCCTGCGCGCTCTTCGGCATCGCGGTCGTCAACGTCGACTATTTCGCGCACCCCTCCATGGACGGCTTGCTGCAGCGGGGTCTCGCCTCGCCGCTGGACCGGGCGCTCTGGTGGGTGGTCGCGACCGTGTTCCTGCTCAAGTCCTATTCGCTCTTTGCGATGATGTTCGGCTATGGCTTCGGCCAGCAGATGCGTGCTGCCGAGTCGCAGGGTGCGCGTTTCCCGGGCCGCCACGCGCGTCGCATGCTCGGGCTGCTGCTGCTCGGGCTGCTGAACGCCGCGTTCCTCTTCTTCGGCGACATCCTCGTGGTGTATTCGGTCCTCGGCACGATGCTCTACCTCTTCCGCTCCAAAGAGCCGCGTGCGCTGCGGCGTTGGGCGTTCGGGTTCTATGCCCTGCAGATCGTCATCGTGCTGTTGCTGCTGTTGGGCACCTTGGCGCTCAACATGCCGGACAACGTCTCGACGTTGCGGGAGATGTGGGCCGAGACCGCAGGGGTCGCCGCGGAGCGTGAAGCGGGCTTTGCCGCGAACGGGTTCTTCGCGGTGGCGGACACGCGGTTCGGCGCGTGGGCGGAGGATTTCGGATACCTGGTCGCATTTCAGGGCCCCGGCGCGATGGCGTTCATCCTGTATGGCTTGTATGCCGCGCGAGCGGGCCTGTTCGATGAACTCGAGGCTGCGCGCTGGTCCCGTGCGCGTCGCGTCTACCTGCCGGTCGGACTGCTCCTTGCGGGGCTCGGGGCTTGGCTGATGTCGGACAGCGCCCACGAATCCGACCCGGCATTCATGACAGGATTTCTGTTGATCATGATCGGCAGTCCGCTGTCGAGCGTGGGCTACCTCGGGTGGTTGGCCGCGTGGCTGCGCGGCGGGCCCAGCCCCATACGAGACTTCCTCGGTCGCGCGGGCAGCGCATCGTTGACCGCCTACTTGTTGCAAGGCGTGTTGATGTCGTGGGTGTTCTCGGGCTATGGCCTCGGCTGGGTGGGCAAACTGGGTGCGTCGGCTTACCTGCCCGTCGGCGTCATCGCCGCCGTGTTGTCGCTCTGGTTCGTCGCAAGGTGGCGCAGTCGTTACGCCCTCGGCCCGGTCGAGACGGTCCTGCGCCGCTGGGTGTATCTCGATCGGCCGTCGGGTTGACGGGTCGCCCGATCCACGCGCGGTCGGCAGGTCTGACCACAGGAGCGACTCGCATTGCAATGTCTGGTAACGCTCGCTGAGTTGAAGCGCGAGACCGACTGTTGGCGCTATCCTCTGCGTATGGCAGATCATCTTTTCGCGCTCGCATCCGTCGTGGTCCTCGTTTGGGCTGCTGCCACATATCTGGTCTGGCTGTTGCTGCCTGCAGCGGCATCGAAGCCGGTGCGCAGCATGTCCCGTGGCTCGACGCTCGTACTCGTTTCTTTGGTCTGCGCCGGGTTCGCCGGCGTGGCTGCGGAGGTCGCGCAGGCGACGCCGAAGCCCACGCCCGCCGCTTCGGCGCCGCCCTCCCCGAGAATCGCCATCGTCGACGACATCGGCGCAAGGGTCGCATTGACGGCGCCGGCGCGGCGCATCGTCAGCCTGTCGCCGGGTGCCACGGAGCTCCTGTTCGCCGCCGGCGCGGGTGATCGCATCGTCGCCACCGTGACCGGCGCGGACGAGCCTGCCGCCGCCCGGCGCATCGAACGCATCGGCGACGCCAACGCCCTCGTCTTCGCGCGCCTGACGGCGCTCAAGCCCGATGTGGTGGTCGTCTGGCACGACCTCATCGGGGACGGCATCCTCGAGAGCCTCGTCAAGCTGCGTATCCCGGTCTATAGCGTCAGCGTAGGGGGATTGGCCGACATGCCGGGTACGGTACGCCGGCTGGGTACGCTCGCCGGCACGGCGGCTGCGGCCGAGACCGCCGCGCGCGGGCTCGAGGCCAAGGTCTCGCGTCTGCCGCCGAAGCCCGCGGCGCGGCCCAGCGCCGGCGCACGGCCGCCCTTGCGCGCGTTCTTCATGAAGTGGGCCGAGCCGCTCTACACCGTCGGCAGCCGCCATGTCATGTCCGACGCCTTGGCGCGCTGCGGCGCGCGCAACATCTTCGACGACATCGACTTCCCGGTGCCGATCGTCGAGTTCGAGCAGATCCGCAAGCGCGACCCCGAGGTCATCCTGATGGCGGCGCCGCCGGTGACGGCGCGCGACTGGCGTGAGCGATGGGCCGGGTTCCCCGACGTCGATGCGGTGGCCAAGCGGCAGATGCTCGCGTACACCGACCCGCGCCTCGACCGGATGGGGCCGAGCGCGCTCGATGCCGTCGCCGATCTGTGCAAGTTGATCGCGGGCGTGCCGCGCTGACGAATCTTCACTTGCGGTAGGCGCGGGTTCAGGGTCGAATCCGCACCGTGAAAAACCGACCGTCCTGGATGCCCTTGCTGGGTGCGACGCTGCTGGCGTTCTGCGCTGCCCCGGCCCCTGCGCAATCATCCCCTCCGGCGGGCGCTGCGCCTGATATGCCGGAGGGCGAACTCGAGGAAGTGGTGGTCAGCGGCCGCCGCACTCCGGGCGCGGTGATCGGCGACATCCCGGCGGAGACCACGCTGTCCTCGCAGGAGATCCGTGCCCTCGGGGTAGGGTCCGTGACCGAACTCATCGCCGCGCTCGGGCCGCAGCTCGGCAGCAGCGGCAGCCGGGGCAGCGGCCGCCCGGTGGTGCTGCTCAACGGCGTCCGCGTCTCGGGCTTCGCCGAAGTGCGCGACCTGCCGACCGAGGCGATCCAGCGGGTCGACATCCTGTCCGAGGAGGTAGCGCTCAAATACGGCTACCGCGCCGATCAACGCGTGATGAACATCGTGCTGCGTCCGCGGTTCCGCGCGGTCACGGCGGATGCCGTCGCACGGGGCACCACGGAGGGCGGGCGCGACGGCGCCAACGTCGGGGTGGGCGTGCTGCGCGTACAGCGTGACACCCGGTGGCAGGCGGACTTCAAGGCCCGGCACGACGATCGCCTGCTCGAGAGCGAGCGCGAGGTCGTCGGCGCGGACGGCATGCCGCGCCCCGATGCCGCCTATCGCACGCTGTTGCCGGCGACGGACCAGCTGTCGCTCAACCTCGTGTATGCGCGTCCGTGGGGCGAGGGCCTGTCGGCCACCGTCAACGCCACGGTGGATGAGACGCGGCGGCGCTCGCTGCTCGGACAGCGCCCGTCGTTCGCGGGTCCGGAGACCCTGCGCCGTGATGTGGACGTCCGGGAGGCGCGTTTCGGCGGACTGCTGCAGGGCGCCAACGCAGGATGGCGTTGGTCAGCGACGCTGAACGCCGACCGCACGGACGCCTCGACCCGGGTCGCCGGCGGCGACCTCGCCGGTCGCAGCCGCAGCGACAGCCTCGATCTCGAACTGCTGGCCACCGGCGCGCCGCTTCAACTGCCCGCCGGCGATCTCGGGCTCACCGTGAAGGCGGGTCTCGGTACGCGCGGCATCGAGAGCGTTGCGCGCCGCCTCACGGGCGATGTGCGCACCGACCTGTCGCGCGGCCAGCGCGACCTGCGCATCAACCTCGACCTCCCGCTGCTGCGCACGGAAGACACCGATGGGCGCGTGACGGCGAGTCTGGGCCACGCGATCGAGGACGTCGCGGAGGTCGGCGTGTTGTCGACCACCAATGCCGCGCTCAGCGCATCGCTCGGACGCCAGTGGCGCGCACTGGTGTCCGTGGTCGATGACGAGAACGCGCCGTCGATGCAGCAGCTCGGCGCGGCCGTCATCCCGACGCCGGCCGTGCAGACCTATGATTTCGTCCGCGGCGAAGCCGCCGAGATCGTCCGCATCGATGGCGGCAATCCGGCGTTACGTGCGGACAGCCGCAACGTCTTCAAGGTCGCGCTCGGCGCGCGACCCCTCGAGGGCGTCGACCTCGACCTCAACGGCGAGTTCACCCGCAGCCGCGTGCGTGGTTTCGTCACCACCGTGCCTTTCGCGACGCCGGAGTTCGAGCAGGCGTTCCCCGGCCGGTTCCTGCGGGATCCGGCCGGGCGATTGCTGTCGATCGATGCGCGGCCGGTGAACCTCGAGGGCCGCGAACGCGACGAGCTGCGCTTCACGGTAAATCTCAGCCGCCCGTGGGGTCCGCAGCCGGAGATGCCGGCGATGCCGGGGCGTGGGGGCGCCCCCCGCACCCGTGACGCCGCGCCGGGCGGGCCGCCCGCGGGTGTCAATCCGGCGGCGATGGCGGAGCGTTTCCTCTCGTTCGCACGGCGCGGCAGCGTGCAGTTCACGCTCGTCTATACGCAGCGCCTGAAGGATGAGGTGCAGATCGCGCCCGGCCTGCCGATGCTGGACCTGCTCGCGGGCGACACGCTGTCCGACACCGACGGCAGTCCACGGCGCGAGCTCGAACTGCAGGCCGGGGCGAACCGCGACGGCTTCGGCGGCCGCGTCATCGCCAAGTGGCGCGAGGGCAGCCGCATCAGTGGTGGCGCCACGGCTGCCGGCCCCGTGGACCTCGATTTCGCACCGCTCTGGGCCGTTGACCTGCGGCTGTTCGCGGATCTCGGGCTGCAGCCTTGGGCGCGCGACAAGGGATCCCTGCGCGGCGTGCGCGTGACGTTCGCCGTGGAGAACCTTTTCGATGAACTGCCGCGGGTGCGCGACGCCGCCGGCGCCGTGCCGTTCAACTACCAGCCGTCGCTGCTCGACCCGCAAGGCCGGGCGATCCGGCTGTCGTTCCGCAAGCTGTTCTTCCCGTCATTCGCGCCACCCGGCCGCGACACGCGGTAAGCTTCCCGCGTTGCCAGGACGCGCAAGCTACAGAGGAGCGCATCCCATGATCCGTCTGCGAAACCCCATCCGTCTCGCCATGGTCTCGATCGCGATCGGCAGTGCCTTGCTCCTCGCCGCCGCGCCGGCCGCCCGTGCCGCCGACATCGACAGCCTGCAGAACCTCACACAGCCGCAGTTCCGCGTGCTGGCCGAGGACCTCGTCGCTGCGCTGTCCTACAAGGCGATCTCCCCGGCCGAGCCGCTCGGCGTCACGGGCTTCGACCTCGGCGTGGGCCTCTCGGTCACGGAGACCTCGGGCAGCGTCTGGAAGCTCGCCACCGGCAGCGGCACCGACTATCTGCCGATGCCGCGGCTGATGCTGCAGAAGGGCCTGCCCTTCGGCATCGACGTCGGCGGTTTCTACGCTGCAGCGCCGGGCAGCAACATCAAGCTCTGGGGCGGCGAGCTGAAGTACGCGATCCTCGAGGGCAACACGGTGATGCCGGCGCTCGCGGTGCGCGGCGCGGTCACCGGCATGTCCGGGGTCGACGACCTCGACGTGGAGACGCAGAGCGTGGAGCTCGTGGTGTCCAAGGGTCTGCTCAACATCACCCCTTATGGCGGCATCGGTCAGGTCTGGAGCAGCGTCACGCCGTCCTCGGCCTCTTCGCTCGGATTGCCGTTGCGCAAGGAATCGCCGTCGATGACCCGTGTGCATGCCGGGCTCGGATTCAAGGTGATCCTGATCAATTTCGCGGTCGAGGTCGACCACACCGACACGGGCTTCGGCGCCTCGACCCGCTTCGGCCTTCGCTGGTAGCGCGCGGCCGCCGCGCCGCTAGTCGCGGAAGTTCCCGAAGGAGATCGGGCGGTCGAAGGTCTCCTTGCGCAGCAGCGCGATCGCCGACTGCAGGTCGTCGCGCTGCTTGCCGGTCACGCGCACCTTGTCGCCGTGGACGCCGGCCTGCACCTTGATCTTCGAATCCTTGAGCAGCCGCACGATCTTGCGGCCGCAGTCGGCGTCGATGCCGTGGCGCAGCAGCACGTCCTGGCGCGCCTCGGCGAGGTTGGTCTGCGGGTCCTTCACCTCGAGGCAACCGACGTCGATGCCGCGCTTGGCGAGCCGGGGCTTGAGGATCTCCAGCATCTGCTTCAGCTGGAACTCCACCTCGGCCTTCATCTGCACCGTGAACTCCTTGGCCTTCAGCTCGTAGACCGCGCCGGAGTCCTTGAAGTCGAAACGCTGCTGCAGCTCGCGGTTCGCCTGGTCGACGGCGTTGGTGAGTTCGTGGAGGTCGATCTCGGACTGGACGTCGAAGGAGGGCATGGCGACCTCAGACCTTGGGGATGGCGGGTTCGGTGGGCGGCAGGTCCGGCACCGGCTCGGCCAGCAGCGCCTCCACCGTGCGTTCGAACTCGCGCACCATCTTTTCGTGGTGCACGCCGGTGGCGGGCCCCGCGAAACCGGTGTGGATCTTGCGGACCTTGCCGCCGCGGTCGATGAAGATCGTCGTCGGGAAGGCGAACACGCCGTTCAATTGCGGCAGGCGCGAGGCGGCGTCGTCCTTGTCCGAGATGCCGGCGATCAGCGTGGTGTACTCGATGCCGTACTGTTCGCGGAAGCGGTAGGTGGCTTCCGAGGCACGGTTGAAGTCGCCGAACTGCTCGAACATCAGCGACACGACCTCGAAACCCTGCGCACGCTTGCGCTTGTGCAGGTCGACGAGCAGCTTCGCCTCGTCATGGCAGTTGGGGCACCAGCTCCCGGCGAGCGCGACCACCACGACCTTGCCCTTGAAGAACTGGTCGCGCAGCGAGACGTTGACGCCGCCCAAGTCCGGGAAGCGGAAGTCGAAGCGATCGCCGGCGACGAGCTTCGTCGCCTGGTCGGCATCGCCCAACGATGCGTTGTCGTCGCGGCGCGCCGTGAAACCGTCCTCGAAGGCGATGCCCGACCAGAACCGGCCGGCGAGCGTGCCGTCATCGGCGAGCGTCGCGTGGTACAGGAACACATGGCCGCCATCGAACTTCGAGAGGCGCAACTGGCGGCCGCGCAGCTCGCCGGCGAGGAATCGATGGTCGCCGGTCGGCGTCAGGAAGGTGCCGGTGACGAGGGGCCCCTTTTGGGAGAGCTCACCGATCGCCGGGGTGTTCTTGCCGCCGTCCGCGAACACCACGGCCCAGCGACCGCTGACATCGGGCGCGGGCGTCGCGCCGGGCGCCGGCGGCGCAGCATCGGCCGGGCTGTCCGGGCTGAAGCGGAACGCATCGCCATGGCGCGCGCGGAACGGGATCTGCTGGTCCTTGCCCTTGGGCTTCACCATCGTGAGGGTGCCCGACAGCGTATCGCCCTCGAGCGTGGCGTCGATGCGGTTGTTGAAGCCCGGCATCCGCAGCGTCACCGCATCGCCGTTCACCGCGATCTCATTGACGCGCGTCCGCTCCGGTCCGTTGACGAGGTAGGCGACACGGCCGCCCTGTTCGTGCGCGAACTCGAGCCCGAACGGCAGCTCGCCGCCCGGCACTTGCAGCACGGCGCGCCAGAGGCCGTCGCGCGGGCCGCCATCGGTGCGGGCACAGGAGGCGAGGGCGAGCGTCGAGATCATGAGCAGCATCCAGTGGAGCGGCCGGCGGGCCGCGGGGGCGATGGGCATGTGTGTGACCTGTCCGTGGTACGAAGCGAGGGAGCGATCAGGCGTCGGCGACGGGGAAACCCTCGGCGTCCTTGCGCCACGGCACCCACACGAGCGCGACCTGCCCGACGGCGATATCGGACTTGCGCGGCGTCACGGACACTTCGCGCAAGGCCACGGCATCGCCCTCGAAGGATGCCGCCAGCGCGGCGATCTCGGTTTCGCTCTCGGCCTGCAGGTCGGCGAGGCGCTGTCGGACCACCTCGAGGCTCTCGTCGGCGCGCGCGACGTCTTGCGACTCGCGGCCGATACGGCTCGCCGAGCGGGCGGCCGAGCTCGCGCGGCCGATGGTGCCGGCGGAGAGGGCCTTACGGCCGAACAAGGCACCGAGGATACCGGCGCCCACGGACATCGCGGTGTTCATCTTCTGTTGCGAGAGCTGCGCCTGCTCGCGCTGCACCTTGTCCTCGGCGCGTGCCACGCGGTCCTGCAGCGTCGCGAGCTTCGGCGCGTACTTGCGGCGCAGCGCCTCGACCGCCTCGTCGCGCTTCTCGCGCAGCGATTGCGAGAGCCGTACGCGGAACTGCGCCTCGTCCTCGCCCGGCGCCGAGGCGAGCTTGATCGCATCGCAGAAGAAGACCTCGGCGCGCGCCTGCTCGTAGAGGTGGCCGGTGAGCGACTTGCCCCAGGCGGTGTAGTTCGCGGCGCGCATCGCTGCGCCCGGGAGGTCGGCGAACTCTGCGCCCGCGGCCGGCGACTTCGAGAGCCGGGCCTTGAGGTCCGGGTGCGTGGCGCCTGCCGCCCAGTCCACGGACTTGCCGTCCTCGCCGAGCGGCGCGAGCCACGCGGTGGTATCCCATTGGTCGAGGCCGAGCTTGGTATCGACGAAATGCAGCTTGGCGAGGCCCATCACCATCGGGCGGTACTCCGCCGGTGCCGAGCCGCTGCGTCCTTCGAGGAAATACTCGGTGACATCGCCGGGCACGGCCGGACGCACGGCGCCTGCGGCGGGCGCCGACGCCGTGGCGGCTGCGGCGGCGGGGGCCGATGCGGCGGTCGCGCCCGATGCGACTGCGCCGATCGGGGCGCCGCCCGCTGCCGCGGCACGCTTGCCTGCCATCACGCGCGTGATCTCGGGCCCGGTGAGCGGGCCGCGCAGGAACGACAGCGCCCAACGGCTCTTCATCAGGTAGGGCGCGTCCTGGTGCACGTTGCGCATCAGGAACACGCGCTGTGTGAGCGCGGACATCAACTTGTCCAACGTGCCGCGGTCCATGCCGTCCGCACCGGCGAGCGCGCTCTCGAGGCCCTCGATGACGCGCGCCTTGTCGCGCTCGGTCTGCAGGCGGCCGATGAGCCAGGTGCCGCAGTTGGCGAGGCCCTTGTAGTCGAGGTCGACGGGGTTCTGCGTCGCGAGCACGCAGCCGAGGCCGAAGGCGCGCGCCTGCTTGAGCAGCGTGAGCATCGGCATCTTCGAGGGCGGGTTCGCGGTCGGCGGGAAGTAGCCGAAGATCTCGTCCATGTAGAGGATCGCGCGCAGGCTGGAGGTGCCCGACTGGTTGCGCATCCACGAGATCACTTCGTTCAGCACCAGCGTCACGATGAACATGCGCTCGGTGTCGGAGAGGTGGCCGATGGAGATGATCGAGAGCCGCGGCTTGCCTTCGGGTGTGTACAACAGGCGCTGCGCGTCGAGCGGCTCGCCCTTCATCCAGGTGGCGAAGCCCGGCGAGGCGAGCAGGTTGTTGATCGCCATCGCGAGCCCGAGGCGGTCCTTGGGCGGGAAGAAGGTATCGAGATCGAAGGCGCCGACTTTGTCGAAGGGCGGTTTCTGCACGGCGTTGATGAGCCCGGCCATATCGAGGCTCTGGCCCGAGCGCCACGCGGACTCGAGGATGTTGGCGAGCAGGATGTGGTCGCGGCTCTGGATCGGATCGGCGTCGCGGCCGAGCAGCGAGAGCAGTCCCGACACCACGGCGCCTACGCGGTCGCGCAGTGCGGCGGAGTCGGCCAGAAGCTCCGCGGGCGGCGGCGCGAAGGAGCGCAGCACCGAGAGCGGCAGGCCGGTCTCGGCGCCTGGCGTATAGATGTTGATGTCGACGGCTTCGCGGAAGCGCGCGATGCGTGCCGGCTCCTGCTGCCACTCGGCGAGGCCCTTGCGCCAAGTGTCAGCGGTCTTGGTGGCGAGGTCCTCGACCGTCACGCCCTTGCGCGTGGCGTCGGCGGGGTCGACCCAGGGCTGGAAGTCCGCGGGACGCAGCTCCGGGAAGGCGAGCATCAGGTTGCCGAGGTCGCCCTTGGGGTCGATGCAGATGGCCGGTACGCCGTCGATCGCGGCTTCTTCGAGGAGCGACAGGCAAAGACCGGTCTTGCCGCTGCCGGTCATACCGACGCAGACCGCATGCGTGGTCAGGTCCTTGGCGTCATAGAGGACGAGGTCGTCCTTGAGCGCGTTCGCCCCCGGGTCGTATTCCTTGCCCAGATAGAAGACGCCCAGTTTCTCGTAGTCGACAGCCATGGCACGGTCCTAAGCGGGTGGAAAAGCGCGGAGGCCCTGATTGTACGAAGCCCGCCCGTTCCCGTCGCGGGGTAACATGTGCCGATGGAAGGCCTGTCCCCCGAATTCTGGCCGTTGGTGCTGGTCGGTTTCCTGGCGCAGCTCATCGACGGCGCGCTGGGGATGGCCTACGGGGTCTCCGCCAGCGCCTTCCTCGCGACCATGGGCCACCCACCCGCATTCGTCAGCGCCACGGTCCACGCGGCCGAGGTGGTCACCACCGGTGCGTCAGGCGTCTCCCACGCCTGGTTCCGCAACCTCGACCGCAAGATCTTCTTCCGCTTGGTGCTGCCCGGCATGGCGGGCGGCGCCCTGGGCGCCTTCCTGCTCACCAGCCTCGATGGCGCGCTTCTGCGGCCGTTCGTCTGGGGCTGGCTGTTGTTGATGGGTATCCTTCTGTTGCGCCGTGCCTTCCGGCGCGACGAGCCCGGCCTCGCCCGCGCCCCGAGCCACGCCTTGGGCGGCGTCGCCGGTTTCCTCGACGCCATCGGCGGTGGCGGCTGGGGCACGGTCTGCACCCCGACCCTGATCGCCCGCGGCGTGCCGCCGCGCTATGCCATCGGCACGACCAACGCCGCCGAGTTCTTCGTCACGCTCACCATCTCGATCACCTTCCTCTTCACCTTCGACTGGCAACGCTACGACCTCGTCATCGCCTTGCTCGGTGGCGGCGTGCTCGCCGCGCCGTTCGGTGCCTGGGTGGCGAAGCACGTGCCGCCGCGTTACGCCATCATCGCTGTCGGTCTCGTGGTCACGGGTCTGTCGGTCCATGGTCTCGCGCGTTGGGCGATGGCGTGAGGTCGGCGATGCTGTGCAAGATGCTGTCCTGGGTGCCGCGGGCGTCGCTGCTCGCGGTCGCCGCGGTCGCCGCGGTCGCCGTCGGCGCTGCGCCGTCGGTGCCTGCGGCGCCACGCACCGCTCCGCCGCTGCAGTGGTTGACGCCCGCGGTGGATGCGCCGCGCGTCAGTTACCACGGCTTCGAGAGCCGTGCCGCCGGCACGCACGTCAGCTATCACCTCTACACGCCGGCCGCGTACGCGCGCGATCCGGAGCGCCGTTTTCCCGTCGTCTACTGGTTGCATGGTTCGGGCGGCGGGGTGCAGGGCATCCCGCAGCTCGCGCGGCTCGTGGACGAGGCGATCGAGGCAGGCCGGGTGCCACCGTTCCTCGTGGTGTTCGTCAACGGCCTGCGACTCGGGATGTACGTCGATTGGAAGGACGGTCGCGCGCCGCTCGAGACGATGATCGTCAAGGAACTCGTGCCGCACATCGATGCCACCCATCGCACCCGTGCGACACGGGAGGGGCGCCTGCTCGACGGCTTCAGCATGGGCGGCTATGGCGCCGCCAGGTTCGGCTTCAAGTATCCGGAGATGTTCCGCGCAGTCTCGATCATGGGTGCCGGGCCGATGCAGGAGACGCTCACCCGTACGCCGCGCGCGAGCCGCAAGCAGGTCGATGAGCTGTTGCAGGAAGTTTACGGGGGCGACCAGACGACCTTCCGGGCGGTGAGCCCGCGACGCCACGCCGCCGAAAACGCCGCGGTCATCGCACGCGACTCGATGGTACGGATGGTCATCGGGTCACGCGACGAGACCTTCGGCAACAATGCCGCCTTCCACGAGCATCTCGTGGGCCTCGGCATCCCGCACGACTGGATCGTGATCGAGGATGTGGGGCACGACCCGATGCGCCTGTTGCAGGCGATGGGAGACCGGCACTGGGCGTTCTACCGCAAGGCGTTCAAGTGACATGGACCTGATCGCGATGGAGACCTTGCGCGCGCGCGCGCGCGACGGCGATGTCCGGGCGCTCGGGGTCCTCGGCAAGCGACTGCTCCTCGGTCTCGGCACCGCTGCGGCGCCGCAAGAAGGCCATGCGTGCCTCATGGATGCCGCAGCGCGCGGCGATGGCGAAGCCTCGGCGCAGTTGGCGCTGCTCGCCGGCTGGGGCGTGCTGCGACCGCAGAACTGGCCGGAGGCGCTCGAGCATCTGCAGCGCGCCGCCGCGCTCGGTTGGCTACCGGCGCAACGCGAGTTGCGTTTCCTGGCGCGGCAAGACGGCGACGACTGGCCGACGCTGCGCGCTCGGGTGGACATCGCCGCGTGGACCGCCGCGCCGGCGGCGCGGCAGATCTCCGCGTCGTCGCAGGTCCGGGCCATCGACGGATTTGCGACCCCCGCCGAGTGCGCGTGGTTGGTCGAACTCGCGCGTTCGGGTCTGCGGCGCGCCCAGGTCTACCGCAAGGACGCCGCGGGCTACACGGAATCCGGTACCCGGACGAACTCGGAAGCGGACTACACCTTCGGCAACGCAGATCTCGTGCTCCGGCTCGTCATCGAGCGCATCGCCGGCGCTGTGGGCCTGCCGACGCGCCAGTTCGAGGTGGCCAAGTTGCTGCACTACGAGCCGGGTGAACAGTTCGCTCCGCACCACGATTTCCAGGACCCGGCCATCCCGGCGTTGGCCCGCGAGGTCGCGCGGCGCGGCCAGCGGATCGCGACCGTGCTGGTCTACCTGAACGACGACTTCGAGGGCGGCGAGACCGCGTTCCCGCGCCTCGGGTTGCGGCACCGCGGCGCCACCGGCGATGCCCTGCTGTTCGCCAATGTCCGGCCGGACGGCGCCCTCGATCATGACTCGCTGCATGCAGGTCTGCCCCCCACACGCGGTGTCAAATGGGTGCTGTCGCAGTGGATCCGCAGCCGGCCGGTCGATGGCGGAGCCTGAGCGCTCCCTTGACGGCGCTTCCCCTCGACGGGGATACTCGATCTCGATGGACATGCCGCGCATCCAGACCCCCTGCCGAGGCCCCGTGATCGGGCTGCCCGGCCGTGGGTGGTGGTGGCGCCCCTCCTGACGGAGAGGGCGCGGGCGCCGCTGTTCGAATCCCACCCACGAGGATCCAGCTACCCGAACCCGTCTCCGGATACCCTCCGGGACGGGTTTTTTCGTTCATGAAGCCACCATTCGACATCTCAGGTGACCTGGACACGCCGGTTTCGGCGTTCCTGAAGTTGCAGGCCTTCAAGCCGACCTTCCTGCTCGAGAGCGTGGAGGGCGGCGAGCGCTTGGGGCGCTATTCGTTCATCGGTTTCGGTGACGCGGCTTTCGAGCTCAAGCTCGACGCCGACGGCCACTCCTTCGGCGCGCAGCGCCTGCCGCTGCCCGCCGACCAGGCGGGGTTGCTGGAACTCCTGCGCAGCGCGCTCGCGCGGGCGCCGCGGCCCACCGCACCCGGCGCCGGCCCCGGTTTCCCGCTCGCGGGCGGCCTGGTCGGCTACTCGTCCTACGATGTGGTGCGCTGGTTCGAGCGGCTGCCGCAGCGTCCGGCCGCAGCTTCGCCCGTGCCCGACATGCACTATGTCGCGCCCTCGTCGCTGCTGGTGTTCGACCACCTGACGCGCGGCATCGCGCTGCTGCACTCGGGCAGCGAGGCCGAGCGGCAGTCGCTGCGGCGGGAAGTCATCGCCGCGCTGCGAGGGCCCGTGCCGCCGGCGCGCGCCTCGGGCGGGTTCTCGCCGGCGACGGCCTCGATGCCCCAGAACGGGTTCCTCGCGGGCGTCGCGCGCACCAAAGAATACATCGCCGCGGGCGATGTCTACCAGCTCGTGCTGTCGGTGCGCTTCGGTGGTCGGCATTCGGTGGACCCGTTCGACGCCTACCGCGCGCTGCGCCTCATCAACCCCTCACCCTACATGTACTACCTCGCGCTCGGCGACATCACCGTCGTCGGCTCCTCGCCGGAAGCGCTGGTGAAGCTCTCCGGCGGCCACGCGCAACTGCGCCCGATCGCCGGCACGCGGCCGCGCGCGGCAGACGACGCCGAAGACCGCCGCCGAGAGCAGGCGCTGCTCGCCGACGCCAAGGAGAACGCCGAGCACGTGATGCTGGTCGACCTTGCGCGCAACGACCTCGGGCGCGTCGCGCAGGCGGGCAGCGTGCATGTCGCGCCGTACCGCTCCATCGAGCGTTACAGCCATGTGATGCACATCGTGAGCGGCGTGCGCGGCGAACTCGCGCCGGGGCGTGATGCCTTCGACCTCTTCGCCGCCGCCTTCCCGGCGGGCACCCTGGTCGGCGCACCCAAAGTGCGCGCGATGGAGATCATCGACGAGCTCGAGCCCGTGCCTCGCGGCCTTTATGGCGGCACCGTCGGCTACTTCGGCGCGCAAGGCGACATGGACCAGGCCATCACCATCCGCACGCTGGTGTTCCGCGGCGACGAGTATTCCTACCAGGCGGGCGCCGGCATCGTCGCCGACAGCGATCCACAGAGCGAGTACGAAGAAGTGTTGGCGAAGAGCGGTTCGGCGGCGCGCGCGCTGCAGATGGCAGGAGAGGCGACATGAGCAGCGGTGCATCGGCAGGGGCCTCGATGACCGTGCTGGGCGATGCCGGTCGCGGCGTGCGGCTGCTGCTCATCGACAACTACGACTCCTTCACCTACAACCTGGTGCAGGCCTTCCTGATGCAGGGCGCCGAGGTCGAGGTCCACCGCAACGACGCCTTGAGCGTCGATGACGCGCTCGCGCTCGCGCCGACGCATGTCTGCATCTCGCCGGGGCCGGGTACGCCCTATGACGCCGGCACCTCGATGGACATGATCCGCGCCTTTGCGGGCCGCGTACCCTTGTTCGGCGTCTGCCTCGGGCACCAGTCGATCACCGAAGTCTTCGGCGGCAAGGTGGTGCGCGCAGGCCGGCTGATGCACGGCAAGACCTCCATGGTCGAGCACGACGGACAGGGATTGTTCGCGGGTCTGCCCGACCCTTGCGAGGTCGGTCGCTACCACTCCTTGATCGCGCAGCCCGAGTCGCTGCCGCCCGAGCTCATCGTCACGGCGCGTACCGCCGAGGGCGAGATCATGGGCCTGCGGCACCGCGACCTCATGGTCGAGGGCGTGCAGTTCCATCCCGAGAGCGTGCTCACGCCCGACGGACCCGCGCTCATGGCGAACTTCCTGCGCCAACGTGGAGGTCGCCGCGATGGCTGAGCTGCCGGAGCTGCGCCGTTTCCTCGAGCGCGTGCTCGAGCGAGAGGCCTTGACCGAGCACGAGGCGGGCGAGACGCTGCGCGCGCTCACCGACCCGGCGTTCCCGCCGCCGCTCGCGGGCGCACTGCTCGCCGCGTTGCGCGCCAAGGGCGTCACCGCCGACGAACTGCGCGGCTTCGCGCGGGCGATGCGCGAGCTCGCGCGCCGACCGGCGGTCGACCCTGCGCTGCAAGCGCGCGCCATCGATATCGTAGGCACGGGCGGTGACGCTTCGGGCAGCGTCAACCTCTCCACCGGCACATCGCTGCTGGTCGCGGCCTGCGGGCTGCCGGTCATCAAGCACGGCAACCGTTCCATCTCCAGCCGTTCGGGCAGCGCTGATGTGCTCGAGCAGCTGGGACTCCCGCTCCCGCTCGATGAGGCGCGCGCGGGCGCTTGCCTCACCGCGACCGGGTTCACCTTCCTCTTCGCGCCGCACTACCACCCGGCGATGAAGGCGATCGGCCCGGTGCGTCAGGCGCTCGGCGTGCGTACGCTGTTCAATGTATTGGGACCGCTGACGAACCCCGCCGCGCCACCGTACATGCTGGTCGGCGCCTACAGCGAGCCGATGGCGGAATTGATGGCGGGCGCGCTCGCGGGCCTGCCGGGCGTACGTCGTGCGTTCGTGGTCCATGGTGCGGGCGGTTGGGACGAGCCGACGCCGATCGGCCCGTTCACGATCTTCGAGGTGCGGGGCGCCGCCGCGACCGCGGGCACGGTCCGCCGCAGCGTCCGCACCCCTGCCGACTACGGTCTCGCGACCTGCACCGCGGAGGACTTGGCAGGCGGGGATGCCGCGGCCAACGCCGCAGCGATGCGTGCGGTGCTCGAGGGCCGCGACCGCGGTCCGCACCGCGATGCGCTGTGCCTCGGCGCATCGCTTGCGCTCGAGGCCGCAGGCGTCGCGTCTTCACCGGCCGACGGTCTCGCGCGTGCGGCAGCCGCCATCGACGACGGTCATGCGGCGGGTGTGCTGCGCGCGATCGCAGCGTTCGGCGCTGCGCCGGACGGGATCGCCACGAGGGCGCCGTCGTGAGTGCGGGAGACTTCCTCGCCGGTATGGCGGCGTCGAGCCGTGAGCGCGCCGAGGCGGCGCGCGCCCGCATGCCCGTGTCGGAACTGCGTGCGCGGTTGCGCGACCTGCCGCCTGCGCCGCGACTGCATTTGTCGCCGCAGGGATTCGATCTCATCGCCGAGATGAAGCTCCGTTCGCCGGCGGTGGGCGCGCTGCGCAGTGCGGGCGACGAGGACGTCACACGTCGCGTGCTGGCCTATGCCGATGCGGGCGCCGCAGCGGTGTCGGTGCTCACCGAGCCGTCGCGTTTCGATGGCGACCTCGCGCACTTGGAGCAAGCCGCCGCCGCGCTCGCGCCCAAGGGCATACCGGCGATGCGCAAGGATTTCCTCGTCGATCCCTATCAGGTGCTGGAGGCGCGCGCCGCCGGTGCGGGTGGCGTGCTGCTGATCCTGCGCATGCTGCCGCGCGCTGCGATCGAGGCGCTGATGGATGCGGCGCTCGAGCACGGGCTGTTCGTGTTGCTCGAGGCGTTTGACGCAGACGACATCGCCCTTGCGGCGCAGTTGATGGTGCCACGACGTACGGTGGCGGACAACGTCGGCGGCGAGTCGCTGTTGCTCGGCATCAACTGCCGCGACCTCGTCACGCTGCAGGTCGTGCCGGGTCGCCTCGAGGAGATGGTGGACCAGCTGCCGTCCTGGGTCGCGCGCGTCGCCGAGAGCGGTGTCGCGACACCGGATGACGCCGCGCGGCTCGCGGCCCGTGGTTACGATCTCGCGCTCGTCGGCAGCGCGCTGATGACGGGCGGCGCACCCCGCGAACTCGCGGGGGCGATGCTGGGCGCGGCGCGCGGCGCGCTCGGTCATGAGCCCCGTCGGTCCCGACCTGCGGAGCGGGGCTGATGTTCGTCAAGATCTGCGGACTCACCACGCCGGAAGGCGTCGCGGCGGCGCTGGAGGCGGGCGCTGATGCCGTGGGTTTCGTGTTCGCGCCGTCGGTGCGGCGCGTGACGCCGGCGGCGGCTGCGTCGTTGGCTGCACCCGTGCGAGGCCGCGCGCTGTGCATCGCCGTCACGCTGCATCCGACGAGCGCCGAGGTCGAGGAGATCCTCGACGTGTTCGCACCCGACCTGCTGCAGACCGATCTGGCCGATGCGGCCGCGCTATCGCCCCGCGCCCGCGCACGGTGGCTGTCGGTGCTGCGGGAGAACGCGCCGCTGCCTGACGAACTGCCGCCGCGACTGCTCTATGAGGGAGCGGTGAGCGGTGCGGGCCGCACTGCGGACTGGTCGCGCGCTGAAAAAGTGGCGCGACGCACGGAATTGCTGCTTGCCGGCGGCTTGGACGCCGACAATGTCGCTGCCGCCATCCGCGCCGTCCGTCCCTTCGGCGTGGATGTCTCGAGTGGCGTCGAGTCCTCGCCAGGCGTGAAATGTCCGACGAAGATCGCCCGATTCGTGGCTGCCGCGCGTGCGGCGGCGCAGTCCTGACCCCGGAACCCAAGACGATGAGCGCACCCACATGAATGCCAACGTGAAGTTCACCCCCGAGGAGCAGCAGCGGCTGCTCGACGCCGAGCTCGCGGGGAAGTTCCCCGATGCGCGCGGCCGCTTCGGCCCCTACGGCGGTCGCTATGTGCCGGAGACCCTGATCCCCGCGCTCGAGCGCCTCGAAGCGGGCATGCGCGAGCACCTGCCGCGCGAGGACTTCCAGCGCGAACTCGCCGGCCAGCTCGAGTCCTGGGTCGGTCGCCCCACCGCGCTGTCCTACGCGCCGCGGCTCTCTGCCGCCTGGGGCGCCGAGGTCTGGTTCAAGCGCGAGGACCTCGCCCACACCGGCGCGCACAAGATCAACAACGCGCTCGGCCAGGCGATGCTCGCGCAGCGGCTCGGCGCCAAGCGCATCGTCGCCGAGACCGGCGCGGGTCAGCACGGGGTCGCGAGTGCCGCGGCCTGCGCGCGCCTCGGCCTGCCCTGTACCGTGTACATGGGTGCCATCGACATGGAACGCCAGGCGCCGAACGTCGGCCGCATGCGGCTGATGGGCGCCACGGTCGTGCCGGTCACGGGCGGCGACCAGACGCTGCGTTCCGCCATCGATGAGGCGCTGCGCGACTGGGTGTCCGACCCGAACGGCACTTTCTATCTGCTCGGCTCGGCGGTGGGGCCGCATCCGTATCCCGTGTTGGTGCGCGAGCTGCAGGCCGTCATCGGCCGCGAGGCGCGCGCGCAGTACCTCAAGCGCCAAGGGCGGCTGCCCGACGCCGTGTTCGCCTGCGTGGGCGGCGGCTCGAACGCCATCGGCATGTTCCATCCGTTCGTGGCCGACCGCGAGGTCGCGATCATCGGCGTCGAGGCGGGTGGCCGAGGCACGGGGCTCGGCGAGAACGCCGCGAGCCTCTCCTACGGCTGGCCCGGCGTGCTGCAGGGTTGCTACTCGCTGCTGCTGCAGGACGAGAACGGCCAGATCCACGAGACCGACTCCATCTCCGCAGGCCTCGATTATCCGGGCGTCGGCCCCGAGCATGCGCTGCTGCTCTCCGCGGGCCGCGTGCAGTACGAGTCCGCCACCGACGACGAGGCGCTCGCCGCGCTGCAGGAGTGCGCGACGCTCGAGGGCATCCTGCCCGCGCTCGAGACCGCGCACGCGCTGCACGGTGCCAAGCGCTGGGCCGCCCGCAACCCCGGCAAGCAGCTGCTGCTCTGCATGTCGGGCCGCGGCGACAAGGACATGCCGACACTGCAGCGCACACTGCTGTCCGGGGCCTCGGCCGCAAGCGGCGTCAAGACGCCGGGAGCCGCATCATGAAGCCGCACGAGCGCTTGAGCGCCGCCATCCGCAAGGGCGCGGCCGGCGGCGACCCTGCCATCGTCGCCTTCCTCACTGCGGGCTTCCCCGAAGCCAAAAAATTCCGTGAGCACCTGACCGCCGTGGCGGCGGGTGCAGATGTGGTCGAGATCGGTGTGCCGTTCACCGATCCGATGGCCGACGGCATGACCATCCAGCGCTCGAGCCAAGCCGCGCTCAAGCAGGGCGTGAGCCTGCGCTGGATCCTCGCCGAGCTCGGCGCGATGCAGCGCCCCGCGGCGCCGCTCGTGCTGATGAGCTACCTCAACCCGCTGCTGCAGTACGGCTACGAGCGGCTCGCCGCCGACGCGGCGGCCGTCGGGGTCTGCGGATTCATCGTCCCCGACCTGCCCTTCGACGAGGGCGATGACCTGCGCGCCGCGCTGCGCGCGGCCGGCGTCGCGCTCGTGCAGATGGTGACGCCCGTGACCACGCCCGCACGCCTCGCGCAGGTCTGTGCCGCGAGCGAGGGCTTCGTCTACGCCGTCACCATGACCGGCACCACCGGCAAGTCCGTCGAGGTGCCGGACAGCGTGCTCGAGTACCTCGCGCGCGTGCGCGCCGCTTCGCCGGTGCCGGTCTGTGCGGGCTTCGGCATCCGCTCGGCGGCGCAGGTCGCGCGCCTGCGCGGCACGGTCGAGGGCGCCGTGGTCGGCTCGGCGCTCGTCGAGGTGCTGGAGCGCGGCGAAGACCCGACCGCCTGGCTGCGCGCGCTGCGCGGCAGCTGAGCGGATGCGGTGATCGATACGCTCTTCACCTGGCCGACCGTCGCCGTCTCGCTGCTGACGCTCGTCATCGCGTCATCCTGCGTGGTGCTGCACTATGAGGCGCTGTCGTGGTTGCACGGCCGGTTGCCGCAGATGCGCGGGCCGCGCCAGCAACGCGTGTTGCGCCTGATCTTCGCCATCCTTGTCCTGCACAGCGCCGAGATCTTCCTGTTCGCGCTCGGTTATCTCACCCTGTTGCAGGATCCGCAATACGGTTCGCTGGTGGGCATCGGCAGCGTCGGTATCGTCGAGTGCGGGTATTTCTCGGCCGTCGTCTATACCACCCTCGGCCTCGGCGACATCGTGCCGCAGGGCGCGATCCGCATCATGGTGGGCCCACAGGCGCTGCTCGGTTTCGTGCTGATCACCTGGTCGGCGAGCTTCACCTTCATCGAGATGCAGCGCTACTGGAACGACCGGCGGGAGTGAGAGAGCGTCCCGCTGCCGTAACCGTGCCGCTCACGGCGGTGCCAACAGCGACACTTGCCGCCGCACCGCATTGCATGCGAGCAGCAGGTCCGCGACGAGCCGGTCGTTGATGTCGAGGGCGCCCTCGTATTCGCCACGATTGCGCAGATCATGGCATTTGGCGAGCACCCGCCAGATCTCGGGCCCCAGGCCGAGCGTCTCCGGGAGCAGTTGGAAGACGATGTATCGTTGGCTCGGACGATAGCCATGCCACCGCAGCGCGGCGAGGCTGAGGCTGTGCGCGGCGTTGTAGGCAAGGTCGAAGCGGCTCTCGAGCGACAGCGACGCGTTGCGGGCGTCGGCGAGGCGGGCGAAGCCTGCGCGTTTCAGTCCGAGGAATTCCGCCGGGTCCGGCGGCTCGGCGCGCAGCGGCTTGCCGGCTCCGCAGAGGTTGTCAAAGGGGGAGGGCGCGGTCATCGCCGATCAGCCAGATCTTGGGCTGCGCGAGCACCCGCTGAAGGAAGCCGCCGCGGTCCGTCGGCTTCCGTGCGAATTCCGCTCGGGTATAGACCGTCGCATTGATCGGCCGACGCAGCTCGATGCGCGTCGCTTCGACGGCGGCGAACACCTCGCCGTAGGTCAGTCCATCGCTGACCACAAAGAGATCGATGTCGCTCTGCGCGGTGTCCTGCTGTGCCGCCACCGAGCCATAGACGAACGCCGCCGGTATCTGGTCAGCGAGGGGTGTGAGCGCAGCGCGCAGCGGCTCGGCGATCCCGAAGGTCTTGCGGACGATGCTCCGCAACTCCGCGAAGATCGGCGAGGCCGGGTCTGCCCGGTAGTGCTTCTGGCGTCCTGACACCTCCATCGTGACCAAGCCGCTCGCGAGCAGCCGCGCGAGCTCGCGCTGCACCGCACCAGAGCCCGATGCCGTGCGCGCGATGATCTCGCTCGCGAAGAAGCTGCGATCCGGATGGCCGAAGAGCAAGGCCAGCACGCGCTGTTGCGTCGCGCCGAACAGCGCGTCCCCGAGACTGCTGCCGAGGCGCAGGGCTGGCTTACCCTTGTTGCGGCGGGGCATCGTGCGGGGTCGGGTCATGTCGACTTTATGCCCAAAGTGGGGTTGATAATGCCCAAATTGGGAATGCTGCGCAACCCATGGCGAGGACATGATGCTCGGGGATCGGGTGGGCTTGGCCAAGCGGACAGCAGTCATGGCGCGATCCTGGTCCTCGACGTCCCGGAACGCACGCGTTCAATCCGGTCGAATGTCGAGAAATGGCTGTGCGACGAGTCGGCGCATTGACGCTGGATTTTGACGGTCGGTACGATTGGGGAGGCGACGATGTCGCAGAGATAGAAAGCCAAAAATGACCCAAGTAAGTGTGTTCATCGCCGGATTCCGCGAAGGATGGCGCACTGAGAGACCTTCGGAATCGACGATATTGACGGTGTGCTACGTCAGCGCATTCGTGACGGCTTTGATGCTTATCCTCCACGCGTGTATCAATTAGGATGCTGGGGCACACATGAGCAACGATGACCTGCGACAGAAGGCTCGAAAGAATTGGTTTTGGATAGCCGCTGTAATCGCGATCTTCTTCGGCTACACCTTCGGGAAGGACCGCGCGATCCGCGACAACAAAATGGACGATCGGGCGCGAGCGACGGCGACGCCGCCCTCCGGGTGAGGCGCCTCAGCGCTTCCTCACCCCCTCCGCCGCGCCCTCCACAGCACGACTGCGGCGGCCAGCAGCAACAGCCAGCCGACGATGCCGGGCGGCAGGCCGAAGCCGATCCACAAGAGGCTGCCGAAGCCGAGCGCGGTGCCGACGAGGGTGCGGTTGCGGCGCTGCTCGGACTCCTGCATCTCGCGGCGCAGGGCGGTGATCTCCTCCGACCGCACGCCGAGCGCGAGTTTGCCGTCCTCGGCCTGCTGCACGGCGACCTTCATGAGCGAGGGCAGGGCGTGCAGCGAGGTGAGGATGTCGGGGAGGTTGCGGCGGACGTGTTTCAGTTGCGCGCGCGGGCTGATGCGGTCCGACATCCACTCGCGCAGGATGGGCGCGGCGGTCTGCCAGATGTCGAGCTCGGGGTAGAGGTCGCGGCCGAGGCCTTCGATGTTGAGCAGGGTCTTCTGCAGCAGGATCAGCTGCGGCTGGATGCGCATGTCGAAGCGCCGCGAGATGTCGAACAGGCGCAGCAAGATGGTGCCGAAGGAGATGTCCTTCAGCGGCCGGTCGAAGATGGGCTCGAGCACGGTGCGGATCGCGGATTCCATCTCGTCGACACGGGTGTCGGGCGGTACCCAACCCGACTGCACATGCAGCTCGGCGACGCGGCGGTAGTCCCGGTCGAACACCGCGAGGAAGTTCTCGGCGAGGTAGTGCTGGTCGCGGATGTCGAGCGTGCCGACGATGCCGAAATCGATGGCGGCGTAGCGCGGGTTCGCCGGGTCGTCGATCAGCACGAAGATGTTGCCCGGGTGCATGTCGGCGTGGAAGAAGTTGTGCCGGAACACCTGGGTGAAGAAGATCTTCACGCCGTTCTGGGCGAGCATCGCGATATTGGCGCCCCGGGCGCGAAGGGTGTCCATGTCGCTGATGGTCACGCCGCGGATACGCTCCATCACCATGACATCGATGCGGCAAAGGTCCCAGTACACCGCCGGCACGTGCAGCAGCGAGGACCCCTCGAAGTTGCGCTTGAGCTGCGAGGCGTTGGCGGCCTCGCGCATCAGATCGAGCTCGTCGAGGATGGTCTTCTCGTACTCGTCGACGATCTCGTCGACGCGCAGGCGGCGCGCCTCGGTGGAGTTGGCTTTGGCGAGGCGGGCGAGCTCGTGCATCACCTCGAGGTCGCGCGAGATGGTCTCGCGCATGCCGGGGCGCAGCACCTTGATGATGACCTCGGCCCCAGGCTGGGTCGCGGCGCCCGGTGCCGCGCCCGACGTCGGATGCAGTGTCGCCGCATGCACCTGCGCGATGGAGGCGGCCGCGAGCGGCTGCTCTTCGAAGCTCGCGAAGGCCTCGGTGACGGGCTTGCCGAGCGATTTTTCGATGATGGCGCGCGCGGTGGCGTTGTCGAAGGGCGGCACGCGGTCCTGCAGTTTCGCGAGCTCGACGGCGATGTCGGGCGGCAGCAGGTCGCGGCGCGTGGAGAGCGCTTGGCCAAACTTGATGAAGATGGGGCCGAGCTCCTCGAGCGCGAGCCGCAAGCGCTCGGCGCGCGGGGCCTGCTTGCGCCGCTCGAGCCAGGTCCAGGGCGAGGCGAGGAACACGAAGCGCAGCGGGCGATAAAGGTGGGTCTCGCGCACGAACTCGTCGAGTCCGTGCCGCACCAGCACGCGCTGGATCTGGATCAAGCGAGCGAGCACGCGGAGCTTCACGGTTTTCCCTCCAGGCGCGCGACCAGCGCATCGAGACGCGCCGCAGCGCGATCGACATCCTCGCGCAGCCGGTCGACATCGCTCATGAACGCCTCGGCTTCGGCGGCGGGAACGAGATCGCCGCGCTCGTGGGCGAAATACTCGGCGGCGTTGCGCACCGCGGTGTCGGCGGCGTGGCGGCCAAAGCCGAAGATGCTGCTCGCGAACCGCACCACCTGGTGCGCGGGCGCATCGCCGACGAAGCGGGACAGCTCTTCTTCGAGGTCAGGGCGCAGCAGCAGGCCGAGTTCGCGATAGCGCTGCAACAGCTCCGTGTCGCCGCGTACTTGGACGCTACCCGACTGCAGCAGGCGTTCGGGCGAGGGTCCGGCCAGGGCGACGAGGTTCACGGGGCTGCCCTCGACCTCGGCATCGAACTCACCCTCGGGGTCGCGCGCGATCCGCAGCGTGCTGCCCAAGGATTCGAGGCCGATGCGCACCCCGAGGCCGCTGAGCGTGATGCGCAGGCGGCGGCCACGCAGGGCGGCGCAGAGCTCGCGCGCCCGCGGCGAGGCGCCGAGATTGCGGTTCAACAAGTTTTCGACGAGTTCGGTCAGCACGCGGGCGACGACGCTCAGTAACGGTAGCCGCGGTGCAGCGCGACGATGCCACCGGAGAGGTTGTGGTAGCGGCAGTCCTCGAGCCCGGCCTCACGCATCATGCCGAGCAGGGTCTCCTGGTCGGGATGCTTGCGGATGGACTCGGCGAGGTAGCGGTAGCTGTCCTCGTCGCGCGCGACCACGCGGCCGAGGAAAGGCAGCACGCGGAACGAGTAGGTGTCGTAGAGCGGCTTGAGGCCGGGCGCCACCGGCTGCGAGAACTCGAGCACCAGAAGCTGCCCGCCCGGGCGCAGCACGCGGCGCATCGAGGCGAGAGCGGCTGCCTTGTCGGTGACGTTGCGCAGGCCGAAGGCGATGGTGATGCAGTCGAAGCTGTTGTCCGCGAACGGGAGACGCTCGGCGTTGGCCTGCACATAGGCGATGCCGCGGGTGAGGCCGGCGTCCAACAGCCGATTGCGGCCGTGGGAGAGCATCGCGCCGTTGATGTCCGAGAGCACGACGAGACCCTGTTCGCCGACCTGGGCCGCGAGGCCGCGGGCGATGTCGCCAGTGCCACCCGCCACATCCAGCGCCCGCTGGCCGGGGCGCAGGTGGGTCTGGGAGAGCGTGAACTGCTTCCAGATGCGGTGCAGGCCGCCCGACATCAGGTCGTTCATGAGGTCGTAGCGGGGGGCGACCGAATCGAACACGCCCCGGACGCGCCGGGCCTTGTCTTCCCAGGCGACTTCCTCGAAGCCGAAATGCGTGGTCTTGCGGTCCTGGGGGGCGGTCATGACGGCATTGTAACGGCTGCCTCTGGCATTCGGCGGCGTGAAGGAGTAAAACGCTCCACAGCGTTCCGGCTCGACGACGGGCCGGCCGAACGGGGGTTGGATAAAAACAATAATGGAGCTGAAGGCCGGGAAGGATGCCCGGCCTTTTTTTCAGCCCCCGGAATCAGCCCCTGGCCATTCAGCCTCGTGCCGCTGTCGCCACCCGCGTGAGATACCCCTGCCAGAGCGTCGCCTGGTCCCGGCCGAGTTCGCGCAGGTATTTCCAGCTGTAGAGGCCGCTGTCGTGGCCGTCGTCGAACACCAGCCGCACGGCGTACTGGCCTACCGGCTCGATCTCGCGGATCCCCACCGTCTGCTTGCCGAGCACCAGCGTCTCCTGGCCGGGGCCGTGCCCCTTCACCTCGGCCGAGGGGGAGTGCACGCGCAGGAACTCGAAGGGCAGGGCGTACTGCTCGTCCGGACCGAAGGCGACCTCGAGCACCCGCGACTGGCGTCGCAGGCGCAGTTCGGTGGGTACGGGCATGTCCAGTCGATCGATCGTGGGCCGTGCGTCCATAGGGCCGCATCCTAGCGGGCGTACAGGCATTGTCCACGGTGACATTTGTCGGCGTCTCTCCGATACTCGGGCGACGGGTGGTCGATCGTCAGACGGGGGTTTGATGGCTGCAACGGATACCTCGCATCCCGACTATTTCCATAAGGTCGTGGATTGCCAGTGGGCATGTCCTGCCCACACCGATGTGCCGGAGTACATCCGGCTGATCGCCCAAGGGCGTTTCACCGACGCCTACCTCGTCAACCGGCGCTCCAATGTCTTCCCGGGCATCCTCGGGCGGGTCTGCGACCGGCCCTGCGAGCCGGCCTGCCGCCGCGGGCGCGTGGAGGAGAAGCCGGTCGCCATCTGCCGCCTGAAGCGCGTCGCAGCCGACCACAAGGACGAGTTCCGCGACCGGTTGCCGCCGATCCCCACGCAGAAGAACGGCAAGAAGGTCGCCTGCATCGGCGCGGGCTGCGCCTCGCTCACCGTCGCCAACGACCTGATGCCGCTCGGCTATGAGGTCACGATCTTCGAGCAGTTCGCCATCGCCGGTGGCCTGATGCGCACCAACATCCCCTCGTTCCGCCTGCCAGGGTCGGTGATCGACGAGGAGATCGCCGCCATCGTCGACATGGGCGTGGAGCTGCGCCTCGGCCACCGCATCGAATCCATGCGCCAGCTCCTCGAGGAGGGCGGCTTCGATGCCGTGTTCGTGGGTTCCGGCGCGCCCAAGGGCAAGGAGCTCAACCTGCCTGGCCGGCAAGAAGGCGCGGTCAACATCCACATCGGCATCACCTGGCTCGAGTCGATCGCTTTCGAGCACGTGAAGTCGGTGGGCGAGAAGGTGCTGATCATCGGCGTCGGCAACACCGCGATGGATTGCTGCCGCAGCTCGCTGCGCTTGGGCGCGAAGAGCGTCAAGGTGATGGCGCGCAAGCCGCGGCAGTTCTTCAAGGCCTCCGAGTGGGAGCTCGAGGATGCCGAGGCCGAGAGCGTCGAGATCGTCATCAACCGCTCACCCAAGTCCTTCGTGGTGGAGGGCGGCAAGCTCCAGGGCATGATGTTCGACGTCATGGAGTACGAGGTCGACGCGCGCGGCCGGATCACCGCCGAGCGCGTGACGGGCGAGGAGTTCCTCCCGGCGGACGATGTGATCCTCGCGATCGGGCAAGAGAACGCCTTCCCCTGGATCGAGCGCGACCTCGGCATCGAGTTCGACAAGTGGGAGGTCCCGAAGGTCGACCCGGTGACGCACGAGAGCACCCGTCCGGGCGTGTTCTTCGGCGGGGATGCGGCCTTCGGCCCCAAGAACATCATCTGGTCGGTGGAGCATGGCCACCAGGCCGCGATCTCCATCCATCAGCACTGCCAGGGCAAACCGGCGAGCGAGCGTCTGCCGCCCGGGGTCAACCTGCAAAGCCGCAAGATGGGCATGCACGAGTGGTCGTACAACAACGACTACAGCGGTATCGAGCGTCGCCTCGTGCCGCATGTGTCGCTCAAGGAGCGTTTCAAGAAGATCGACATCGAGGTGGAGCTCGGCTTCACCGCGGAGCAGGCCGCCGCCGAGGTGCAGCGCTGCCTCAACTGCGACGTGCAGACGGTGTTCGAGGCCAAGCTCTGCATCGAGTGCGACGCTTGCATCGACATCTGCCCGGTCGACTGCCTGACCATGACGCCGGACGGCGAGGAGGCCGAGCTGCGCACGCGCCTCAAGGCACCGGCCACGAACGTCACGCAGGCGCTCTACGTCAGTGCGCCCCTGAAACACACAGGTCGCGTGATGGTGAAGGACGAGGACGTCTGCGTGCACTGCGGGCTCTGCGCCGAGCGTTGTCCGACCGCCGCCTGGGACATGCAGAAATCCTGGGTGAAGTGGCCGCATGCGGTGGATCAGGCCGCCGCCCCGCAGGCCGCGGCGGCATCTACGGAGGTCTCTCGATGAGCGCCGCACCCTCCCGCGTCAACGATTTCGCCATCAAGATCGCCACGGTCAACGGCACGGGGTCGGCGAGCGCGAACACGCTGCTGATGAAGTCGATCTTCCGCAGCGGCATCCCGGTGATGGGCAAGAACTACTTCCCTTCGAACATCCAGGGCCTGCCGACCTGGTACGAGATCCGGGTATCAAAGGACGGCCATGTCGCCCGCTCCGGCAAGGTCGACATCATGGTCTGCATGAACGCCGAGACCTACGCGCGCGACGTGCGCGAGGTGGCGCCGGGCGGCTACCTCATCTATGACTCGACCTGGCCGCGGCCGGCGCTGCTGAAGCGCGACGACGTCACGGTGCTCGGCGTGCCGCTCGCGCGGATGTGCAACGAGAACTTCAAGGGTGTGCGCACGCGCATCCTGATGAAGAACATCTGCTACGCGGGCGTGCTCGCGGCGCTGCTCGACCTCGATGTCGCGCGCATCCGCGAGCTCCTGGCCGAGACCTACGCCAAGAAGCCCGCGCTGGTCGACTCCAACATGCAGGCCATCCAGCTCGGCTACGACTACGCCAAGGCGAACTTCGACTGCCCGCTGCCGTTGCGCGTGGAGCGCATGGACAAGACCGCCGGTCACATCATGATCGACGGCAACACCGCGGCGGCGCTCGGCTGTGTCTACGCCGGCGCCACGGTCGCGGCCTGGTACCCGATCACGCCGTCCACCTCGCTGATGGACGCGTTCAAGTCCTTCGCTGACAAGCTGCGCATCGACCCGGAGACCGGTCACGCCAACTTCGCCTTCATCCAGGCCGAGGACGAGCTCGCCGCCATCGGCATGGTGCTCGGTGCGAACTGGAACGGCGCACGCTCCTTCACGGCGACATCGGGGCCCGGTGTCTCGCTGATGGGCGAGTTCCTGGGGCTCGCGTACTACGCCGAGGTGCCTGCGGTGCTGTTCGATGTGCAGCGCGTGGGGCCGTCCACGGGCATGCCGACGCGCACGCAGCAGTGCGACCTGATGGCCGCGGCCTACGCCTCGCACGGCGACACCAAGCACGTGTGCCTGTATCCCGCCAATCCGGAAGAGTGTTTCTATATGGCGGCGCAGGCCTTCGACCTCGCCGAGCGCCTGCAGACGCCGATCATGGTGATGCTCGATCTCGACATCGGCATGAACGACTGGATGTGCCGCGACCTCCAGTGGGACGACACGCGCCAGCCGGACCGCGGCAAGGTCCTTGGCAAGGAAGAGCTCGAGAAGATCGAGAAGTTCCACCGCTACGTCGACAAGGACGAGGACGGCATCCCGTATCGCACTTTCCCGGGCGTCCACCCGAAAGGCGCGTACTTCACGCGCGGTTCCGGCCATACGCAGTTCGGCACCTACACCGAGGACGCCACCGAGTACCAGATCGTGCTCGACCGCTTGGTGCGCAAGTTCGCGACCGCCAAGCGTCTCGTGCCGGAGCCCGTGTTCGAGGGCAGCGGCAAGGCGCAGGCGGCCATCGTCTCGCTCGGCAGTTGCGATGGTGCGATCCACGAGGCGCTCGACGTCATCGCCGCCCGCGGCGTACAGCTCGATTACATGCGCGTCCGGGGCTTCCCGTTCGGCGAGGAGGTCGAGAAGTTCCTCGATGAACACGAGATCGTCTACGTCGTCGAGCAGAACCGCGACGCGCAGCTGAAGTCCTTGCTGACGCTCGAGACGCGGGTCGAGAAATCGAAGCTGCGCTCGCTGCTGCATTACAGCGGCTTGCCGGTGTCCTCCAAGTTCATCGTCGACGGCGTGCTCGCAGACCTCGGCGAGGGCCGGCGCGCCGTCACGGGAGTCGCGTCATGACCTACATCCCGAAACCGAAGATCGCCCACCCCTCGCTGCCGCGGAACGAGCTCGGGCTCACCCGCCGCGACTACGAGGGCTCGCTCTCCACGCTCTGCGCCGGCTGTGGCCACGACAGCATCACCGCCGCCATCATCGAGGCGTCGTGGGGCATCTCGCTGCGCCCCGAGAACCTCGTCAAGCTCTCAGGGATAGGCTGCTCCTCGAAGACCACGGCGTATTTCGTGGGCGGTGCGCACGGCTTCAACTCGGTGCACGGCCGCATGCCCTCGATCGCGATGGGCGCCAACGCCGCCAACCGGGACCTCTATTACATCGGCATCTCGGGCGACGGCGACTCGCTCTCCATCGGCCTCGGCCAGTTCTGCCACGCCATCCGCCGCAACCTCGACATGCTCTACATCATCGAGAACAACGGCGTGTACGGCCTCACCAAGGGGCAGTTCTCGGCCTCGGCGGACGTCGGCACCAAGGCCAAGAAGGGCGAGGTGAACCAGCAGCCGCCCATCGACCCGGTACTGCTCGCCATGAACCTCGGCGCGGGCTTCGTCGCCCGCAGCTTCTCGGGGGACAAGAAGCAGCTCGTGCCGCTGATCCAGGCGGGGCTCGAGTACCCGGGATTCGCGCTCATCGACGTGCTCTCGCCTTGCGTCACCTTCAACGACCACGACGGCTCCACCAAGAGCTACCAGTACACGCGCGAGCACTACGAGCCCGTGGTCGAGGCGGATTTCGTGCCCTTCCAGCGCGAGATCACGACCGATTACGGGGCGGGCGAGGCGGTGCCGGTGATGCTGCACGACGGCAGCCGCGTGGTGCTGCGCAAGCTGGCCGAGGGTTACGACCCCACCGACGCGCATGCCGCCTACGACTATGTGCAGCAGCATATCGCCCGAGGTGAGTACCTCACCGGGCTGCTGCATTGCCGGTCGACCACGGACACCGAGTTCCATGCGCTCAACCGCACGCCGGAGGTGCCGCTGAACCAGGTGCCGTTCGGGAAGCTGGTCCCCGGCGCCCGGGCGCTCGAGAAGGTCTTGGCGCGCTACCGCTGACTGGCTACACTGGCGCCCGCGCACGATGCGCTAGAACACGCTGGAGAGCAGGACATGGGCAAGGGAGACACCAGGACCCGTCGCGGGAAGATCTACCAAGGTTCGTTCGGCAAGAGCCGTCCGAAGGATCCGGCGCGCGCCAAGAAGCGCGCCGCCAAGAAGGCCGGCACCAAGAAATAACAAAGCCGGTCCTGTCAGGGCACAGGTCGCAGCGGCCCGCGGGAGCGATCCCGCGGGCCGTCTGCTTTTTGGGGTGGCTACCGCCCCGGCACCCTGACCCGCGCCAACACCACGGCGCCGACCGCGAGCGCCACGGCGGCCGCGAGGAACGACGCGCCCGGGAAGGGCGGATGGGCGGCGGTCGCCCAACTGAAGAGGTGCGTCATCGTGAACGGGATGACGACGGCGGTGAAGCTGACGATGCCGGCGATCGCGCCCTGCAGTTCGCCTTGGGCGTTGGCGGGCGTGGCGCGGGAGAGGATCGCGCGCAACGCGGGCATGGTGAGGCCGATCAGACAGCCGAGCGGCACGCTCGCGAACAGCATCGCAGGCGTCGTCGCGAACGCATAGCCGACGAATCCCACCGCGCCGCAGGTGAGGCCGAGCAGCGCGGTGCGGTGTTCGCCGATGCGTTGGGTGAAGAGCCCGACCAGTCCGCCCTGCACGATGATGGTGCCGAAACCCAACACGGCGAGCGACAGGCCGATGTCGCGCTCCGTCCAGCCGAACTTCGCCATCGTGACCCAGACCCAGGTGGAGGGCAGCGTGTCGTGGCCGATCTGGTACATGAGGAGCACGAACAGGATCAGCATCGCCCCCGGGATGCGGCGCATCGTCCGCAACGCGCCGAGCGCGTTGGCGCGGCGCGCCGAGAACGCGCGGCGGTCGGCGGGCGGCAGGGTCTCGCGCATCACGGCGAGCGCGATGAGGAAGTTGACCGCGGTGAACGCGGCCGCCGCGAAGAACGGCACGCGCGGGCCGTACTGGCCGAGCAGCCCGCCGATCACGGGGCCGATCACGAACCCGAGACCCCATGCGGCACCGTTCAGGCCGAAATACTTGGCGCGCTTCTCGGGCGGGATGATGTCGGCGACCACGGCGTTGGCGGTGGCGAAGGTGGCGCCCGCGATGCCGGCGATGACCCGACCGACGAACAGCCACGCCAGCGTCGGCGCGAGGCCCATCAGGATGTAGTCGACGGCGAGCGCTGCCAACGAGGCGAGCAGGATGGGCTTTCGGCCATATCGGTCGCTCAGGTTGCCGAGGATCGGCGAGAACACGAACTGCATCAGCGCGTAGGAGAGCGTCAGCCAGCCGGCGATCGGCGCCGCGTCGGCGAGCGTCAGCCCCGAGAGCTCCATCACGAGCTTGGGAGCGACCGGGATGACGAGGCCGATGCCGAGCGAGTCGATGAACAGCGCCATCGCGGCGATCGGCAGCATGCGCCGCCGCGGGTCGGGCGCTGCCGTGATGTCCGGTGCGCCGGAGCCGTCCGGCGCGGCGGGGCTCACGCGATGGCCGCGCCGCGCGCCGTGCGATAGCGCATCACGGTGTCGAGCGCATTGCGCGCTGCAGGGGGCAGGTCGATGTCGGTCGTGCCGAGCGGTGTGACCCGCTCACCCCAACGCACGAGGTGGGCGCAGAAGGTGAGACCACCGCCGAAGGCGGGCATCAGCAGCTGCGCACCGGGACGTACTCGGCCGTCCTCCAGCGCTTCGCAGAGCGCCACCGGCACGGTCGCCGCCGACATGTTGCCGTAGCGCTGCACGTTCACATAGACGCGCTCCATCGGGATCCCGGCGCGCTTGGCGACCGACTCGATGATGCGCAGGTTCGCCTGGTGCGGGATCACGAGGTCGATGTCGTCCGGCGTGAGGCCGGCGCGCTTGAGCACATCCTCGCAGGCGCTGCCCATGCCGTGGACGGCTTTCTTGAAGATCTCCTGTCCCTCGAACTGCCACTCGGTGGCGCCGAGCAGACGGCCCTGATGCGTGTAGGCGCCGCCGATGCCGTGGATGCGCAGGATCTCGCGGGACTCGCCGTAGCAGCCGAGTTTCTCGATCTGAAGACCCTCGTCGCGGTCGGTGGCCTGCAGCACGACGGCGGCAGCGCCGTCGCCGAACAGCACGGCGACATTGCGGTCGTTCCAATCCATGTAGGGCGAGATGAGCTCGCCGCCCGCGACCAGCGCGTTGCGCACCACGCCGCTGCGGATCATCGCGGTGGCGGTGGAGAGCGCGTAGAGGAAGCTCGTGCAGGCTGTGTTGACGTCCATCGCGGCGCAGCCGTCGGCACCGAGGCGCTGCTGCAGACCGGAGGCCATGTTCGGACACTGGTCGTCGTGGGTCGTCGAGCCGACGACGATGAGGTCGATGTCGCTGCCCTTGAGGCCCGCGCAGGCGAGGGCGCGGGCACCGGCGACATGGAAGAGGTCATTGAGGGAGGTATGGGCGATGCGCCGCTCACGGATGCCGGTGCGGGAGGTGATCCACTCGTCGGTGGTCTCCATGAAGGTGGCGATGTCGCCGTTCGACAGGATGTTGGGCGGCAGGCATTTGCCCCAACCCGTGATGGCCGCGTTCGGCATGAGAACTCCCCCTCGCGTTTCGGGCCCGGGTCTCCGGGCAAGCCCTGCGGGCAAGCCCCGCAGGATACGCCGCCTGCGGACGCCGTTCCACGCTTGGCCGTCGTCAGCCGAGCGCGTCCAGCACCTCGAGCGAGACACGCTCCGCCGATTCGAGCGCGCCCTCGAAGCCGCGGCTGCTGAGGGCCGTATGCTCACCGCAGAAGAACAGCCGCTGGTGCGGCATCGCCATCGCGGCGCGCAGCTCGCGTACCTGACCGGGTTGGAAGATCGCCCAGGTACCCGCGGCGAACGGGTCGGCGGTCCAGGAGTGCACCGCGCCCACGGTGAGCAGACCCTTGGAGGCGGGCCGCAGCCGTGCGAACTCATCGAGGATCATGCGCTTGCCTTCCTCGACGCCGAAGCGGTCGATGGAGAGGCCGTTCAGGCCACGGCACCACACGGTGAGGCTCGTGACCTCGTTGTCGGTCTTGCCGGAGCGCTGCGCGAGCACCATGCCGAGCGGGCCATCTGTCCACATCGAGGGCGAGAGGCCGTCCATCTCCCAGAACGGTCTCTTCGCGACCACGTGGAACTGGGTGATGGGGATATAGCCGAGCGTCTGGATGGCCTTGTGCTGCAGCGCAGGCGGCAGCGGGTCGATCGCGACATCGCGCAGCGTCGAGAACGGCATCGAGCAGACGACCGCCTTGGCGGAGTACCGGGACCCATCCGCGCAGTGCACGGTCGCGCCCGCAGCGCCGGTCTCGATGGCCGAGACGCGCTTGCCTTGCAGCAGGTCGCCTTTGAGCCGGCGGGCCATGGCGATCGGCAGGTTCTGGTTGCCGCCTTTGAAGGCGCCGAGCAGCAGCTCCGTCGTCGCCGCGCGGCGGTTCACGGCCTGCCAGTGGTTGGCGGAAGCCTGCTGCAACAGCGAGACATCGCGCGCGGTGGTGCCGTAGGCGATGTTGGTGTCGTAGCCGAGCCGGATCTGCGCGTCGGTCGCACCCTGCGCCGAGAGGAAATCGTGCACGGAGACGTCGTGCTGCGCATGGGCGGCGTCGTGCCAGTTCTCGAGGTCCTTGAACGGCATGTGCTGCTGGAAGATCGCAGCGGCCCAGCCCCAAGGCGGCAGCTTGCGCAGATCCCCCGCGAACGGGTTGCGTGGATGCGTCGGCCAGTCCGCAAGCGGCACATGTTCACTGCCGATGAAAAGCGCTTGGCCCGAGCGGTTCCCGGATGTCCTCGGCGCGACGTTCACGACCTCGACGCCGTAGCGTTGGCCGGCCGCGAGGGTCCGGCCGTAGGCGTTGGCGAAGGTGTTGCCGCCCGCCTCCGGGTGCCCCGGCAGGTCGAAGAGGGTGTAGAGACGGCCGCCGACGCGGCGGCGGCCCTCGAGCACCAACACTTTGTAGCCGTTCTCCTCGAGCGTGAGCGCGGTCTCGAGACCCGAGAGCCCGGCCCCGATGACGATGACATCGGGCGGGCCGTTGCCGGCCGCCCGCAGGCGGGGCGCAAGGCCGGCCATGGAGGCGGCGGCGGAGGAGACGAGGAAGTCTCGACGGGAGAGGGTCACGATGGGTGGCCTCGCGGCAGTGTCGTGCGAGACATCATCGCAGACCGCAGGCGGGGCCCCAAGAACCAAGCGGGGCGGACCCTTTCGGATCCGCCCCGCCGGCTCATCCTTGGACGACGGGCATCCTTGCCTCCGGACAGTCCTTGTCCGGGTCGACGGGCCGGTGACGGCCCGCCTTGTCCTCGTTCAGGTCAGTTCCGGATCAGTACGCTGTCCACCGCGACCACCACCCCATTGGCAGCATTGTGGTCGGCGGTGACGCGTGCGCCGTCGACGCGGACGCGACCGCGCACGAGCGCGAACTTCACCTCATCGCCGCCGACCGTCTTGGCGCTGCGGGTGCGCTTCAGGTCGTCGGTCGAGAGGGCGCGGCCCGGGACGACGTGGTGCGTGAGGATCTTGACGAGCTGGTCCTTGTTCTCGGGGCGCATCAGGGCCTCGAGCTGCTCCGGGGGGAGCTTGGCGAAGGCCTTGTCCGTCGGCGCGAACACGGTCACGGCACCCTGCGAGGCGAGGGCGTCCTGCAGACCGGCCGCTTCCACGGCCTTGGTGAAGACGGTGAGGTTACCCTTGTCCTTGGCCACCGTGAGGATGTCCGGCGAGCCGGCTTGGGCCGTCAGGGAGACGACCGAGAGGACCGAGGTGGCCAACAGGGCCCGGGCGGTCTTGAGTTTGAGGGTCATGGCGATACTCCGTAGGGCTGGTAGGGCGTACCGCTCGGGCCGGCATACGCAGATTCGATGGGTCAGCGTGACATCGGGGGTGGGGTCTGTCAAGATGTTGTACAACCAACAGTTGGACAAAACGTGAACAAAACATGAACAAGCTCGCCACACCCCCCTCCAGCGGGCAGTTCACCATCAAGGCGGTCGCCCAAGCGACCGGCCTGACCGTAGAGACCCTACGGGCCTGGGAGCGGCGTTACGAGGTCGTCCAGCCGAGCCGCGATCCGGGCGGGCGCCGCACGTACTCCGCCGCTGATGTCGCCCGCCTGCGCCTGCTGCGCACGGCCACCGAGCTCGGCCACACCATCAGTCGCCTCGCCAAGCTGGACGAGCAGGAGCTCGCCCAGTTGGTGGCCGACTCCGGCGGACAGGCCCGCCCCGGTCCGACCCGCGGCCAGTCTTATGTTGAGCGGGCGCTCGATGCCACCCTGCATTCCGATCCATCGGGCGTCGAAGAGGTGCTGACCTCGGCGGTCGCCTTGTTGCCGCCCAATGAAGTCGTGCACTCGGTGTTGGTGCCCTTGGTGCGTGAGGTCGGCGAGCGTTGGCACCGCGGCGAGGTGTCGATCGCGCAGGAGCACATGGTCACGGATATCGTGCGCCGCCTGATCATCTCCGTGTCGCGGGGCTACCTGCGCAACGATCAGGGGCCCTGCCTCGTGCTGGCGACGCTGTCGGGCGAGCGGCACGAGCTTGGCATCCTCATGTGCAGTTGGCTGGCGGCGACGCGCCGGTTCCGCACGCATTATCTGGGTGCCGACTGCCCGGCCGAGGAGCTGGCCCGCTTCGCCCTCGAGGTCGAGGCACGCGCGGTGCTGGTCTCCCTCGTCATGCCGGAGAACGAAGTACCGGCGCTCGAGCAGTTGGCGGCGCTCGCCGACGCCCTCCGGGGCCGCTGCGAGGTATGGGTCGGCGGTTTTGCGGCACGGATGTTGTCGCCCGAGGAGATCCCGCCGGGCTGCGTGATGCTGCCCACCGGCCAGGATTTCGAGCAGCGTCTGGACCTGCTCGCGGCGCAGCACTACAGCTGAGCCGATTCCCCCGCAGGTTGTTGCAGGGGGCTTTGCAGTTCTTTTGTGATGGGGGTGCCGACGGTCACTCCCTCTTTTTTCGCGCATGGGATAGTCTGCTTCCATGAGTTCCATGCGTCGCAGCGCTTCCTGGGTCCTTTCGGTGGCTCTTCTCAGCCTGCTCGCGGCGTGCGGCGGGGGCGGGGGTGG
>Ga0208596_1000057_pt1 | contig 38005 bp, 31 predicted proteins | sample LakMenEpi12Jul11_FD_150686 | JGI IMG/M metagenome (GOLD analysis project Ga0208596, IMG submission 150686) | Freshwater microbial communities from Lake Mendota, WI - 12JUL2011 deep hole epilimnion (SPAdes) | ecosystem: Environmental > Aquatic > Freshwater > Lake > Epilimnion/Euphotic zone ...
TGAACGAGCGGCCGACCAGCCGCTGGCCGTTGGCGAGCAAGGCCGAGGCCAAGGTGTCGCCCGCGCAGCCTTCGAGGCTGCGGCCGTCGAAATTGAAGCGCAACGGCCGCGCCCGGTCGATGAGGCCGCCTGCAGGGATCCGCGCTGTCATGGTCCCACCGTCATGACCCGCTCCGTGCGAAGGCGACCGAGCGGATCTCGTGGTTGCGCGTGTCGCGCTCGACGACCAGCCAGCTGTGGCAGCCCGCGGCATGGAACCAGAGTTCACGGTGCAGCCCGGCCGGGTTGTCGCGCAGGTACACGTAGTCGTGGATCGCGCCGTCGGGCGCGCTTGCATCCGGGCGCTGCCGCGTCGCATCGCCTTCGTAGACGAACTCGTCGTGACCGCGCGGGCCGCAATGGGGACAGTGGATGCGCATCGCTTCAGTGCCCCTGTCAGTGCCGCTGCGGATGCGGGCCTTGGCCCTTCTCGTCGATGACCCGGCCCGACGCGAAACGATCGAGCCGGTACGCGTCGGCGACCGGGTGCGGCTCATCGCGCGCCATGAGGTGCGCGAAGCACCAGCCCGATCCCGGCGTCGCCTTGAAGCCGCCATAGCACCAGCCGGCGTTGAGATAGAGACCCTCGACGGGGGTGTGGTCGATGATCGGCGAGCCGTCCATCGACATGTCCATGATGCCGCCCCAAGAGCGCAGCAGCCGCGCGCGACCGATCATCGGCATCAGCGCCATGCCGCCCTCGCAGACGTCCTCGACCGTGGCGAGGTTGCCGCGCTGCGCGTAGCTGTTGTAGCCGTCGATGTCGCCGCCGAACACGAGGCCGCCCTTGTCCGACTGGCTGATGTAGAAATGTCCGGCGCCGAAGGTGATCACGCTGGGGATCACGGGTTTCAGCCCCTCGGTGACGAAGGCCTGCAGCACGTGGCTTTCGATGGGGAGCCGAAGGCCCGCCATCGCCGCGACGCGCGAGCTGTTGCCCGCGCAGGCGAGGCCCACTTTGCGCGCTGCGATGGGCCCGCGCGTCGTCTCGACACCGGTCACGGCGCCGCCCTGCATCCGGAAGCCGGTCACCTCGCAGTTCTGGATGATGTCGACGCCGAGACGGTCGGCAGCGCGCGCGTAGCCCCAGGCGACGGCATCGTGGCGCACCGTGCCGCCGCGGGGCTGCAGCAGGCCGCCGCGGATCGGGAAGCGTGCGTTGTCGAAGTCGAGGAACGGCAGCATGCGACGCACGTCGCGCGCGTCGAGCAGCTCGGCATCCACGCCCTGCAGGCGCATCGCATTGCCGCGCCGGACGTTGGCGTCGCGTTGCGCGTCGTTGTGGTGCAGGTTGAGCACCCCGCGCTGGCTGACCATCGCGTTGTAGTTGATATCCTGCTCGAGGCCTTCCCAGAGCTTGAGCGACCACTCGTAGAACGGCGTGTTGCCCGGCAGCAGGTAGTTCGAGCGGATGATGGTGGTGTTGCGGCCGACGTTGCCGCTGCCGATCCAGCCTTTCTCGAGCACCGCGATGTCCCGCATGCCGTGGACCTTGGCGAGGTAATAGGCGGTGGCGAGGCCATGGCCGCCGCCGCCCACGATCACCGCTTCGTAGGAGGCGCGCGGCTCGGCATCACGCCATGCAGGCGTCCAGCCTCGGTTGCCGCGCAGCGCTTCGGCGATGAGTCTGAAGGCGGAGTAGCGCACGGTGGTCGCTGCCGGCTGCAGCCGGTCAGGGCTCCCCGCCGCCGATCGCCTCGCGGCGGCGCGCGATGTAGGCGTCGAGGGTCTCGAGGACAGCGGGGTCGAGCGGCGGTTGTTCATACTCTTCCAATGCGCGCTTCCAGATGTCCGTGGCGCGCTGCGTCGCGTCCTTGCCGCCGCCCAGCTGCCAGTTCTCGTAGTTCTGCCAGTTGGAGACCAGCGGCTGGTAGAAGGCGTGCTCGTAGCGTTCCATGGTGTGCGGCGCGCCGAAGAAATGGCCGCCCGGGGCGACCTGCAACTGCGCCTCGAAGCCGAGCTCGGCCTCGTCCACCTTGATCGGCTTCAGGAACTCGATCATCAACTGCAGCATCTCGACGTCGAGCACCAGCTTCTCGAACGAGGCGGTGAGGCCGCCTTCCTGCCAGCCTGCGGCGTGGTAGACGAGGTTGCAGTGCCCGAGGACCGCGCCCCAGAGCGACATCTCGGTCTCGTAGACGCCCTGCGCATCGGCGACGTTGGAGGCACTGGCGTTCGAGGTGCGATAGGGCAGCCGGTAGCGGCGCGCGAGCTGGCCGCTCGCGATGTTGGCCTTGGTGTTCTCGGGCGTGCCGAAAGCCGGTGCGCCGGAGCGCATGTCCACGTTCGAGGTGAACGCGCCGTACATGACGGGTGCGCCGGGGCGCACCGCCTGCGCCAGCACCAGGCCGAACAGGATCTCGGCGTTCTGCTGCGCGAGCGCGGCGGCGAGCGACACCGGGGCCATCGCGCCCATCAACGTGAACGGCGTGATGACGACCGGCTGGCCGTAGCGCGCCATCATCATCAGGCCGTCGGCCATCGCCTCATCGAAGCGGCGCGGACTGTTCACCGAGATGATGGTGATGACGCCCGGGCTGTCCGCCATCTGCTCCGGCGTGATGCCGCGGGAGATCGCCATCATCTCGATGCCGTCGCGCGCGCGGCCCGCGCCGATCGCGGTGCAGTGATAGGAGAGGTCCGAGAGGACGAGGTTCGCGCGGTAGGTGTCGAGGTGTCGCGAGTTGGCGGGCAGTTCGACCGGCGCGCAGACCTGGTTGCCGATGATGTGGATCGCGTTGAAGTGCTGCGCGAGCTTGATGAAGTCTCGGTAGTCGGCGAGGTTGCCGGCGCGACGGCCGCGCTCGCAGTCGTGCACGAACGGTGGGCCGGCCACCAGGCCGAAGGCCATGTCGCGGTCGCCGATGTGCAGCTGCTTGGCGGGGTTGCGCGAGGTGAGCGTGAAACGCTCGGGTGTGGTGGCGAGCGCGCGTTCGACGACGGCGCGATCGAGTTTGACGGTGCCGCTCGCGTCGTCCACTGCGGCACCGACCGCGCGCAGCGCGGCGCGTGCGGTCGGCGACATCAACTCGATGCCGATCTCCTCGAGGATGCGCAGCGAGGTGAGATGGATCGCCTCGATCTGGTCCGCCGACAGGATCTCGAGCGGCGCGTAAGGGTTGACGACGCGCGTCCAGGGCAGTTGCGGCAGACGAGCGCCGCCGCTGCGGCGGGTGCGGCTGCCCGGTCTCATGACCGTGACCGGATATCGATAAGCATGCTTAACGGTGAGTCAGATGCGACATCGGGGATTGCGTCAATCCGACATCCGGGCAGGAAAACCCGTCATCCGCGTCGGACGGCCCAGCGCTGCAGCGTCGGTCGCACCCGCAGGAAGCCGCGGTAGGCGAGCTCCATGAGCGACGCCACACCGGGCAGCCGGCCGAGCCGCGCCAGCCAGCGCCAGTAGGGCAGGCGCGCCCAGAGGGCGATGAAGGCGTGGGCACCGCTTTCGATACGGCCGTCGCCGTGCTGGACATGGAAGCGGGCGAGCAGCCCACTGCGCGTGAGTCCTGCGGGCAGGTCCGCCGGCAGCGGCGCGGCTGGGTCGCTGATGTCGCGGAACTCAAGCGGCTGCGTCGGCGCGAGATCGCGATAGACGCCGATCTCGCGACGGCACAACGGGCACGCGCCGTCGTAGAGCACGGTCAGGCCATCGGGGGCGGTGCAGGTCGTGGGTGAGTCGGGTCGATCCATCCTAGGATTGTGGCACGCTGCCCGGGCGGGCGGGTGCAGCGCCGCGGTGTTCCTCGGCTTCGCCGAGATGCGCGGCATCCTTTTGCCTAATCCGGGGCCGGAGTTTCGCGAATGCCCGTCGTCATCTTTAATGGCTATAATAGCCATATGAAAAAGGCCAGTATTTCAGAGTTGAAGGACAAGCTGAGCGCGCTCATCGACGGCGTACAGCGTGGCGCGCCGCTGTTGATCGTCGACCGCGGTCGACCGGTGGCGCGCTTGGAGCCGGTCAGCGGTCTCATCAAAAGCGCTGATCCCGAGGGTCAGTTGGCGCGGCTCGAACGCGCCGGAGTGCTGCGTCGGGGTCGTCGCGCTCTGCCGCCTGAGTTCCTCAAGCGTGAGCTGCCGCGCGCGGTCCGGTCTTCCGCTGTCGCGGCCTTGCTCGAGGAGCGTCGGGAAGGGCGATGAAGTTCTGGGACTCCTCCGCGTTGCTGCCGCTCATCGTCAGCGAGCCGACCACCTCGTCGGCCCGCGCATCGCTGGCGGCGGATCCCGTGATGATCGTCTGGTGGGGCACGCGCATCGAATGCGCGTCAGCGCTCGCGCGTCTGGAGCGCGATGGCGGTCTCGACGCTGTCGGCGCATCCCGCGCGTTCGACAACCTCTCGACGCTGGCCGATGCTTGGCACGAGATCGACGCCAGCGACATGCTGCGCGAGTGCGCGGTCCGTCTGCTACGCGTGCATCCGCTGCGGGCCGCCGACTCCGTCCAGCTCGCCGCTGCGGTCGTCGCCGCCGAGATGCGCCCGACAGCGCTGGAGTTCGTGACGGCCGACCGTCGGCTCGCTGACGCCGCACGGAAGGAGGGGTTTACGGTGGTGGCGCTCGTCTAGCGCCGCGCGGCCTTCGTGCTCAGCCCGTCGGCGGGTGCGTCAGCATCCACGTGCCGTCGGATCTCGTGGTGGCCACCACGCCGAGATTCGCCCGCAGCGCGGCGATGAACCCCTGCAGGTCGTCGACCCGGAAGACGCCCGCGACACGCATGTCGCCGATCGTGGGATCGTCGATCTCGAAGCGCACATCGGTATAGCGTGAGATCTCTTCCAGCGCCTCGGTGAGCGGCTCGCCCTGGAAGACGATCATCCCGTTCTGCCAGGCCAATGCATCGGCGATCCCCTGCGAGGAGATGCGTGTCGTCTGTATCGTCGCCCGGCTGGCGTCGTACCGCTCGCCGGCACTGAGCAGGCGCGCACTCGCTCCCGTCCCCCGGGTTGCGGCGATGTCGGAGCGCTTCGGCGGAGACGCAGCGGTCACGGCGACGCGACCTTCGGACACGATCACCGATACGGCGTCCTTTGACCGCGGCCGGACAGTGAACACGGTGCCGACAGCGCGGATATCCGTCTCCGCGGCGCGGACGATGAACGGATGGCCTGGATCGTGCGCTACCTCGAACGTCGCCTCGCCCGTGAGCAGTTCGACCCGGCGTGATGAACCGTCTTGACGTGCAGTGAGACGTGTCTGCGTGTTCATCGAGACGCGCGAGCCGTCGGGCAGTTCGAGCACGCGCCGCTCACCGGTGCGGGTCGATGCCGACACCCTCCACAAGGTGGCCTCGTCCGTCGTCGTGACGAAGTCCGCTGATCGGTGCGGCGTATCGACGACGTATGCACGCCAGCCAGCGAGCGCGGCGAGGCCGATCGTGAGGCCTACGGTGACGAGGGCTGCGGTCCGTCGGCGCCTGCGCGCGGTCAACGCCTCGCGATCCGGCAGTTCGACGAGTCCAGACAGCGCACCGAGGGACTCGAGGGAATCCCATGCCTTGGCGATCGCCATGAGCGCGGCGGGATGACGGGGGTCGGTCGCAAGCCAGATGTCGATCCCGCTGCGTTCGCTCTCGGACAGGCCGCGATCGAGGCGGATCAGCCAGGCGGCTGCCTCGGCGTCCACCTCGGATTTCGGCCTCAAGCGTACGACCTTCGCGACCGATCTCTCAGCCATGAGACTGACGCTCCCCGGGCCGGTGAGACCGATCGCCTGTCGCTTCGAGTTCGCGCATGCGCGTAGCACAGACGAGCAGACCTTTCGCGACATGCTTCTCGACGGTGTTCTCGCTGATGCCGAGGTACGCCGCGATCTCGCGCTGGCTCAGTCCATAGACTTTCTTCAACAGGAACGCACGACGACATTGCAGCGGGAGTTCCGCGACCATGCGACAGTAAAGCGCCAATCGCTCGCGCGCGACGGCCTCGCGCTCGATGTCGACATCGCTCGCCGGCTCGTCTTCGGCGAGCAGTGCATCGAGCGATGATGACGCACGTCTGTCGGTGCGCGACCAATGGTTGCGGGCGAGGTTCAGCGCCGTCTGATAAAGATAGCTCTGAGGCCGACGAATGGGCGTCGCCGCGTCCGCTTCGTAACAGCGCAGGAAAGCTTCTTGCAGGATGTCCTCGACATCGGCCGGACCGACGAACCGCCGCAGCAAGGCGGAGAGCCGTCTCCGGACGGACTCGTAAGCGGCTTCGAGCGGGGATGCGGCATCCATCAGACGGATAACATCGCGCGCCTTCCGCAACCGGTCAAGCGCATCTGAGGAGAGACGACAAGAATCTCGGGGCGCATGGCGGAAACGCTTTGCTGGATTGTCGTTACATAGATGGGGGTCAAAGTGTCTGTCCGGAGCTCCGCGCATTGGCTATCGCTTGCCGCCTGCTGCATCGTATCGGTCCAAGGGGTCGCGCAGTCCTCTGCGCCGCCTCCGCCGGCCATCGCGACGTCCCGCGATCTCATCCAGTTCGACATCCCTGCGCAGCGCGCGGACCGCGCGCTGACGGCCTTCGCCCGTCAGGTGGGCGTCACCTTGGTGTTCCGCTACGAGGACGCCTCGCGCCGACGGGCCAATGCGCTCGTCGGGCGTCACTCGTTGGTCGACGGTCTCGACATCTTGCTGCGGGACACCGGTCTTCAAGGGGCGGTCGAGACCTCTCCCCATCTGGTCATCCGCGCCGGCGCTGCGTCGGCTTCCACTACGACACCTCCACAGGAGACGACGATGAATGACGGAACGAGAAAGCCCTCGATGCGGGTTGGATTCCTGAGCGGCTTCATGGCGCTCGTCGCCGGCAACGGCACCGCGCTCGCGCAGGATGCAGCGCGGACCGACGGCGGTCAGGCCGTCGCACCGACGACGCTGGAGGAGGTCGTGGTGACGGCGCGCAAGCGCAGCGAGCGGCAGATCGATGTACCGATCGCCTTGACCTCGATCTCCGGTGATGCGTTGGATCAGCGCGGGGTTCCGAGCGTCGGCGCTGCGCTCAGCGAAGTGCCGGGCGTGAACATCTACGATCGCGGCGGCAGCTACAAACTCTCCATCCGCGGCATCTCCACCTCGCTGGGGTCGAACGAGAACGGCTACTACCTCGATGACCTGCCGTTCACGGGCGTCACGGTGCCGATCAACCCCGACGTACGCGCGTGGGATATCGACCGTATCGAGGTCCTGCGCGGCCCCCAGGGCACGCTGTTCGGCGAGGGCTCGATGGGCGGTACGGTGCGCATCCTGACCCGCGACCCGGAGTTCAACGATTGGGATGCCAAGCTGTCGCTGTTCGGCTCAAGCACCAGCGATGGCGGCACGAACCGCGGCGCCAAGGCGATGGTCAACATGCCCCTCGTGGATGACCGGCTCGCGCTCCGCTTGGCCGGCACCAAGGAGAAGTTCCCTGGCTGGATCGACGATGTGGTCACCGGTGCGCAGAACGTCAATCTCTTCGAGTACACGAGCTATCGGGCCAAGCTGCGGTTCCAGCCCACGGATGCGTTGTCGGTCGGTGCATCGTACTGGCATTACAAGGTGGACGGACCGGGCGGGACCAGCACGGCCGATGACCGCGGGGATGCCGATCAGGGTGTAAGCCTCGCTGCGGTCACCGAGTACTCATTGGTCGGTTTTTCCGCGGCCTACGATTTCGGCCCGGTGGAGTTGGCGTACTCGTTCGCGGACAACTCCTTCGAGCTTCCCCAGCGCGGCGCGCTGTTCGGCGGTACGCTCGAGGCGACGATCGGCATAGATGTCCGCTCCAACGAACTGCGGCTCGCCTCGCAGGGTGACGGTCCGCTGCAGTGGACTCTCGGTGCCTACAAGCGCGAAGCGATCCGTCGTGACGCCTTCGTATTCGCGCTGTTCGGCCTCGACAACACGAGTCGTACGGATGCCACCTCCGAAGCGCTGTTCGGCGAGGCGATCTGGTCGTTGTCGTCGGCGCCCATCGACCTCACGCTCGGGCTGCGCTCGGTGCGGGAAGACCTGGAGGGTCAGGAAGCGAATTCCGGCGTGCCCACGCCGCCGGCCGGCGGCAAGTACAACAGCACGAACCCGCGGTTCATCGTCGCTTGGCGTCCGAACGAGGCCTGGCGCGTCTACGCCAGCGCCGCGAAGGGTTATCGCTCCGGGCAGCTGCAGCCCTCGGTCTCGAAGGGTATCGGCGGCGCGCTCGGCATCCCCTTGCCGGATGCGTTGTCGGACGACTCGATCTGGACGTATGAGCTCGGCACCAAAGCCAGCCTCGCCGATAACCGTGCCACCTTCGAGGCCGCGATCTACCAGAGCGACTGGAAGGACGTGACCGTCCGTATCCCGCTCGGTGCTACCGGTTTCAACGGTCTGATCAATTCGAAGGGCATCGATGTGCAGGGCCTCGAGGCCTCGTTGACGACGCTGCTGGGCGAAGCTTGGCGCTTGAACCTCAACGCCAGCTATTCGGATGCCGTTTTCGCGGGCACCGTCCCCGGTACGGGCATCAAGGACGGCAGCCCGGTCGACGACCACGCGAAGACGACCGCGTCGATGTCGCTCGACTACACCACCACGGTGTTCGGTGATCTCACGGGTACCGGTCGCTTCGGCGTGCAGTACGCTTCGGAGCGCGACTTCCCGTCCTTCGGGCCGCCGCAGTATCTGCCGGGCGATACGACGACGACGATGGAGTTGCGGTTCGGGCTCGAGAGCCGTCACTGGGGCGTGCAGCTCTTCGTCGACAACCTGACCGACGAAGGCGGCGCCATCTCGCCGCGCGCGGCGCAGCAGGTCCCTGGCGCACTGCCGACCGCGACGCGGTTCCGCCCGCGGACCATAGGTCTGCAAGTGGATCTGAAGCTGTGACGCGCAGGGCCGGTGTCGCGCCGCTCGCGTGGAGCGGCGCGCTCCTCGCGTGCGCACTCGGTGCCGCGGTCGGTGCGGACGCCCTCGCGGCGCCCGTACCGACACCGGCCCGGCCGGTCACGGATCCGCGTTCGATCGTCTCGCCGACGATGTCGCAGGCCGCTCCAGCCTCGGTCGCGACGCTGTTCTCGATCCCGAACAGTTGGGATGCGGATGCGACTCCGGATGGGCGCGGACTCGTCTACGCCTCCGATGTCACCGGCCGACTCAATCTTTGGTATGTGGATACCGCGGGCGGCACGCCGCGGCGGCTGACCACCTCGGAGGAGCGCCATTGGGGCATCACCGTCGCGCCGGACAGCCGGACGGCGGTCTACATGGAGGACCTCGGTGGCGCCGAGATGTTCGACCTGCATGCGGTGCCGGTGGCGGGCGGCCCGTCGCGCAACCTCACCCGTACGCCCGACGCCTCCGAGACCGGCGCCGTGTTCGCGCGCGATGGCAAGCAGCTGGCGTTCTCGCGCCGCGCCAAGACCGCGGCCTCGGCAGAGATCGTGGTGATGGACCTCGTGACCGGCATGGAGCGCACGCTGACCGCGGAGAAGCTGCCGGATCGGCAATGGACCGCAGTGGCGTTCTCTGCGAACGGGCGTGCCGTCTATGCCCGACGCTCGGACATCACCGGCAGCGTCGAGGACACGCTGTACCGTATACGCATCGCGGATGGCAGGGCGGAGCCGGTGATCCGCAAGCCGTCGTCGTCCATCAACCCGGTGTCGGACATCAGTCCCGACGAGCGCTGGTTGGCGCTCTCGACTGAGACCGCGGATGGCCGCAAACAGGCGGCGCTGTTCGACATCCGCGCGCAGAAACTGCGGATGCTCGCGCCGGGACCTTGGGAGCAGCGCAGCCTGCGGTTCTCCCCCGACGGTAAGACGCTGCTGTTCCTCGATAACATCGACGGTCGCAGCGTCGTGAAGCGCCACGACATCGCCTCGGCACGCACCGAGACGCTGCCGCTCCCGGCCGGAATGAACACCGACTATTTCGGCAAGCTGCCCGCCGAGACGCCGGACGGTCGGATCGTCTTCCCGCATCAGTCCGGTACCGAGCCGCTCGCCTACTGGAGCTACGACCCGAAGAGCGGTCGTAACACCGCGATCCTGCGCATGGCGGAGTCCGAGGTCGCCAAGCTCCCGCCGACGCAGGTCGTGACCTATCCCGCGAAGGACGGTACGCTCATCAGCGCGATCCTCTGGACGCCGGCCAACGCCCCGCGGGACGGCAGTGCCGCCGCAGTCGTGATCGCGCATGGTGGACCGACCGGCCAGACCGAGGACCGCTACGACGCGACGGCCGTTGCGCTCGCGGCCCGCGGCTACTTCGTGATCGCGCCGAACCCGCGCGGCTCGACGGGCTACGGCCGCGACTTCATGCGCGCCAACATCCGCGACCTCGGGGGCGGCGATCTCGAAGACTATGTCGCAGGCGTCAAGTTCCTGGTCGACACCGGTTATGTGGATGCTCGGCGCGTCGGCATCACCGGCGTGTCGTATGGCGGCTACATGACGATGATCGCGCTCGGTCGCGCGCCCGATGTCTTCGCGGCCGGCGTCGAAGTCTGCGGCATCACCAACTGGACCTCCATGCATGAGCGCGGATCGCCCGCGCTGCGGGCCTATCAGGAAGGGCTGATCGGTCACCCTGTCAAGGACCGTGAGGTCTACGAGCGCGTGAGTCCGTTGACCTATCTCGACCGCTACAAGGCGCCGTTGCTCGTGCTGCAAGGCGACAACGACATCCGGGTGCCGAAGTTCGAGGCCGAGCAGGTGGTGGCGACGCTGCGGCGCTTGGGCAAGCCGGTCGACGCCCGTTACTACCCCGACGAGGGCCATGGCTTCTTCAAGCGCGAGAACCAGGTCGATGCCGCGTTGCGCACCATCGGTTGGTTCGACCGTCATCTGCGCGGTGTGGACGCCTCCGAGCGCATGACCTGGCTCGAGCCGCCACGGGACGCTGCGGCGCTCGGATGGGCCCGTGCCGAGACGCAAACGACTCGGACCGCTCTGGAGTCACGCTCGACGTATCCGCAGGTGCTCGCGGAGCTGAAGACCGCCCTCGTCGCCGGCGCGCCGGCACCGGCTGTCTCCTTGGCCGGTTCGCGTGCGGTACGGTTGTTGCAAGATGCTTCGCATCCGCAGGGGTTGCTGCAGGTAGCTCCGCGTGCGCGCGACGGTTCGTTGGGCGCTTGGCGTACGGTGCTCGACATCGCCGCGCTGCGCGAGCGGGAAGGCAAGCCATACGCCCTGCAGTGGTATGCGCCGCGCGAGACCTGTCTGCCGCCTGATTTTGACCGCTGTCTGCTGCGGTTATCGCCGGCCGGCGCCGATGACGCGGAACTCCGAGAGTTCGATCTCGTCCGCGGCGAGTTCGTGGCCGACGGGTTCCGGGTCCCTGCTTCACGCGTGATGGCAGCGTGGCTCGACAGGGATACCGTGGTCCTCGCGCATACGGTGGGCGAGCAGCCGTTGACCGCAGCGGGTTGGGCCGCGGCGGCGCGCCTGTGGCGTCGTGGTGAGCCGCTGTCGGCTGCTCGCGAAGTGTTTCGCGCCGAGCCGACCGATGCGATCCTCCAGGTTTCGGCCGTCGGTTCCGGCGCGCAGCGGCGCGCCGTGCTGCTTCGGGCGATCGACTATTCCACCTTCGACCTCAAGCTCGTCGATGTGACGGGGCGCGTAGAGCAGGTCGACCTGCCGCGACGGCTGAAGACTCCCGGTGTGCTGACCATGACCGGTCGGCATCTGGTCGTGCAGTTGGCGGAGGATGCCGAGGTCGAGGGACGTCGCTACGCCGCCGAGACCCTGTTGTCCTACGACGCGGCAGCGCCGCGCGGCGTCGCTCGCGTCCAGTCGGTCGCCGCTCCAGTGGTCGACGGCATCCTGAGCGATCAGTACTTCGGTATCGCCGGCACACGCGATGCGGTGCACTACGTGCTGTGGCGTGATCTCGTGCCCCGCTTGTACGAGGCGCGGCTCGGGCCCGATGGCCGTTGGCGGACGCGGCAGACCCGCATCGCGGCGGCCGGCGAGTCGCTGCGCATCAGCGATGCGGACCTTGACGGATCCGACATCGTCCTCACCACCACCGGCTATCTCACTCCGACACGCAGCGATGTCCGGCGTGCCGACGGTGGGTCGATCAACATCTCCGCCGAGACGGCGGTGGTCGATGCCTCGAAGTATGTCGTCGAGATCCGCGAGGCGCGGGCCAAAGACGGTGTCATCGTTCCGTACTATCTGCTGCGCCCGAAGACCTTGCGCAAGGACGGGCCGACGCCGACGCTGATGACCGGCTATGGTGCGTTCGGCCTCAGCGTCACGCCGGGGTACTTCGACTTCGCCGTCGGCGGACGGGCCCTGAAGCTGTGGCTCGAGCGCGGTGGTGCGCTGGTCCTGCCAGCCATCCGTGGCGGCGGTGAAAAGGGCGCTGAGTGGCACCGCGCAGCGATGCGCGAGAAGCGCCTCGTCTCCTACGACGACTTCGCGGCGGTCACCGAGTCCTTGATCGCCTCAGCCTTCACGAGCCCTGCGCACATCGGCGTGTTCGGCCTGTCGAACGGCGGATTGTTGGTGGCGACGATGGCCACCCGGCGTCCGGATCTCTACGGCGCGGTGGTGAGCGACGTGCCGCTCGCCGACATGCTGCGTTTCCCGCAGATGGGCATGGGCGCGGCATGGATGAACGAGTACGGCGATCCGAGCGATCCTGCCATGGCGACAGTGCTGCGCAGCTACTCGCCGGTGCATGCCGTCAAGGACGGCGTCCGTTATCCGCCGTTCCTCGTCACAGCGTCGACCGAGGACAACCGCGTGGGGCCCGGCCATGCGCGGAAGCTCGCTGCGCGGGTGCAGGAGGTGGGCGCCACGGCGTACCTGATCGAGGACGACGAGGGCGGCCATGGCGTCAGCGACCCGCTGCAGCGACCGGAGCTGATGGCGCAGCGCATGACCTTCCTGATCGACACGCTGATGGGTGATGCCAAGAAGGAGTGAACGATGATGGATCGGCGCGGGTTTCTGGCGGTGGGTGCCGCAGCGATGGCGGGCTTGGGTGCGGATCTCGCGCAGCGCGCCCGCGGCGACGAGTTGCGTACGCCGTCGCCTGGGTAGCTTGCGCTGGACGATGCGCAATCCGCGCATCTGCGTCACATCTTCAACCTCGCCGCCATGCCGGATGGCGAGTGGCGCCACATGGGCAGCATCGACCCGGGTCAGGAGTGGCTCGACGCGTATCGGTACCAGCTCGCCTTCATGGCATACACGCTGGGTCTCGCGGCGTACCACCATCTTCCCGCCGCCACCGAGACCCTGCGCGGTCCGTTCGATGCGCTGATCGGCAAGATGCTGCGGCGGGAGGTCTGGGCCTATTGGCGTGCGACCAGCCAGTCCGGGCCGCGCCTCGATCCGGGACTTGCCGCGCTGCGCGCGCCGTGGACCGATCCGGTGGTACGAGAGAACATCATGTACAGCGGCCATCTGCTCGCGATGGTGGCGATGTACCGCATGTTGTTCGGCGACACCAAGTACGACACCGCAGGATCCCTGACCTTCCGGTACGACCCCATCTTCTACGGCAAGGGACCGGAGACCTACGCATACGACCACGGCGCGCTGCAGAGACGGATCGTGGAGCAGTTCGCGGAATTCCATGACCTCGGCGTCCCTTGCGAGCCGAACAATATCTTCGTCGTCTGCAACCAGTACCCGCTGCTGGCGGTGCGGTTCCGCGATGCGGTGGACGGTACAGCGTACCTAGATCCGTTGTTGGCTTCCTATCGTCGCGCCTGGGACGCACGCGGCGGCGTCATCGACGGGCGCGACTCCGTGATCTGGTCGCTGATGGTGCGGCAGCAGCACCTCATCGACTATCCGACGCCGGACAACGCGTGGACCTTGGGCGCGCTCAATTGCTGGATGCCCGACAGGGTGCGTGCGGTCTCAGGTCGATACGCGAAGCTTTGGCTCAAGGAAACCGCCGAAGGCACGCTGCAGGTCCGGCCGCCGCACGAACTGCACGCGATGGCGACCGGCACGCCGGTCGGTCCCGCGATGCCATATCGATCCCCCGCGTTGGGCTATGCCGCGCTCTGGCTGTCGGAAGTGGGCGATCGCGAGCGGCTCACGGCGCGTGAGTCCTGCGGGCAGGTCCGCCGGCAGCGGCGCGGCCGGGTCGCTGATGTCGCGGAACTCAAGCGGCTGCGTCGGCGCGAGGTCGCGGTAGACGCCGATCTCGCGACGGCACAACGGGCACGCGCCGTCGTAGAGCACGGTCAGGCCGTCTGGGGCGGTGCAGGTCGGGGGTGAGTCGGGTCGATCCATCCTAGGATTGTGGCACGCTGCCCCAGCGGGCGGGTGTGGGCAGAAGACAGGTCAGGTTCCGACCGGATACTGCATCGTCCCGGGTTGGTGGAGCATCTTCCAGCCGTCCGGCATCAGCGTGTAGATCTTGCAGGCGCGGCCCTTGTTCGGCAGATCGCCGCTGCCGTCGCGCTTGCGCCAGTAGCTGTCGATGTCGACCACGGCGAAGCCGCCGTCGCCTTCCGGCGAGACGAATATCTTTTTCGTGACGCGAGAGTTGTGCACGATCTCGTATTCGTCGAAGAATTTCTGCAGATAGGCGCGCCAACGCTCCTGGTCGAAGCGCCCCATGCGCAGCACCCACTCCATCGGGTCGTAAGCGCGCGAGTGCGGCGGCCACACCCACACCATGTCGGGGTGGAAGAGCGTCAGCATCAGTGCGGCGTCGTAGGTCTCGTAGGCCCGCGATTCGCGTTCGACCATCTCCTGGATCTCTGCTGCCCGGTCCATCATCGTCCTCCGTCCGTGCTGTCGATGTTCAAACCATATATTTCGCGCGCCACCTCCCGTGAGATCCGCTCGTCGAGCATGTCTGCCCGAACGAGGTCACGGTCGCGCTCGTGAGGCAGGCCGCGACCGGCACCACCGGTGGTCCAGTAGCGCACCACGTCGCCCGCCCGCATCGGGAAATCGATCTTCCCCGGAAGTGCGCGCGGGGCGGTAGGCGGTGACTCCAATTCCGTGCGGCAGCACGGGGCGTCGCCGCCGCCCTCGAGTCCGCGTGGAGCGAACTTCATGCGCTCGCGGCGCAAGCTCGCCGTGATCTCACCGCCCAGCCATTCGATCTCGGCCTGATATCCGAGTCCGCCACGCCATCGTCCTGCACCGCCGGAGTCGGTCCATAGCGTGAGCTTGCGGAATCGTAGCGGTAGCCGCGACTCGGAGTCCTCGATGGTCACCATGCTGCCGTTGGTCGCGCCATGGTCGGCGCAGTCGATGCCGTCGCGCTGCGGTTGCGCGCCGTTGCCGCCCGCATAGGGTCCGCCCATATGGCCGATCAAGGGCTCGCCTCGCACGGTGTCGCGGCCGGCCACCGACACGATCGTGTACTGCCCGCTATGTGCGGCGCACATCCGCTCCGGCGCGAGACGCGCGAGCGCACCGAGGACCACATCCTCGATGCGCTTGAGCGCGACACCGCGTGAGCCTACCGGTGCAGGATAAGACGCGTGCACGATGGACCCGGGCGGCAACACGATGCGCACGGGACGGTAGCAACCGTCGTTGCTCGGCACGCGGTCGCCGGTCAGGGTGCGAACGGCGTAGTAGACGATCGCGGTGGTCGAGGCTGCGACATTGTTGATCGCCGCTGCGACGCTCGGTCCGCTGCCGGTGAAGTCGAAGCTGATCTCATCGCCGATCACCTCGACGCTCACTTCGATCCGGGTCGGAGGTGCCGCAGGATCAAGCCCGTCGTCATCCATGTGATCGACGAACGAGGCGCGGCCGTGCGGTAGCGCCGCGATCGCCTGACGCGTGAGGCGCTCGGAGTAGGCCATCAGCGAGGTCACGGCTTCGCGGACCACGGCCGGATCCCGACGCCGAAAGAGTTCCGCCAGCCGCCGCTCGCCTGTGCGGCAACCCGCGATCTGCGCTCCGAGGTCGCCCCGCAAGCTGCGTGGGGTGCGGCTGCAGGCTGTGATGAGGTCCCAGACGGCCTCGCAGGCCTCACCCGCGCGCGCGAGGCGCACGAGCGGGATCCGTAGGCCTTCAGCGTGGACGTCGCGCGCCTTGAGGCTGACGCTGCCCGGCAAGAGACCGCCGATGTCCCGGTGATGCGCCATGGTCAGTGCATAGCCGACGAGGGCGTCGCCGTGGAACACAGGGACGCACACCGCGATATCTGGCATATGCGTGCCGCCGGCATAGGGATCATTGGTCGCGTAGATGTCGCCGGGCTGTGCGACGCTGGCGGGATAGCGTTGTGCGATGAGCCTGCCGAGACCGACCATCACGCCGAGATGCACAGGGATGGACGACGCTTGCGCGAGCGTGCGTCCCTGCTCGTCGAACAGTGCTGCGGTCGCGTCGCGACCCTCGGCGATCAGCATCGAGTGCGCCGATTTGATCAACGCGTTCTGCATCTCTTCGGCGGCCGTCTCCAGCCATCCGCGGATCACCTCGCGCGTGATCGGGTCGATGCCGGCGTCGTCCTTCACCCGGCCAGCCGGGCGCGTCGCGCAGAGGTCGCACCCGCGTCCACCCGCCCGTCGCGGATGACGACGCCGTACTCGGCTTCGGCAGCCTCTGTCGTGACGCGGCCGTCGAGCACATCGTCCAGCACTGCCTCGACATCGCGTTGCCACGCAGGAAATGCGCCACCGCCGCCTGTCGACCAATATCTGAGCGTTTCGCCGGACTCGATGCGCAGCACCATCTTCGCGGGCAAAGATCGGTTGCCACCGTCAGCACTGCGCATCTCGGTGCGGCATACCGGAGCCTCGCCGCCGCCGTGGATGCCCCAGGGTCTGAAGACATGGCGCTCACGGCGCAGGGCGAGGCTGGCTTCGCCCTTCAGCCAGTCGAGCTCTACCTTGTAACCGAGGCCGCCACGGAAGCGGCCGGGGCCGCCGGAGTCGGGCCACAGTTCGAGCATGCGATATCGAACCGGGAACTCGCGTTCGGTGACCTCGATCGGCACATGGTAGGAGTTAGAGAGGTCGTGGTCAGCGACGTCGATGCCGTCCTTGCCGGGTCGTGCGCCCATGCCGCTCCTCAAAGGGCCACCGAGCGCGCCGACTCGACGCTTGCCGGTGTCGGGGTCGTAGGCACCGGCAAGGATGACCGTTGCATGACCGCAGCCTGCCGCCGGCATGCGTTGCGGCAGCGCCTTGCTCATCGCGCCCATCACGACGTCAGCGATGCGTGCGAGCGCCACGCCTCGGGCGTTGATCGGCGCGGGATATTTCGCGTTGACGATGCTCGCTTCAGGCAAGCGGAGGGTGACGGGGCGATAGCAACCGTCGTTGTTCGGCGCGCTATCGCCGGTCAGGGTGCGGATGGCGTAGTACACGGCGGCGAGCGTCGAGGTTGCTACGTTGTTGATGCCGGTCCGCACCTGCGGTGCGCTGCCGTTGAAATCGAACTCGATGTCCTCGCCGCGCACGCGGATGCTGACCTTGATCTCGACGGGCTCCGTGCCGTGCTCCGATCCGTCGTTGTCCAAGTAGTCCGTGAAGGTGTACTCACCGTCACGGATGTCCGCGATGGCTTGCCGGGTCAGACGTTCCGAGTAGTCCATCAACGCATCGATGACCCGGCGGACTTTCTGGACACCATGCTCGGCGAACACGGCGGAGAGCCGGCGCTCACCGGTGATGCAGCCGGCGACCTGCGCGAGAAGGTCGCCGCGCATGTTACCGGGAGATCGGCTGTTGGCGGTCATCACCGCGAGAAGGTCTTCGTCGATGATGCCATCCGCTGCCAGACGCACCATCGGGATGCGCAGCCCTTCGGAGTGGTGATCATATACGTTGGTGGACGCGCTGCCTGGGGTCGCTCCGCCCACGTCCTGATGATGCGTCATGGTCGCAACGTAGCCGACCAGTTCCTCGCCGCTGAACACCGGCGCCGCCACCGCGATGTCGGGCAGGTGTGTGCCACCCTGATAAGGGTCGTTGATGATGTAGAGGTCGCCGGGTTTGGCGGTGCCCGCTGGATAGTGCTGCGCGAAGCGACGACCGAGCTCGGTGAGGGTGCCGAGATGCACCGGGATCGCGCAGGCTTGCGCGACGGTGCGCCCGCGTTCGTCGAACACCGCGGCGGTTGCGTCCAGCGCCTCCGTCACGATGGTCGAGTAGGCGCTGCGTAGGATGGCATATTCCATCTCGTCCGCCACTGCATCGAAGCGGCCGCGGAGGACTTCCATGGTGATCGGATCGACGGTGGGTTTTGCGGTGCTCATTTGATCGTCAGCATCTCTTGCGGGTTGGTGTAGAGGATGCGTTCGATGAGCTTGGCGTCGAAGCCCTTGTAGCGCATAAGCTGGGTGACGGTCTCAGGTATGTGCTGCCAACCATGACCGCCGTGCTTGCGCTGCCAGTGCTGCAGTGCGATGTCGTGCGAGATGAGCAGTTTCGACTCGAAGCCGGCGTCCGCGAGGGCGGTGAGGTAGTTGAGTCGAACGGCGTCATTAGGCATATCCACTTTGCCGCGCTGTCGGTAGGAACCCTCCCAACCGAAGCAGTCGAGCTCCATGTATACACCGGTGCGCGCGAGCTCGATGAAGGGCGCAGGATCGAACGAGTCGGGTGCGGATCTGGTCGGGAGGCGGTGCTCGACATGGCACATGATCGTTCTCGAGAGATCGCCGCCCTCTTCTTCGATGATCTTCACGACGCGCCAGTACGCATCGGGTCCGAATCCGGTGTGCACACTGAGCGGCGCCCCGGTCAACTTCTGCGCCTGGATGGAGGCGCGCAGCACTTTCTCTTCGTCCGGATGCATGGGCCAATTCAGACCCACCTCGCCGATGATGCCCGCGCGTACGCCGTTCGCCACACCGACCTCGAGGTCTCTCAGGATGCGATCGCGGAGCCGACCGATGTCGAATGTCTTGACCTCTTCGTTGTGGTACTCGTGGGTGTACCAGCTCGTCGCCATCACGATGTGCAGTCCGGCCTCGCGTGATACCTGCTGCAACCCTTTCGGATCGCGGGCAAGCCCGATGGAGGTCTGGTCGACGAGGCAGCCACCCCCATGCCGTTTGAAGAGCTTCGCTTCGTGGATCACATCATCGAGATCGTTGATCTTGTAGTTGCCGTAGTAGAACCAGTGGCGCTCGACATCTGCGCGGTTCTCCAGGCAGATGGGTTGGTTCCATTTCTTGGCCCAGGACGCCGCGATGCCTGGCCCTGCCTCGCCGGGCTCGAGGCCGGCGTCCGGGAACGCCGCCGCGCGCCGCACTGATTCGGTGATGTTCACCAACGAATGCGCTGAGCAGGCACCGAGCGTCATGTCGACGATCACGTGCTCATGGGGCAGCGTGAGGCCGAGTTCAGAAGGCTCGACGGCGCCGAGTACGGTCTGCACTTTTCCTTTGATCATTTAGGTCTCCGGGGCGACGGGGTCGAACCGGGAACCGCCCCGGTCGGACCACGCCAGGTAATACTGGCAAGGGATGGACATTCGGGCGGCCTCACCGAGCGCGAGCGCGGCACGGATCGGCCAGTTTGGGTCGCGCAGCAGTTCGCGTGCGAGCATCACCATGTCAGCGCGGCCCTCGCGCACTATGGCGTCGGCCTGCGTCGGATCGGTAATGAGGCCGACCGCCGCGACCAGGATGTCGGCGCCGCTTCGGATCGCTTCGGCGCCCGGGACTTGGTAGCCGGGTCCGAGCGGTATCTGGGCGCGCAGCGCGCCGTCGTCACGGCCCCGGGCCTGACCGTCCAAGGCGCGCGTGGTCATGTGACGCGCGAGGTTGGTGGCAGCCGGTGTCGTACCGCCCGAACTTGCGTCGATCAGATCGACCCCCTCCTCTCGCAAGCGCCGCGACAACTCCACGGATTCTTCGAGCGTCCAGCCGCCTTCCACCCAGTCGGTGTACGAGAGTCGGAACGCGAGCGGCTTGCGTTCGGGCCAGACCGCTCGGATCGCGCGCGCGGTCTCGAGGCAGAGGCGGATGCGGTTGTCGAACGAGCCGCCCCACCCGTCGGTGCGGAGGTTCGAGATCGGCGAGAGGAAGCTGTGAAGCAGATAGCCGTGCGCCGCATGCACCTCGATCCAGTCGAAGCCGGCCGCCTCGGCGCGTTGCGCCGCTCGCGCGAACTGTGCGGGTACGGCGCAGATCTCCTCGTCGCTCATCGCGCGCGGCTGCGCGGTATCGGTGTCGAACGGGATGGCCGACGGCCCGGCTGCCGTCCACCCGCCTTCGGCGGACGTGGCAACGCGCAGACCCTGCATGCCTTGGGCCGCCCAGATCGGCCCGAAGGACGACTTTCGACCGGCATGACCGAGCTGGATGGCGGACGCCGCGCCTGCAGCGCTGATGAACCGGTTCACCCGCGCGTAGCCTTCGATCTGCGCGTCGTCCCAAAGTCCCGCATCGCGCGTCGAGATGCGTCCTTCCGGTGTCACGCCTGCGGCTTCGAACATCACCAGCGCTGCGCCGCCCAAGGCTCGTGCGCCGAGATGGACGAGGTGCCAGTCGTTCACGTGCCCGTCGGTGCTTGTGCCTTGGCACATCGGTGCGACGCCGATGCGGTTGCGCAAGGTGAGGCCACGCACCGTCAACGGATCGAAGAGCCCGCTCATGCACGGCCCCCGAAAAAAACCTTGTCAGTCTTATAATGCAAGTTACAATGAGCGATGTTCAGCGCGTGGCGCATCGCACGGGAGAGACAGACATGCTTACAGTAGGTATCGATGTCGGCGGCACCTTCACGGACGTCTTCGTGCGCGATTCGCGCACCGGCGATTTCACCGTCAACAAGGTCCCTTCGACGCCGCCGCAGTTCGAGCGTGGCTTCATGCAGGGTCTGCTGGACACCGTCAAGATGGCGGGCGGCACGCCACAGGACGTGACACGCGTGATCCACGGCACGACGGTCGGCACCAACTGCATCCTGACCCAGACGGGCGCCAAACTCGGCTTCATCCTCACGGATGGTATGCGCGATATCCTCTACATCGGCGTCGGCTGGCGCCCGCGGATGTATGAGATCGACATGGATCCTGTTGAACCGTTGTTCTTGGCGCCGCGTCGCCGCTCGCTTGGCGTTCGCGAACGCATGGCTGCCGATGGCAGCATCGTGACACCGCTCGACGAGGCGCATCTTGTCGAGACAGCCCGAACTCTGGTGGAAGGTCACGGTGTGGAGGTCTTCGTGGTGTGCTTCCTGCACAGCTACGTGAACCCCGCACATGAACGACGGGCGCGCGAAGTGCTCAACACCGCGTATCCGAAGATACCCGTGACGCTCTCGAGCGACGTGTTGCCGCGCAAACGCGAATACCGTCGCCTGGTCGCAAGCGGCTTCGACGGTTACGTGAAGCCCATCGTCACCGACTACCTCCGTGCGCTCGAAAGCGCGCTGCATGCCGAAGGGATCGCCGCGCCGTTGCACATCATGTTGTCGCACGGAGGTGTCGCAGGGCTCGAGAACGTGACCGAACGTCCGGTGCGTACAGTACTTTCCGGACTCGCCGCTGGCGTGATCGGTGCCGCCGAAGCCGGTGATGCTGCCGGCTTCCCCGATTGCATCGGCCTCGACATGGGCGGAACCAGCACCGATGTCGCGCTGATCCGTGGCGGAAAAGCGCTCGTCACAAATGAAGGTAAGTTCGAGGATTACCCGCTCAATCTGACGATGGTCGATGTCCGTACCATCGGGGCCGGCGGCAGCAGCAAAGCACAGGTCGACGTCGCGGGCGGTCTCAAGGTCGGTCCGGAGAGCGCCGGCGCCAGTCCAGGCCCCGTCTGCTATGGGCGCGGCGGCCGGGTGCCCACGGTGACGGACGCGAGCCTCGTGCTCGGATATCTGTCGCCGGACACCTTTGCGGGCGGCATAAAGATCGACATCGACGCCGCGCGCAAAGCGATCGAAGAACAGATCGCCAAGCCGCTCGGTCTGACCGTACTGGAGGCGGCGCTTGGCATCCACGCCATCGTCAACTCCAACATGGCGCAGACCTTGCGTCTCGTCTCCATCAAACGCGGGCACGATCCGCGGGAGTTCACACTCATCCCCTGCGGTGGTGCCGGCCCGATCCATGGGGGTCGTCTCGCCGAGGCGGCCAACATCGGCAACGTGCTGATAACCCCGGCGCCCGGCGTACTGTCCGCGCTTGGGCTCGTGCTTGCACCGGTGTCGCACGAATCGATGGCGACCTTCGAATGTGCAGCCGCCGACGCCACCCCTGAACGGCTCCGGGCGGTGGCTGCGCCGCTCGATGAGGAGTGCCGACGACGGATGATCCGCGACGGAGTGGCTCCTGCTGCGCCGAGCGTCCGATACTTCGCCGAGATGCGCTATGCGGGTCAAGCCCATGAGCTCGAGGTCGCCCTCGGCGACGCGCTCGCCGATGACATCATCGAGCGTGCGGTCGTCGGTTTCCACGACGTGCATGCTCAGACCTACAGCCATAGCGACCCCTCTTCGGCGGTGGAATTCGTGGCGCTGCGCACCGTCCACTCTCTGGCCTCGGAAGAGACCACGCTGGTGGGCGTGGGTCGTCGCGTGCAGGGCGGGGTGCCGACGCCACGCCGGAGAGAGATCTGCCTCGATGCAGACAAGGGGTTCGAGGCGGTCGATGTCTGGTCGCGCCGCGATCTGCCGACGGGGTTCGTCTTCACCGGCCCTGCGATCGTCGAGCAGTCCGATACCACTACGCTGGTGTATCCCGGCCATGAGGCGCGAGTCGATGAACTCGGCAACATCGTCATCCGTGTGCCGTTGCCCGAAGACCGATGACGCTTCTCGACCGCTGCCGGGCGCGTCTCGCTGGGCTCGACCGCCGCGTCGTGTTGCCCGAGGCACATGATCCGCGCGTGCTCCACGCCGCGCGTCGTTTGAGAGACGAAGGTGTTCTGCAGCCGGTGCTGATCGGCGCTGCTGCCGCCGTGACGGAGGCTGCGACGAGCGCAGGGGTGGTGCTCCACGACCTTGAGATCATCGACCCGGCATCCTCGCCGCACTCTGATGGTCTCGCTGCCGCCTATCTTGAGGCGCGACCTGATAGCCGGCTGGAGATCGCGCGGCGCCTGGTGCGCAAGCCACTTTTCCACGCCGGCCTGATGCTGCGATCCGGTCTCGTCGACGGCATGGTGGCCGGTGCGGACTCCCCCTCGGCGCGTGTCATCGAAGCGGTAATGATGACCGTCGGCGCGGCGACCGGTATCACGACGCCCTCCAGCTGCTTTCTGATGGGTTTCGAAGCCGCTGAGGGCCGGCCCGAGGAGCTCTTGTTCGCGGACTGCGCGCTCAACATCGATCCAGACCCCTCTCAGCTCGCAGACATCGCCATCGCCTCGGCGGAGACCTGGCAGGCGCTGCAGGAGCGACCTGCCCGCGTGGCGTTCCTCTCGTTCTCGACCCACGGCAGCGGCAAGCATCCCGCCGTCGACCGCGTGGTCGAGGCGCTGGCGATCGCAAGGATTCGCAGGCCCGATCTGTTGTTCGAGGGTGAATTGCAAGCCGACGCCGCGTTGTCCGAGCGTGTCGCCGGCAAGAAACTCGGTGAGGTGGGCGCGGTCGCAGGGCGTGCCAATGTGCTCGTATTCCCCGGCCTCGAGGCCGCCAACATCGCGTACAAACTGGTGCAGCATCTCGCTGGTGCGCGTGCCACGGGTCCTCTGTTGCAGGGGTTCGCCCGACCCGTCAGCGACCTCTCGCGCGGCGCCACCGCGGACGACATAGTCGATACCGCGATCCTGACGCTGGCGCGCGCGGCGCATGGTCAGCTGCGCTCCGCGATCGGTTGATAAGCACGAGGTCCTTCGCCCGAGTAGGTCGTCAGCGGACGGATGAGGATGTCGTCCTCCACCTGCTCGGCGATGTGCGCCGTCCAGCCCGGGATACGTCCGAGCGCGAACACTGGTACGAAAAGGTCCTGTGGGATCCCCTGCAGGTGGTAGATCACGCCGGCATAGAAATCCACGTTCACGTTGACGCCGAGCCGCGAGTACGGGCGCATCGCGTCGACCACGGCCTGCAGCACCGCAAACCAGCGGGGATCGCCCTTTTCGCGCGACAGCGCCTCGGCGCGCGAACGCAGATGGCGCGCGCGCGGGTCTTCGACGCGATACACCCGATGGCCGAAGCCCATGATCGGTTCACGCGCGTCGCGCTGGCGGCGCACATAGGCCGCCGCCTGCTCCGGATCGCCGATCTCCCGCACCATCCGCATGACATCCTCGGCGGCGCCGCCGTGTGCCGGCCCTGAGAGCGCACCGATGGCGGCCGTCATCGCTGCGTAGAAGTCGGCGCCAGTCGCGGCGACCACGCGCGCGGCGAACGAGGAGGCGTTCGCCCCGTGTTCGGCATGCAGGATAAGATCGATGTCCATCAGCCTGCCGGTCTCCGCGGACGGGCGCTCGCCCGACAGCAGGTACAGGAAGCTCGCTGCATGTGATAACGAGGTATCGGGTTCGATCGGATCCAGACCCCGACGCAGCCGATGGTGAGCGGCCACGAGCGTTGCGGCCTGCGAGGTGAGGGCGATGCCCTTGGCGACGAGTGCGGCCGGTGAGCGGTCGTCCGGTGTCGGGTCGTATGCGCCGAACGCGGAGACGGCGGTGCGCAGAACGGTCATCGGATGCGCGTCCCGCAGGCTTTCGAGCAGGCTGCGCATCTGTGGCCGCAGCGCACGGTTCCCGGCCAACCCGGCTTTCACCTGCGCGAGCTGCGCCGCTGTCGGCAGGTCGCCCGCCAGCATGAGATGGCAGATCTCCTCGAAGGTGGCGTGCTCTGCGAGATCGTGGATGGAATAACCGCGATAGCGCAGCTCCCCCGCCCGGCCGTCGATGTCGCTGATGCCGGAGCGGGCGAAATGGACGCCCTTCAGTCCGCGTTGGACACGCGCTTCTTCAGGTGCCTGCGGGACGGCCGTCTCAGGGGCGCTCATCGGTCAGGGCGTCGCGCAGGTGGGCAGCGATCTCCTCGATGTGCACGGGCTCGGCGATGAACGCCGGAGCGATGATCGCGACATCACCCGTGGTCTTCACATGCAAGCCGCGGTCGAAGAGCCTGCCTTGCAGCTCGCCGCCACGGACGCCGGGCGCCCTGCCTGGATGCAACTCGATACCGGCGAGCAGTCCATAGCCACGGACGTCCTTCACGATAGGCAGGTCCTGCAGCGCGAACATCGCGTCCTGGAAGGCCGGCGCCAGAGATCGGGCGCGTTCGAACAGCTTCTCCTTGCGGTAGATGTCGAGCGTGGCGAGACCCGCTGCGCAGGCGGCCGGGTGCGCGGAGTAGGTGTAGCCATGGAAGAACTCGGTGACCCCGTCAGAGGCTCCGTCGAGGATGGTCTGGTAGATATCGTCACGTACGGCGATCGCACCCATCGGCTGCGCGCCGTTGGTCAGCGCCTTCGCCATCGTGATCATGTCCGGTGTGACGCCGAAGGACTGCGCGGCGAAGGCCTGCCCCGTGCGGCCGAAGCCGCAGATCACCTCGTCGAACACGAGAAGGATGCCGTAACGGGTGCATATCTCGCGGATGCGCTCCAGATAGCCCTTCGGCGGCACGATGACGCCGGTGGACCCCGCGATCGGCTCGACGAAGACCGCCGCGATCCGCTTCTCGCCGACCAGCTGTACGAAGCGCAGCAGATCGTCGGCGAGCTCGACGCCGACATCGCCTTGGCCGCGCTTGAGGCGGTTCTCGGGCAACAGCGTATGGCGCATGTGCAGGACGCCGGGCAGGAGTGTTCCGAAGGCCTCCCGGTTGCGCACCATGCCGCTGAGCGCAGTGCCGCCGATGTTGACGCCGTGATAGGCGCGCTCGCGCGACACGAAGTGCGAGCGCTGGCCTTCACCGCGGGCCAGATGGTAGGCCATGGCGATCTTCATCGCGGTGTCGACCGACTCGGAGCCGGAGTTGCAGAAGAAGACGTGGCCGAGGCCAGCCGGCATGAGTGAAGCTACTTCGTCCGCCAGCTTGAACGCCAACGGATGTCCGCGCATGAACGATGGCGTGAAATCAAGCGTCTGCAGTTGCTCGCCGACCGCCTTTGCGATCTCCGGGCGGCAATGTCCCGCGGCGCTGGTGAAGAGCCCTGAGCTGCCATCGAGGATGCGGTCACCGCGCTCGTTCCAGTAGTGCATGCCAGAGGCGCGTACGAACAGGCGCGGCTCGCGCTTGAAGCCGCGGTTGTCGGTGAACGGCAGCCAATGACTCTCAAGTAAAGAAGCGGACATCTCGATCACCCCCCGGTGTCTTACCCCAACGTAGAACTGATCTGCGCCGCGGCCTCGCGAAGACGCGGTACGAACTCGATGGCACGCATAAGCGGCAGGCGCGCGGTGGCGCCTTGAACGGCAAGTGCGGCCACCACTTCGCCACGTGAGTCTGCGACGGGCACGGCCACGCAGGCCACGCCGATCACGTATTCCTCGTTGTCGACCGCGTAGCCGTTCTGCAGGATGCGATCGAGCTCCGACTGCAGCACCTGCTGGTCGGTGATGGTGCGGTCGGTGAAGCGCTCGAGCGCCATTTTCGAAAGCAGGCGATCCCGCTCCGCGACACCACGGTGAGCGAGCAGGAGCTTGCCGCTCGCGCAACAATGCGGACGCAGCGAGGCGCCGCCGACCGGCAACTGCAGGCGCAGCGGCCAGTCGGCCTCGATACGGTCGAGGTAGATGAGATCGCCGCGATGCATCACGGCGAGGTTGCAGGACTCACCGATCTCGGCGACCACCCGGCGAAGGATGATGCGGCGCTCGGCCGCCGCGGCGTCGTTGCGCAGGATGTCGAGACCGAAGCGGGACAGTCGCTGACCCAACGTGTACGCCCGCCCGTCCGGCTCGCGGGACAGCAGCCCGGCCTCCTCGAACAGGGCGAGGGTGCGGTGCAGGCTGGGCTTAGGGAGTTCGGTGGCCAGCATGAGTTCCGACAGGGTCACAGGCCGGCCCATCCGCACCAAGACCTCGAGGACTCCAAACGCCTTGAGGGTGGAGGACGTCTCGTTGACGACGTCCGGGGCTTCGCGCGGGAAAGAGATGACTTGTCCGGTCATGGTTTCGACTCCTGCCCGACGGGCTACCAAGTTGTTCCGCTCAGCGAGACATAAAAAATTGATGAACGAGACTGCTTGTCTGGAGAAGCGGTTTTGCGTATATACCATTTCACCGGGTCAGATGAAACCTCTCTAACAGCAAGACGGGCAGATATGACAGTGCAGCGAATGGGGCCCTCCGAGGCCTTGGTCGAGACGATGGTGGCGAACGGGGTCACCCATGTCTTCGGTATCGTCGGATCGGCGTTCATGGACGCCCTCGATCTGTTTCCCGCCGCCGGTATCCGGTTCGTGCCGGTCGCCCACGAGCAGGGCGCGATCCACATGGCCGATGGCTATGCGCGCGCATCGGGACGGCACGGGGTCTGCATCGCGCAGAACGGTCCCGGTGTCACCAACTTCGTCACCGGCGTCGCGGCTGCGTATTGGGCGCATTCCCCGGTGGTGTTCATCACTCCGGAGTCGGGTTCGATGGGCATGGGGCTAGGCGGTTTCCAGGAGACCGAGCAGTTGCCCATCTTCTCGAAGATCACCAAATACCAAGGGCACGTGAACAACCCGCGGCGCATGGCCGAGATCACGGCGCGCTGCTTCGACCGCGCGATGCTCGAGATGGGCCCAGCGCAGCTCAACATCCCGCGCGACTACTTCTATGGTGATTTCGAGACCGCGATCCCGGAGCCGATCCGCATCGGTCGTGGTCTGGGTGATCCGGCGGATCTCGACCGTGCGGCCGATCTGCTCGCGCAGGCGAGCTTCCCGGTGATCCTCGCCGGCGGCGGCGTGATCTTCGCCGACGCCCATGCTGAGACCGTGCGTCTCGCTGAGCGTCTCGGTGCCCCGGTATGCACCAGCTATCTGCACAATGACGCGTTCCCGGCCTCACACCCGCTGTGGGCGGGTCCGCTCGGCTATCAAGGGTCGAAGGCCGCGATGAAACTCATCGCGCAGGCCGATGTGGTGCTCGCACTCGGCACACGGCTTGGACCGTTCGGCACGCTGCCGCAGCACGGGCTCGATTACTGGCCGCGCGACGCCAAGATCATCCAGATCGACACCGACCCGCGCATGCTGGGCTTGGTCAAGCCCATCAGCGTCGGCATCAATGGTGATGCGCGCGCCGTGGCGCATGCGCTCGCTGAGCGGCTGGGTTCACGCACTCTCGCCTGTCAGTCCGACGCGGCCGGGCGCGCCGCGCGGATCCGCGCTGAAAAAGAGGCCTGGGAGTCTGAGCTTTCCGCCTGGACGCAGGAACGGGATCCGTTCTCGACCGAGATCGCCCGCGACTCGCGCCACATGCATCCGCGCGAGGTGCTGCGCGAGCTCGAGCGGGCGATGCCAGCGGATGCGATGGTCGCCACCGACATCGGCAACATCTGTTCGGTGTCCAACTCCTACCTGCGCTTCGACCGTCCCCGATCGATGTTCGCTGCGATGAGCTTCGGTAACTGCGGCTATGCCTTCCCGGTCGTCTGCGGCGCGAAGGTCGCCGAACCCGGACGTCCCGCGATCGCGTATGTCGGCGATGGCGCCTGGGGCATCAGCTTCAACGAGATGCTGACCTGCGTACGCGAGCGGATCGGCGTCACGGCGGTAGTCTTCAACAACGGACAGTGGGGCGCCGAAAAGAAGAACCACGTGGACTTCTATTCCCGTCGCTTCCAAGGCGTGAACCTCGACAACCCGAGCTGGGCTGCGGTGGGGCGTGCCTTTGGTTGTGAGGGTGTGACGGTCGAGCGTCTGGAAGACGTCGGACCCGCGCTGCGCACCTCCATCGAGAACCAGGCGGCGGGCAAGACCACGATCCTCGAGATGATGGTGACGCAGGAGCTCGGCGATCCCTTCCGCCGCGACGCGCTGTCCAAGCCCGTCCGGCATCTCGCGAAATACAAGGCTTTCGAGTGAGCGGCCCGGCCGCAGTGATGATTGCGATCAATCAGGAATCAATCAGGAGACCAAGATGAAAACGCATACCAAGGGTTCCCTGACGGGGATGCTCGGCGGGACATTGGGGTTCATGTTGCCCCTGTTCGCTGTCGGGCCCGTCAACGCTGCGGAGGACATCGGGCTCGAAGAGGTGGTCGTCACCGCCCAGAAGCGTGCCGAGAAGCTCCAGGATGTCGGCATCGCCATCTCGGCATTCTCCGCCGATGATCTGGCAGCGCGTGGTTGGACGGATATCACGCAGGTCGCGTCGCAGACGCCCAACCTCGACATCAAATATGTCTGGGGCAACTCGATGCCCGTGGCCACCATCCGTGGCATCGGCATGAACGACTTCCAGGCCAACAGCAAGCCGGGTGTCGGTTTCTATGTCGACGAGGTCTACTTGCCGTCGATCGCGTTGATGGGTCTGCAGCTGTTCGACATGGAGAGGCTCGAGGTCCTCAAGGGGCCGCAAGGCACTCTCTATGGCCGCAACACCAACGGCGGCGCGATCAACTACATCACGCGCAAGCCGACGCAGGAGACCGACGCCCATGTCAAAGGCTCCTTCGGCCGCTTCGACCGTCTCGAGTACGAGGCCGCCATCGGCGGTGGCCTGACGGATACGATCTCTGGCCGGCTGTCGGTGTTCGGCATCCAGCAGGGTAAGGGTCATGTGCTCAACCGCACGAGCGGCAAGAAGCACGGCGAGGTCGACATCAATGCCTGGCGCGCGCAACTGCGCTTCCAGCCCTCCGATCGCCTGGACATCAACTTCAACGTCCACGGTGGTCAGGACAGCTCTGAAGGCTCGTACTTCCAGCACGTCGGCTTCTGGAACAAGGGCGCGACCGGTGCGACGCCGGCGGCCAGCCGGTTCTGTTCGGCGGTGCTGCGCGGCCAGCGTGACCCGGCCAACTGCGTGGATCTGCTGCAGTACAGCGACAAGGACAACGACATCTACGCCGGTGATTACACGGCCCGAAATGACATCAGCTACAACGGTAAGGCGCTCAACTTCGACGAGTGGCCGCTCGACAACAGCAACTTGGGCGCCGGGCTCAATCTGAGCTATGAGCTCGCCAACGGCATGACATTCACATCGATCACGTCCTACGAGGAGTACGAACGATTCCAGCCGAAGGAGTCTGATGCGCAGCCGCTGCTGTTCCTCGACCTCTACTTCGCGAGCAAGATCGAGGCTTATGCGCAGGAGTTCCGTCTCGCCTCCTCGGGCGACAGCGACGTCTCGTGGATCGTCGGCGCACACTACACCGATGAGTGGGTGGCGGAGGATCCGCCGCGCGTGCTGTTCGTCGACAACTTCCTCGTGAACCGCGCGCAGGTGATCTACGACCAGGACCAGACGCAGATCGCCGGCTTCGGTCAGGTCGATTGGCGCTTCGCTGAAGGTTGGAAGCTGACCCTCGGCGCGCGCTACCTGAAGGAAGACATCGAGTTCACCAGCGAGTCCTCCTTCCTGCGTCCGCCGAGCTTCGACCAGGCGACCCGCATCGTGCTCGCGACGGTCCCCGGCGTCATCACCGTCGCGGGGCAAACGCCGATCCCGGTCACCGGCAAGACGGAGGACAAGGCCAACACCTGGCGCGTCGCCCTCGACTGGAAGCCTGCCGACAATCTCCTGCTCTATGCCAGTGCAGCCAAGGGTTACAAGGGCGGTGGTTTCAACGGTGGCTTCGTGACCAACATCGCGCAGTGGATCCCGTATAAGCCCGAAGACGTGAAGGCCTACGAGATCGGCTTCAAGAGCGATTGGGCGAACCGGCGCGTCATCTTCAACGGCGCGTTCTTCTACAGCGACTACACCAACCTGCAGGCGGTGTCCTCGCGTCCGTCGGCGACCGGTGTGGTGCAGAACTTCCTCGCCAACGTCTCCGAGGCTGAGATCTACGGTGCAGAGTTCGATGTGACGGCGCGACCGGTGCCCAACTTCGAGATCCGTGCGGGCCTGGGTCTCCTGCGCACCGAGAACAAGGATCCGCAGCCGTTGTTCGACGGACCGTTCGCTGCCGCCGGCGTGATAGCGCCGCGCAAGCTCGCGAACTCGCCGCCGTACACGGTGAACCTTGCGATGCAGTACGACGTACCGATGGGTGAGCGGGGCTACCTGCGCTTCGCCACCGACATCAACCGATCCGGCAAGCAGTTCAAGGAGATCCAGAATAACGTGGCGCTGGAGGTGCCGGAGCAGGGCCTCTGGAACGGCAGCGTCAGCTGGCGCTCGACGGACGATCGTTGGAACGTGTCGCTCTACGGCCGCAATCTGGCCGATGAGGAGTACATCATGGACACGTTGAGCACGCCGGCCTCGAACGGTTGGGGCGTGATCGTCTACGGCATGCCGCGCACCTACGGGCTGAGCGCGGAATATCGCTGGAAGTGATGCGGAGCGGCGGGTGGTCGGTTCAACCGGATCGACCACCCGCCCGCATGGCCTCGCCGAAAGGGCGGCGCGCCCAGGCGAGCGCCAGCGCGCCGAGCGGGACGCAGAGCCCGCCGACCAGCGCCATGCCCTTGTCGAGAGCGTCTTCATCGCCGAACAGTCGGCTTGCGGCGAACGGCACGGCCGTCGGGCCGATGCTATAGGCGAAGATCACCGCGCAGAGCACGAACGCCGACAACACCTGACCCCGCATGCGGTTGGGCGAGACGAGCTGCAGCACGGCGGGCGCCAGTCCTTGCGGGATCGACAACAGAAAAACGACCGGCGCCAGCACGATGACGGCACTCGCCAAGGTCGGCATCAACGGACCGGCGATCGCGAAGGGTGCGAGCCAGACCAGCGCGCGGATCGACACCGCGATCTCCGCATCGGGTTCACCGCGGGCCGCCGCGCGCTGCGCCCACCAACCGCCCATGAAGGGTCCAAGGGCGCCGAGCGTCAGGAGCAGCATGCCGTAGGCGAAACCGGCGGCGCCGATCGGGATGTCGAAGCTGCGCCGCAGCATCTCCGGCGCCCAGACGAGGTAGGCCGTGACCGCGGTGCCCACGAGACCGTAGCCGATGAAGTGACCGGCGAGCAGACGCCGGTTGGCGCCCATGAACGTGAACACTTCACGCAGCGGCAGCGCGGCGCGGGCGTCTGCGGCGCCGCCGGACAGCTCTTGTCGCGGCGGTTCGCGCACCGTGAGCATCAGGAGCACGACCGCGATGCCGGGCATGGCCGCCGCGAGGAAGGCGAGCTGCCATGGCGCGAAGCTGCTGAACGCGCCACCGCTGAGATCCATGACCGAGATCGCCTGCACCACCGCGCTGCCGCCCAGCAGCGCGATGCCTGCGCCGAGATAGAGGCCGATCGAGTAGGTGCCGATCGCCCGCGAGACGCGGTCACGACTGAAATAGTCGGCGATCATGGACATCGCCGCAGGCGTCAGCGTGGCTTCGCCGACGCCGACACCGATGCGCGCGATCAAGAGGTGCGTGTACGATTCGGCGAGCGAACTCGCGGCCGTCATCAACGTCCACAGCGATGCACCAGCGATGATCAGCCATTTGCGGTTACCGGAGTCGGCGAGGCGCGCGAGCGGTATGCCCATGACCGTGTAGAAAAGTGCAAATCCGATGCCTGCAAGCAAGCCCATCTCGATGTCGCTCACCTGCAGGGACTGCTTGATGGGCTGGATGAGCAGCCCCAAGATCAGCCGGTCAATGAACGAGACGATGTAGGCGAACATCAGCACGCCGACGACATACCAAGCGTAGCGGCCGTTTATTTCGATGTCTCTGGGTGCGCGGTCTTTCATCGGTCAATCGTAGCAACAGTGCCGGGAGTCCATGCATGAAAAATGAAGCGTCTGACGACCCGTCCGGGCAGCCGTGGCCTAACCCGTTCGCGGCGTGGTACGTCGTCGGCGTCCTGATCGTTGCGTATCTGGTCGCTTTGGTGGACCGCCAGATCCTCACCCTGCTCGTGCAACCGATCCGCCGCGATCTCGGTCTGACGGATACACAGTTGAGTCTGCTGATCGGGCTGGCGTTCGCCGTCTTGTACACCGTGGCGGGCATCCCGATCGCGAAGCTGGCGGATCGCAGACCTCGGCGCACCATCATCGCGATCGGCGTCTTCTTCTGGAGTGTGATGACCTTCCTCTGCGGTCTTGCACAGAACTACTGGCAGCTGTTCCTGGCCCGTGTGGGCGTAGGGGTCGGGGAGGCTGCGCTCCAGCCGTCGGCTTACTCGATGCTGAGCGACTATTTCCCGCCCCATCGGCTCGGACGTGCGATCGGCACGTATTCGATCGGTCTTTTCTTGGGGGGCGGACTCGCGCTGATCGTCGGTGGCGCCGTCATCGGCGCGTTATCCGGTGCCGACTCGACGACGCTGCCGATCCTGGGGGAGGTGCGCAATTGGCAGTTGGCGTTCCTCGTGGTCGGTGCGCCGGGGGTCCTGCTCACTTTGGTCATCATGCTCACGGTGAAGGAACCCGCGCGCCGCGGCGTCGCGCGTACTGCGTCCGGCGGGGCTGGCTCGGCGGAATTGACCCAGTTTTTCCGCAGCAATTTCGCGACGGTCTCGCGCATCATCGCCGCGTTCTCGTTCGGCGGCATCGCTGTCGTCGGCTACCTCGCATGGGTCCCCGAGTCGCTGCGGCGTTCGTTCGGCTGGGAGATGTCGGACATCGGCTACGCGTTCGGGCTCGTCATGGCGGTCTTCGGTACCGCCGGAACCCTGTTCGGTGGCTGGTTCGTCGATCGCCTTGCACGACGAGGGTACCGCGACGCTCCGATGCGCGCGTCTATCATCGCCTTCGCGTTCCTGGTGCCCGCGGCGGTGGCTGCACCGCTGATGCCCACCGCCGAAGCCTCGCTCGTGGTGTTGGCCGTGCTGCTGTTCTTCATCGGCATGCAGCAAGGCTACTCGCCGGTCGCGCTACAGCTGATCACGCCGAACCAGCTGCGCGCGCAGGTCATCGCAGTCTATTTCCTCATCGCGCAGGTCGTGGCGCTCGGAATCGGACCGACTCTGATCGCTTTGGTCACCGACTTCGTGTTCCGCGACGATGCTGCGTTGGCTTGGTCATTGGCCTCGGTCGGCGGTGTGGCCGGCGGACTCGGGCTGCTGTGCCTGGTGGCTGCGCGGAAGCCTTATCTGCGCAGCGTGGCTCACGCCGCCGATTGGAGCGATGCGGCGACCGAGACGGTCGTCAAAACAGACTGAGCGAGCGAAACGCGGTGATTCCGCGTTCGCTCGATCGCCTGCTAAACGGCCTGCGTCAGCGCACCGGTTCGACCGATACCGCGAGCGCCTCGGTGAAGGTGACGATCACTTCGTCGCCGGCCTTCAGATTCTTGGCGAAGGCCTGCGCCTCGGGCGTCTCGAGCTCGACGGTCCGCACGCGCTTGTCCGGGCCGTAGAACCGAACTTCGTTGGTCTTGCTGTCGATCGAGACGATGGTCACCGGCAGCGTGGTGCGCGTGCCCATCGCGGCGGCCGGACGGTCGCCCGGGTCGGCGACGCCGTCTGCGAGGGCGACCGAGGCCTCGGTGGAGTCGCCCGGCTTGCGTAGGGCGGCGCCGATGGTCTCGAAGTAGCGCACGACCACGTCGTCGCCCACCTTGACCTGCGGCAGGTTGCGAACCGCCGGGTCGACCTCGAAGGTGAATTCGTTGCCGGCCGGGCCGCGCAGCGTCATGACGCGCGAAGCGAGGTCGATCTCGGTGACGGTCGCCCGTGCCTCGAGGGTTTCCGTGAGTTCAAAGGGCTTGGGCGCGGTCGCGCAGCCACTGAGGGCAGTGAGGGCGGCGAGGGTGACGAGCAAGGACGAACGGGTGGTCATGCGGAACTCTCGGAAGGGGCGAGAGGTCATCCTATAGGGCTGGTCTGCGTCGCGGATTATACGAAAGTGCAACGCCGCTCAGCAGGTCGGCGCGGCCGATTAAAATGTCAGGGTCTTTATCTTCTTCGAGGAATCGTCATGCACAAGTTCACCACCATCGCCGCATCCGCCGCGCTCGCCTTCGCAGCGCTGCTGCCGTCCGTGACCGCCGCCCAGTCGCCCCGCGCGGCGCTCGAAGAAGGGATGAGCCACGATGGTCTCGAGAAGATCAAGGTCAAGGGCATCGACCTCGCGTATTCGCGGCCGGGCGCTTCGCTCGGCGGCTACAACAAGCTCATCATCGAACCGGTCGAGGTGGCCTTCCGCAAGGACTGGGACCCGAACCGCACCGGCAGCCGCATGAAGCTCGATGCCAAGGAGCGCGAGGACATCCGCTCGGGCGTCGCGAAGGTCGTGCAGGAGGAGTTCGCGAAGGAGATCGGTAAGGGTGGCACCTACCAGGTCGTCACCGAGGCGGGCCCGGACGTGCTGCGCCTGCGCGCGAGCATCGCCGATCTCTATGTCAACGCGCCGGACACGATGACGGCCGGTCGCACGCGCACCTACACCGTGTCGGCGGGCGAGATGACCCTCGTGGGCGAACTCGTCGACTCCGAGAGCGGCCAGGTGATCGCGCGGGTCGTCGACCGGCGTGAGGCCCAGGGCACCGGCATGATGACCCTGACGAACAGCGTCGTGAACCGTCAGGAAGCGAGCATCATCGCCGCCTCGTGGGCGCGCATCCTGCGCAAGCGTCTCGACGCCGCGCACGGCATCGGCCGCAAGTAAGGGCTGTGTCCGGGGCGGCGCTCAGAACTTGAAGCTGACGCCGATCCCCGGGCCGCTCGTGACCATGTCGTACTTGAAGAGGTCGGCACCGCTGCCGTCTTCGTAGTCGGCGTCGAGGTAGCGGTAACCGGCGACGACCTCGAGGTTGTCACGCACCTTCCAGTTCACGGTCGCCATCATCTGCCAGGTGAGCTCCGAGCCGATGCCGAAGCCGCCGACATCGCCACGAACGCCCAGCGACCAGGTGTCGTTGAGGGGGTAACGTGCCGTGACGCCGACCACCGGGTCGGTCCAGGAATCGCCCTTGCTTGCTGCGCGGTTCGCGCCGGCGCCGGGGCCGGTGCGGACCACGTCGAGGTCGGTGTCCACGTCGTTGTAGCGCAGACCGGCGAACACCGTGAATTGATCGTTCAGGCGATAGCCGAGGTCGAGTTCGAGCGCGGTCTGCTTGACCCCGACGGTGGTGTCGATCCGCACCGGACCTGCAGTCGACTGTTTGTCCGCCTCAAGGCTCATGAAGATGTAGTCGGCCATCACCACCCAACCGTCCGAGCGGTCGCCCCGGTAGGAGGCCATGGCGCCGAACTTGAGGTTGCTGAGGATGTCGTCGAAGCCGACATCGACATCGGCCTCGAGGGGGCCAGCCGGGGTGGCGGTGCCGACGGCGGTCTTACCGGACATCCCCGAGCCCCACAGGTACGGCGTGACGGTGTGCGACCAGTCTGCAGCGGAACCCGGGGCGGCAGCGACCGCGGCTGCGACCGCTGTGACGAGGACCGACAAGGGACGGGCAAGGGCATTGCGCATGGCAGAGTTCCGCTGAGGCCGAAAAGGGAGCGAACTCTAGCGCGGCACCCGCTGGCCGGAGGTTGTACGAAAGGCCAATGGGCGGGGAGGCTCAAACGGCGAGGATGGCGCGATGAACACTCAGCCGGTGCGAGCTGAATCGTGGGCGGCTGCGTTGTGTCTGCTCGTGTTGCCCGTTCCCGTTTGGGCCGCCAAGACCGACATCGTGATGCTGCTCAACGGCGATCGCATCACCGGCGAGGTCAAGGAACTCGCCTATGGCCAGCTCAAGTTCGCGACCGAGGACATGGGCACGCTCTACATAGAGTGGACCAAGATCGCCTCGCTCACGACTACGCGGACCTTGCAGGTCGAGATGCTCGACGGGCGCCGCCTGCTCGGCAACGGTGCGGCGCGCGGCGATTCGCCCTCGACCTTGCGGTTGTCGGGCGACGCTCCCGAAGACGTGCCGCTGGTCGCCGTGGCGCGGATCACGGCGCTCGACACCGGCAGCGGCCTCGAGCGTCTCTATGGCAGCCTCAGCGTCGGCTACAGCTTCACGCAGGCGAGCGATGTCCAGGTCTTCAACCTCGGCACCTCGGTCGGTTCGCGCAGTCCGACACTGCACTGGCGGGCGACACTCGATGCACAGCTCACCAGCCAGCAGGAAGCGCCCTCGAGCCAACGCGCCACTTTGGCAGGCACGCGTGAGCGCTTCATGTCCGACGGGTGGTATCGCGACGCCACGCTCTCCTTCACCCGGAACCAGGAGCTCGGTCTCGATCTGCGCAGCTTGGTCGGGGTCGGCGTGGGTCGCTACATCGTGCAGCGCTCCGATACGGAGTGGCGGGCCGGCGTCGGCCTTGCGGCTTCCGCCGAGGAGCTGACCGATGGTTCCCGCCGTGAGAGCGTGGAGCTGCAGATCGGCACGACCTTCAACATATTCCGTTTCGACGCACCGCAGATGAACCTCGCCGCCAGCCTCATGGTGCTGCCGAGCCTCAGCGATTCGGGCCGCGTGCGCGGCGAAGCGGCGCTGCGGCTGCGGCGTGAGATGGTCGAGGATCTGTTCCTCGAGGTGAGTCTCTACGACAGCTACGACAACCGTACGGTCGCAGGCTCCCGGTCCAACGACTGGGGACTCGCGACCTCGCTCGGATACTCTTTTTGACAAGGCATTGACCTCATGAAGACGAAACGCTCTGCTCATCGGTCGCCTGCGCGGCGCCTGTTCCCGGCGCTCGCCGCGCTGTGCCTCGCACCCGCCGCGTTCGCGCAGTCGGTCGAGTCCGATCTGCCGCCCGAGGTGGAGGCGCAGGCGCAGGACGCCGAGGCCTATGCACTGCCGGACTTCGCCGACAAGACTCTGGCCGCCGCCAAGGTCGTCGACGAGAAGGACCGCTTCTCGGTGAAGCTCGGCTTCGCTTTCCTGCCCGCCGACTACACCTTTTTCGACCAGGATGCCGAGAGCATCACTCAGGTCGGCGAACAGGAAGACCAGTACGAAGTGCGTTCGCTGCGCTTCATGGCGCGCGGCCACTTCGAGTTCCTGCGCAAGTGGAACTACATGGTGAGCTACGAATACAAGGGCTTCGACAAGACCACCGACGCCAAGTGGACCACCACTGACGTGATGGTCTCCACCGAGATCGACGGCGTAGGCAAGCTCAGCATCGGCAAGATCAAAGAATTCCACG
>Ga0208596_1000059_pt1 | contig 37744 bp, 42 predicted proteins | sample LakMenEpi12Jul11_FD_150686 | JGI IMG/M metagenome (GOLD analysis project Ga0208596, IMG submission 150686) | Freshwater microbial communities from Lake Mendota, WI - 12JUL2011 deep hole epilimnion (SPAdes) | ecosystem: Environmental > Aquatic > Freshwater > Lake > Epilimnion/Euphotic zone ...
CCTCGAGCTCGACGGCCTGCCCGTGACCGTGCTCGACACCGCCGGGCTGCGCATCGCCGGCGAAGGCCCCGCCGATGCCGTCGAGGCCGAGGGCATCCGCCGCACCCGCGCCGAGATCGCCCGCGCTGACCGCGTGCTGTTCGTGGTCGATGCCGCCGCCGACCCCGCGGCCGAGGCCTACGCCGCCGAGCGCGCCACCCTGCCCGAGGGGGTGCCGGTGACCTTGGTGTTCAATAAGGTGGACCTGCCCACCGCCCTGGGGGTGGTGGTGCCGGGCGTCGATGCCCAACTGCGCCTCTCGGCCCGCACAGGCGAAGGGTTGGCTGCGCTCCGTACCCATCTGCAGGCCGCCATCGGCTACTCACCCACCGACACCGGGGCCGTCTCCGCACGCGCCCGCCATCTGGAAGCGATCACCCGCGCCCGTGCCGCCCTCGAAGCCGCCTGCGCCCTGCTCGCGGAGCGACGCGGCGAACTCGTCGCCGAGGAGCTGCGTCTTGCGCAACGCGCGCTCGGCGAGATCACGGGGGAATTCACTTCGGACGATCTGCTCGGGCGGATCTTCGGGAGTTTTTGTATAGGCAAATGATGGCGCAGGGGTTCGGCTGAAGGTGGTCGGCCACCTATCGATGCGCGCCACCATCGTCGCATTGCCCATGAACTCACGGCACCTGCCCTCAGCCCGACGACACACAGGCAGTGCCTCTACGGCAGCCCCCTCGCCAAGATCTGAATCCAAATTCTTCTGCTACTCAGAAGATGGAGGACGTCGAACTCGCCGTGATTTTTTTACGGCCATCATTTTTCAGTGCGACGATTTTTTGACTGATGGCCTCTCTAATGTACGGTACCGCACAAGAAAACCAACAACCTTGTTTGTTAGGTAGCGCTCATTGACTCATGGATCCGCGCTGCGATGTCCGTTTGAATGTGGTGCACACCGTGCATTCTCCTATGACTATAAACCGACTGAATTAGCGATAAAAACTTTTTATCGATGCGTCAATTTTTGACGGCTTAACTTCTTCATGTACGGTACCGTACACATCAACTAAAAAATTTCTTTGTTCGGTACCGCGCAGAGATTCATCAATCGAAGTTGTAAGGTTGTTTCGAAGGTGATGTACACCGTGCATCTTCTTCGACGACCAACCAACTGATGAGGTGAATCATATGAAAAAGTTCCTGAGCAAATTCCTGCGCGATGAGCGCGGCCTGACGACGGTCGAGTACGCAGTCGCCGGCGGGCTCGTCGTTGCAACCTTGGTTGCAGCCTTCACGGCGCTCGGTGCCCGTGTAGAAGCGATCATCCAAGCGATCATCACAGCGCTGACCTAAGGTGGGCTGCGCCCCGGCTGGTCCTCCAGTCGGGGCGCATCCAGCGAGGCCATCCATGAATCGTCTCACAGTGCTTGCACAGCTTTTAGTGCTGGTACCGATGCTGTCCGTCGCCGCCGTCCATGACTGGCGCACGCGGCGCGTGCCAAACCGCTTAGTCGCACCCTTGGCGCTCATCGGTGTTTTCGTCCAATCGCTTGCGTCCGGACCGCGCGGTCTCGCGCTCGCCGCCGGTGGCGCCATGGTCGCCGCCGTCTGTCTCCTCCCCTTCTATCTGATGCGCGGCATGGCGGCCGGCGACATCAAGCTGATGGCCGCGGCCGGTGCGTGGCTGCACCCTGCCATGTCCGCCTGGGCCGTCGTCTTCACCTGTCTTGCCGGCACCGTACTCGGCCTCGCACTCTGGTCCGCCGGACGGCGACGTCATGGCGTGCCCTACGCGGTCGCGATCGCCACCGGCACCGTCGCGGCACTGTCACTCATGCAGGCCGCGCAGGTCGGTCTTGTTCGCAGCAGCCCATATTTCCCCACCCACGGAGTGTCGCCATGACGCCCAGAACCCGTCGCAGCATCATCCTTATATCTATATCTTTGGCTCTTGCCACCGCCGCTGCGGTACTCGCCAATCGGTGGGTCAACAACCGCGCCGCTGCCGTCGACGCCACGCGTCCGCAGCAGATAGGCGTCGTCGTCGCCGCTGCCGACATCCCGTTCGGCGCTACGATCGAAGCACGTCATCTCAAGAAGATCGAGATGGTCGCTCGGGAGCGCCCTCCCGGCAGCTTCACCGATCCCGCCGACGTGGTCGGCAAAGTGGCGACCGCCGAGATCCTCGCCGATGAAGTGCTGCTCGAGCGGCGCTTCGTGACTCCGGGTCCGGGCAGCCCCCTCGCCGCCGTGCTCGCACCCGAGATGCGCGCGGTCAGCGTGCGCGTCGATGATGTCGTCGGTGTCGGCGGTTTCATCCTGCCGGGCAACCGCGTCGACGTGATCGCCGCGCGCGCCACCGGTGAACGTGCGTACGCGGAGACCATCCTTAGCAACGTCAAGGTGCTCGCTGTCGACCAACAAGCAAGCGCCGACAAGAACGCGCCGGTGGTCGTCCGTGCGGTGACCTTGGAAGTGACGCCCGATGGCGCCGAGGAGCTGGCGCGCGCGAAGCAACTCGGCGCGCTGCAGCTGTCTCTGCGCAACCCCATGGATCGCTCGGTGCACGTCGCCGATTCCGGACCGGGAGCGATCGATTCGCCGATCGTCGTGGCGACAGCTGCACCGACACCCGCTGCGGCGGCAGCACCCCGCAGCACCGCATCGCGCATCCGCCGCACACCGTCCGGCACCGATGGGATCAGCGTGATCCGCGGCACCGAAGTTACCCGCAGCAACGACTACTGAGTCAAAGAGGCTTCCATGCAAACCTTCCATCCGAAGAACTACGTCTTGGTCCTCTGCCTCTCCGCCTACGCGGTGCTTCCGCACGCGCTGCACGCAGACCCGACCACTGCGCCGACGGTGAAGACGCTGCCGACGATGGCGACTGCTCCCGCCGCGGCACTGCGCGTCCCCTCGCCGGAGGCTACGGCTGGCATCGCCGTGCCGCTCTTCCAATCTCGCGTGGTCACGCTCGACAAACCCGCCGCACGCATCTCGGTCGCGAACCCGGACCTCGCCGACATCGTCGTGATCTCGCCGACCGAGTTCTATCTGCTGGCCAAAGACATTGGCGTCACCAATCTGCTGGTCTGGGACCGCGGCTCGAAGGCGCGCAGCGCCGTCCAGGTCGAGATCACCCATGACCTCGAGGGCCTCAAGTCCAAGCTGCACCTGTTCGTGCCCGGTGCCGACATCGAGGCCCGCTCCGCGCAGCGCTCCATCGTACTGACCGGATCAGTGCCGAGCGCGACCGCCATGAACGCGGTGGTGCGCATCGCCGAGGGCTACCTCGCGCAGATCATCTCGCGCAAGGGCGAACAGTTCCAACAAGAATCCGGCTCGCGTCGCGAAGACAAGACCGTGGGCGGAGTCATCAACCTGCTCGAGGTGGCCGGCGCGCAGCAGGTGATGCTCGAAGTGAAGGTCGCCGAGGTCGCGCGCTCCGAACTGCGCCGGATAGATCCGCGCTTCAACGCCTTTGGCGTCGACGGCAATTGGAGTTTCGGCGGAGTCAACGGCGGTGCCACCTTCCCCGACGCCTTGTTCGGTGTCGATTCGCTCCGCGCACCGGTGCTCTCGGGCGGCGGCGGCGCCTTGGCCGGTCCGGTGGTCGACGAGTTCGCACCGAGCGACCTCTTCATCCAAGACAAGGGACTCTTCGCAAGCTACCTGAGCGGCAACTTCGCGCTGAACATCGCCATCGATGCGGCCAAGGACAAGGGCCTCGCCAAGGTGCTCGCCGAACCGACCCTCACCACGCTCACCGGCCAGGAAGCTTCGTTCCTCTCGGGCGGCGAGTTCCCGGTTCCGGTACCGCGCGGCGTCGACAGCGTCGGCATCGAGTTCAAGGACTTCGGTGTCGGGCTGCGGGTGCTGCCGACGGTGCTTGGCACCGGCCGCATCAACGTACGCATCGAGGTTTCAGTGAGCGAACTTTCGAACGCCACCACGGTGCTGCTGAGCCCTGGCCAATCGAACAGCTCCTTCGTCGTGCCCTCGCTCACCAAGCGCAGCGCCAGCGGCACCGTCGAACTCGCCGACGGCCAGACCATCGGACTCGCCGGGCTCATCAACGACAACATGCGCTCGGCGGTGTCAAAGTTCCCCGGGCTCGGTTCGTTGCCGGTGCTCGGCTCGCTGTTCCGCAGCCAGGACTTTGTCAAAGGGCAGACCGAGCTCGTGATCCTCGTGACGCCGCGACTCGCGAAGCCAGTGGACCCGAAACGCCTGCGTCTGCCGACGGACGGCTACCGCGAGCCGAGCGACGCCGATTTCTATCTCCGGGGCCTGCTGCAGGCGCCGGAGCCGAAGACCCCCGCCACCACCCCGGAGAGCCCCCGATGAACACCTTGAAGAACACCTCTGTGACGATTCCGTCCGCGATGTCCTTGATTGCGACCACCGTCCTGCTGCTCACCGGCTGCACGAACGCGCCGCAGGCGACGCTCGCCGACGGCGCCTCGGTACGCGCTTTGATCGAGCAGCAGACGCACGACCCGTCGGCCACGACCCGCAACGGCACCACCACGCCGCAGGGCAGCGATCCCGATGTGGTGAATGCGGCGGTGCAGGGCGTCCGCGCGCCCGCCGCCCGCCCCGCGGGTGCGTCGTCGCGGCCGAGCATGCTCGATATCATCAGCGGAAACGGTAGCCGATGACATGATGCGCAAGCGTCAACGCGGCGTGGCGATGGTGATCATCGCGGCAGGGCTGCTCGCCATTCTGGCGGTTGCAGGTCTGGCCATCTACGCGAGCCGCATCACCTATGACAAGTCACGACTGCAGGGGGTGGTCGATGCCACGGCGCTCACTGCGGCCAAAGTGCTCGATCAGACTGGCTCCGATGCACAGGCGATCACGGCTGCGAACGCCGTGTTCACCGAGAACCTCACGACCTTCCCTGAACTGCGTCGCGCGCTCGGTACGGGCGCGACGCCGACGCTGGTGTTCTCCCAGGGCATCAGCCCGTTCACGCCGCAGCCCTCCGGCACGCTCGGTCTTCACTATGTGCGCGTCGAAGTCGCGAGCGCAGGGAGCGGGGGCGGAGGCGGTCTGCTCGGTGTCATCGGCGTGCGCTCGATACCGGTGCGGGCAAGCGCGATGGCAGGCCCGAGTCCGGCGGTGGGCGTCGCCTGCAACATCGTGCCCATCGCGCTCTGCGGCAACGGCGGCGCAGACCTGGGTTACCCCACGAATCGTATCCACGCCATCAACTCCGGCTCCGGTGCGACACCGGGTTTCTACCGCTATCTGGCGTTCGACGATACCGGGGGCGCTAACGCGGTGCGCCAAAACCTCGCCGGTCGCTATAACCAATGCGTCGTCACTGGCGCGCGCGTGCCGATCAAGCCCGGCGTGAACTCCGGTCCCGCGGCCCAGGGCATCAACTCCCGCTTCAATCAATACGCCGCCGGGCTGTCGCCCACGGACTATCCCCCTGATGTGCTCCAGCGCGAACCGAGTCCGCTGCTCTCCTACAACAGTCAGACCGGCACCATCCGCCAGAACGGCAAGGTGGTCACGCTCATCAGCCAGATCGACTACGGCTATGACGCCTATGCGGCGACGACCCGCACCGGCCCTTACGATCTACAACCGAGCCCCGCCGGGCCCGGCGTGTTCAAACGACGCGTGGTCGCCGCGCCCGTGGTGGCCTGCGACGATGAGATCAACAAGACCGTGCCCATCGTCGGCCTGCGCTGCCTGTTCCTGTTGCAGCGCGCCGAGACCTCCGGCGCCGACGCGCGGATCTTCATCGAGATCGCACCGGAGTGCGAAGCGGGTGGACGTCCCGGACCGGTACCTCCCGGCACACCGGGCGGCGTCTACATCCTCCAGCTCTATCGCGACCCGGCGAGCCCCGACTCATGACCCGCCTCGTCACAGATCCGTTCCGAGCCCAGCGCGGCATGGCCTTGGTGGAGGCGGCGATCGCCCTGCCCCTGGTGCTGCTGGTGCTGATCCCGGTGGGCGAGATCACCCGCTTGTTCGTGCAGTACTCGACACTCGCACATCACACGCGCAGTGCAGTGCGCTACGTCGCTGAACGCGCCATCAGCGACACCACCGGCAAGCCGGTGATCACCTCCGCGCTCACCACGGCCGCGCAGAACATCGTCGTCTACGGCGCGCCGATGGGCGGCGGCGAGCCGGTGATCGACGGCCTCACCATCGCCGAGGTGTCGCCGCCAGTGATCACCGCGGGCGGGAACGTGCAGCTCAGCGTGACGCATCCCTACCGGTCGCTGCTGCAGCTCGGCGGTCGCCTCCCGGGGCTCGGCTTCGCTGCCGACCTCACCTTAGAGGACCTGCCCATGACGGTCGCCTACACGATGAGGCCGCTGTGAGCGCGGCAGCTGTGATGGACGATCGGTGCCGACGCGTACGACGCGGCGCGGGGCGCGCGCGCCAGCGTGGCCTAAGCGCGGTCGAGTTCGCAGTGGTCGGTGCAGCAGTGTTCATCCTGATCTTCGGCGTCATCGAAGCGGCACGCGCGGGGTTCTCGCGCGCCATGCTCGAGGAAGGTGTACGACGCGCCGCGCGCCTCGGCACAGTCTGTCCGGTCAACGATCCCTATGTCGCCGATGCCGCCCGCTTCGTCGAGGACGATTGGGGTGCACGCCTGATGCCGGGTGTGCGCGCAGCACAGATCGCTGTGGAATACCTCGACATCGACGGTGCACCGATCGCCAACCCACAAGCCGACTTCACCTCGATCCGCTTCGTGCGCGTGTCGATCACGGGCTATGAGCTGCCGCTGTTCCTGCCCTTCCTAGACATCACCTACGCGCCGGATGCCGTGTCGTCCATCCAGCCTGCCGAGAGCTTCGGCGTCTCGCCCACGGAGATCCTCCCATGCCTACCGTCGATCTGAACCCCCCCGCGAAACTGTTGATCGCAGGGCCCAACGCCGCCGCCGTCGGAAACCTGGTCGCGACTCTGCGCGACCAGCCCGGCTGGCACACCACGAGCCTGATCACCGATGCGCCTCACGCGCTGCTCAATGCGCTTGCGAGCGCCGCTGATGGCGCCTCCCGTATCGCCGCCGTCATCGTCGCCTGCGACGAGCAGCACCTCGACGACCTCGAGGCTCTCGCTACGCTGGATGCCGGTCTGCGTCCTCCGGTGATCATCTGCGGAACGCTCAAGAGCGCCGAGGCTAACCGGACCGCGCTGCGGGCCGGAGCAATCGACCTGTTGCCTGCCGCGCCGCCGCTTGCGGAGTTGCTGGTCACCCTGCGCCATGCGACGCAGCAGAACGGTACTCGAGGGCAGACGGCCGACCGCGGTCGGCTCGTCACCGTGATCGGCGCAGCCGGCGGTGTCGGCACCACGTTCGTCGCCTGCACGCTCGCCCATCTGAGCGCAGCGGTCGGACACCGACGCACCCTGATCGTGGACCTCGATCTCGTGTACGCCCCGCTCGCCACCGCGCTCGCGCTCCGGCCGGAGCGCGGACTCTCCGAGGCGCTGCAGCAGCTGGCCACGCTCGACACCACCGCGTTCGAGGGCTATGTCACCCGTCATCCGAGCGGCCTCGCGCTGCTCTCAAACCAGGAGGGCGCCTTCAGCACGCAGCCGATCGACGGCGAATCCTTCCGGACGCTGCTGCGCTTGATGCGCCAGGGCTACCAGCAGGTGTTCATCGAGGGCAGCCGCTGGCTCGACGCGCCGACCACGGTGGCGATCGCCGAGTCCGACCACGTGCTCATCGTGCTTCAGCAATCGGTCGCGCAGGTGCACAACGCTGCACGCCTGTATCGGCTACTCACCCAGCAGATGGGCGTGCCCGCTGCCCGCATCGTGGTGGTGCTCAACCGCCACACCAGCCGCGCGACCGTCCAGGCGGACATGGCCGCCAAGGCGATCGGCTGCGAGTCGGTGGTGGTGGTCCCGAACATGTACGGACTCGCCCTCGACAGCATGGATGCTGCGATCCCCTTGCTCGACCTCGACCGTAGCTCCGCTGTGGCACGGTCGCTGCTCGAGCTCGGCCAACGTCTCGGTGAATACACTCCTACCGAACCGGAAAGTCTGCTGCGTAAAGCGCTCGGCGTCATCTCGCGGCGATACGCATGAACGCCGTGACCGACGACCTGCCCTTCGACCGCCTGCGGGTGCTGCACCCGGTGGAAGTGGAATGGAAGCAGCGCATCTATCAACGCCTGTTGTCGTTGCTCGACCTCGCGCGTCTGTCGCGCACGGACGATCGGACCGCACGCATCCAGATCCGCGACCTTACGAACCGGCTCTTCCTCGAGGAGTCCGCGCCGCTCAGCCTTGCACAGCGGCAGTTGATCCAACGGCAGATCGAGGACGAAGTGCTCGGCCTCGGCCCGCTTGAGCCGTTGCTGTCCGATCCGACCATCTCGGACATCCTCGTCAACGGCAGCGGCCAAGTGTACCTCGAGCGAAAAGGCAAGCTGGAACGCTCATCGATACGTTTCCACGACGATGCGCATCTCATGAACATCATCGATCGCATCGTCTCTGCGGTCGGTCGACGCGTCGATGAATCAGCACCCATGGTCGATGCGCGCCTCAAGGACGGATCTCGGGTCAATGTCATCATCCCACCGCTGGCGATCGACGGTCCGGTGCTGTCGATCCGTCGTTTCGCGGTCGAGTCCCTGATGCCGAAGGACCTGATCGGCTTCGGGACCTTGACCCTGGAAGCCATGGAGGTTCTGGAGGCGATGGTGCACGCCCGCCTCAACATCGTCATCTCAGGCGGTACCGGGTCGGGCAAGACCACGCTTCTCAACGTGCTCTCGGGGTTCGTGCCCGAGAACGAACGCATCATCACCATCGAGGATTCGGCCGAGCTACAGCTGCGCCAACCGCATGTCGTACGCCTCGAGACGCGCCCGGCCAACATCGAGGGACGCGGGCAAGTCACCCAACGCGACCTTGTGCGCAATAGCCTCCGTATGCGGCCTGACCGCATCGTCGTCGGCGAGGTCCGTGGCGCCGAGGCGCTCGACATGTTGCAGGCGATGAATACGGGTCATGACGGCTCGCTCACCACCATCCACGCCAACTCTGCACGCGATGCCCTCAGCCGCATTGAGACCATGGTCGCGATGAGCGGCGTGCAGCTACCGATCCGTGCGTTGCGGGCGCAGATCTCCTCGGCGATCAGCGCGGTGGTGCACATCGAGCGTCAAGAGGACGGCAAACGACGCCTCATCAGCCTGCAGGAGATCAATGGTATGGAAGGCGACACCATCACCATGACGGAGATCTTCAGCTTTCAACGACGCGGCATGTCGGCTCACGGAGAGGTGCTCGGCGAACTGCGCGCGACCGGCATCGTCCCGGCCTTTTACAAACGCATCAAACAGCGCGGCATCGCGTTGCCCATCGATCGGTTCACCCCGATCGCTGACAAGGAGGATTCCGAATGATCGGTCCGATCGCGATATTCCTCGTGCTGGTGTTCCTCGCCATGTTCCTGCTGATGCAGGGCTTGGTGATACCGACGTTCGGGTCGAGCGCACGTATGCAGCGACGCCTACGTCGCCGGCTCGACGAGCTGGCCGTCGAACCGACAGCCGAGACACCATCCCTGCTGCGGCGGCGCTATCTCGAGCGGCTCTCACCCTTGGAGCGTCGGCTGGAAGGCCTGCCCGGGATGTCCCTGTTGCGACGCACCGTCGAACAGGCGGGCATCGACCGTCCCGCCCATCGCTTCGTCCTGCTCGGAGCAGGCACGGGCATCGCAACCATGCTCGGCGGGATGATCCTCGGCGGTGGATGGGTATCATCGCTGATCTTTGGCATGCTCGCATTCGTGGCACCGTTCCTTCGGCTGTTGGTGCGGCGCACCAAGCGCATCAACGAGATCGAAGCGCGTCTTCCCGAGGCCATCGACATCATAAAAAGGTCGGTACGCGCGGGGCACCCCTTCATCGCCGCCATCAAGCTGGTGGGCGACGACATGGAAGGACCTATCGCCGAGGAGTTCGCCGCGACGGCGGCGGACTTTGCCTACGGCAACGATCCGCGTGCGGCGCTGCTCAGCCTGGTATCGCGCGTGCCAAGCATGACATTGATGGGCTTCGTCACAGCCGTTCTGATCCAGCGAGATACCGGCGGCAATCTCGCCGAGATCCTTGAGAACATCTCGCAGGTCATCCGCGGACGCTACCGGTTTCAGCGCAAGATCCGCACGCTCTCCGCCGAAGGACGCGTCTCCGCGTGGGTGCTGACCTTGGTCCCGTTCGGACTGGCAGGCGTCCTGTATCTGACCAGCCCCGACTATCTGACGATTCTGTTCGACAGCGAGCGCGGACTCGCGATGCTCGCCACGAGCGGCGTGCTCATGTTGCTGGGCATCGTCTGGATGCGAAAGATCATCCGCATCGAGATCTGAGACTGAGACCGAAGGGGATACCGTATGACTATCGACACACTGCCGATCATCATCCTGCTGACCGCCGCCGCCTTCATGCTCGCGTGGGTGATCGCCTCCTGGTTGGCCGGCGCGCGCGATCCGGCACGGCGCCGACTCGCCGCGATGGTGGGCCCGCCACCGGCGATGATGTCCGCCGCCGCACCGAGCTGGATGGGGTGGCTGTCGCCGCTCGGGCGGTGGTTGCTGCCGGGCTCAAAGGTCGAACGTGCGCGCATCGAGCGCCTGCTCTTTCTGGCGGGCTACCGCGGCCCGAATGCGCTGTCGATCTTCTTCGGCAGCAAGACCGTCCTGTCGCTGCTCCTCCCGACGGCCTGGTTACTGATCAGCCCGGCTTCGTCGATGCTCACCGACGGGCAGCGTTGGCTGCTGGCGGCGTTGGCAGTGCTCGTCGGGATGCTGGCGCCCAATCGTTGGCTGGAACTACGGGTGGCGCGACGGCAGAAACGTCTACGAGACGGCTTCCCCGAGTCGCTCGACATGCTCGTGATCTGCGTCGAGGCCGGCCTCGGTCTCACCTCCGCTATCGCGCGCGTGGCGGAGGAGCTCAAGTTCAGCCAACCCGACCTCGCCTCGGAGCTCGCGATTGTCAACGCGGAGATGCGCGCGGGCGTCGATCGTGAAGTCGCCCTCGACAACCTAAACGCCCGCACCGGCCTCAGCGAGATCCGCGGACTCGTGAGTTTGCTGCAGCAGACACTGCGGTTCGGTACGGGCATCGCCGACAGCCTGCGCGTCTATGCCGCGGAGTTCCGCGATCAACGGATGCAGGCAGCCGAAGAGCGCGCGGGGAAGATCGGCACAAAGCTCATCTTCCCGCTGATCTTCTGCGAGTTCCCGGCGTTCTTCGTGATCGCCATCGGACCGGCCGTGATGCGCATCATGGAGGCCTTCCAGCGATGATCCGCCTGCGCCTGCTGTTCGTGCCCCTGCTACTCGTCGGTTGCGCCGCCACGGCGCCGACCACGAAGCCCCAGGATGCGATAGGACACAACGGCGAGGCCGCGCTGAGGCGCGGCGATGCGGCCTGGCGCGCCGACCGGCCGGATGAGGCCTTACGCCAATATCTGCAGGCGGTTGAAGCCGACCCGTCAAGCGACCTTCCACTGCTGCGCATCTCGATGCTGCATGAGACGCTCGGACGCCTCGACCTCGCGATCCGAGCCTCACAGATCGCGGCGCAACGTAACGCACGAAATGGCCTTGCGCCCCAGCGACTTGGATACCTCTGGCTGCGCGTGGGCGATGCCGAGCAGGCGGCACAGGAGTTCACCCGCGCTCTGCAGCTTGACGCCGACTTGTGGGCGTCCTGCATGGGGCTCGGTCTCGCGGCCGAGCAACGCGGCGACACAACCTCTGCCCGCCTGCACTACGACGAGGCACTCGCCCTGCGACCATCCTCTGCTGAACTGCTCGCCTATAGCGCCCGGGTCGATCTTGCGCTCGGTGATCTTCAGCGCGCACGGGCACAGGCCGGTGCGTCGCTCGCCGCGGCGCCTTCGACTACGGGGCGCCTCGTCTGGGGTGATGTGCTGGCCCAATCCGGGGAATATCCGGCTGCGCTCGAGTCCTACCACACGGTGCTCGAAGCGTCGGCCGCCTACCGACGGCTCGCCGACCAGGCGATGATCCGCCGCGACTACCCGGCGGCGGTTGATTTCTTCGAAGGTGCTTTGCGGGCCTCCCCCATCCATTCGGAAAGCACGATGAAGCGTCTCGCGGTAGCGCGTGAACATGTCGCCACAAGCACGCGACGGAGCCCACGCCAATGACAGATCGGGCGCCCCACGACCTCGCGACCGCGATCACCGCTGCGGATTCTGCACAGGGTGACTCGCTCAGATCTAGAGCGACCTGGCCACCGTCCGGAGCGCCTGCGTACGGAATCGCGTCGCGGACGTTGCAGCGCGTCACTCCACGTTTCGGTCGGGAACCGCTTTGGTTCCAGATCGGGAAATCATACGGATGGAAAAATTCATGGCAGCAATGAACGAGATGTTGGGCAATGATCTGCTGCGTGCATTACCAGACGAGCAACGACGACATCTGCTACCCCGCTTCGATCGCGTCAGCTTGCCGACCGGATACGTGATCTCCGATGCAGCGCTCCGACCGACACATGTTTACTTTCTGACCGACAGTGTCGTGTCGCTGCACCATGTGCTCAAAGACTCCTTCTCCGCAGAATTCGCAATCGTCGGCTGCGAGGGTGCCGTCGGGCTGGACGCCATGTTCAATAACAGGCATTCCGCCGATCGTGTCGTCGTGCTGCAAGGCGGCAGCGCGATGCGCATCGACAAGCGCGCGCTTAAATGGGAATTCTTCCGCTCGCAGGGCCTTCAGCAGACGCTCATGCGGTACGCTTGGTCGTTGATGGGACTGGTGGCACAGACCGCCGTATGCAACCGCCACCACTGCCTTGACCAACGGCTGTGCCGTTGGCTGCTGCTCGCGCAGGACAGACTACCGGGCAACCATTTGATCGTGACGCAGCAGTTCCTTTCCGACCTGCTAGGCGTACGCCGCGAAGGGGTCACCCACGCCGTCGGTCGTCTGCAACGGGCCGGCTTGATCCGTCATCGGCGCGGCCATGTGACGATCGTCGACCGAGTAGGGCTCGAGGCAGGCGCCTGCGAATGCTATGAAACCGCCCGTCGTACCGTGGCGCCAAGTCGCGTGAACAACCTGCGATGGCGGATCAGTACAACACAACCGATCTTGGTCTGAGCCATGGCCCGCAGCCGTACACTGTCGTCAAAGCAGGTTCGGACCCTAGGTCTGCAGGCCATTTTGGTCGGATGCTGCATTGTATTGGCCGTCGCGTGCGCGGTTGAGGACTGGCGTTATGAGCGTCAGCATGCGGTGGGTAGCCCTATGGATCCGACGACGGAGTTCCGTGCCTGGCTCGAACGGCGCGCTGCTCCGTTCGCGTTAGCCTCGGCGCTGCTTTTGCTGACGGTGAATTCCGGTTGGTACAGCGCGCGGACGGCGCGTCGGCTGCAGCATGAGCGTCGTCGTGCGCTGCATGACCCGCTCACGCGGCTGCCGAACCGCCGCGCGTTTGACCGTCGATTGCAGCAGATCGGCGGCGACCGTCGCGGCACGACGAGCCTGCTCTTCATAGATCTCGACCATTTTAAAGCATTGAACGATACGCACGGGCACCTCGCGGGTGATGCGGCCCTGCTGGAGGTCGCCACGGCGATGCGTGCCGTGGTGTCAAACGACGAAGGGCTCTGTTGCCGCTGGGGCGGCGATGAGTTCGCCATCCTCCTGCCCGGTGCAGACCGCGCGCAAGCCGAGCGGGTCGCCGGTCGCGTGGCTCATGCGCTCGACCATGTCTGCGTCTGCGTGGACCAAGAGTTGCGCGTACCGGTGCGCGGCAGTATCGGCATCGCGACTGTGCGCGACGACGATCGGGGGACTGGACCCGGTCGTGCCGAGGACCGACGACAACGCCTGCTGAGCGTCGCCGATGCGGCGCTAGCTGATGCGAAACGTGCCCGCAGCACTGCATTTGGCTGAGGAGTCTATTTCGTATTCTTTGCGAAATTTTCATAAAATCCGAGAAGTTAAGTCAGCCAGTTGCACATGAGATGGCAGGCGATTCGCTCGGGCGCATTGCACCCGGTATCACCGACTGGAAGAGCAGCTCCGCAGCGGGTTACTGCGCCTGTGGTCCTTGGCGCAGACCGATGAGATCGCCGAAGTCATCGGCCTGCTGCGCGAAAGCATCACCGAAGAAGTCTGTAATCTACGCGCTGCAGGTGTTATCGGTTACGGTCGCGGACGGCCGCATATCGTAGATGTGCAGTCACTTGCAGCACGGACCTGCTGCGGTCAGCGTTTGGTGGACGACCGCTTAAGCGCGAGCATCGTGAGACCCGTCGCGACAAAAACGCCGGACAAGCTGACGGCGTTGCGCAGGACATCGACGTAGCCGAGCTTCGTGACATCGAAGAACGGGTACGGGTAGACGCCCGCGAGCTCGCCGCGCGCGAGCACATACACCGCATAGACGGCCGGGAACGCGAACGCCAGCCACAGGTCACGCCACACCAGCACCCCGCGTGGCACGGCGAGCCACCAGAACACCACGAACAAGGGCGGGACGAGATAGTGCAGCGCGATGTTGCAGGCGTACTCGAGGCCGACGGGATGGTGGATGGCACGCAGCAGCAGGTGGTAGATCACGCCGACCAACAGGATCGACACCGCCGCCGCGGTGATGAACGCCGGGCGTCGCAACGCCTGCAACGCAGGGCGCACGCGAGCGCCAAGCGCCACGGCGGTCGCCACGGCCGCGCACAGCGCATTGGTGAGGATCGTGAAATAACCGGTGTACATCATGACGCCGTAGGCCGCGCCGTTGCCGAGCGAGATGTGTCGCGTGACGCTGATCCAAGCCTGCAGCACGAGCGCGGTCCAGCCGAGCACGGCGAGGAGCACGGCGAGTCGCTGCACCGCGTGATGCCGGGTCACCGCGAGAGGATCTTCATTGACGTTGATCGTGGCCATCATTCGGCTCCCCACAGTGGGCGTGGACGGGAGCCGCTACTTGACGCCGAAAATGGCGGATTATCAATAGCCGTTCCACCACTGCCGTCACACGACAGCGCCCTGCGACGCGAGGACGTCTTTATGGGGGGCGTCAGGCGCTGGCGGCTTCGCCAACCAGAGGAACGGGATGTTGACGATGATCAGACTTTTTGGTCGATCATGATCCCGGTGAGGCGTTCGATGTTGCGCGAGATCTGCAACGCCTGTTGAGATGGGATCTGCCGCACGGTGTCACCGCTCTGTTGATCTTTGATCTGGACGATGACGGTGTCGGTGGCTTTGTCGATCGCCATGCTGATGCTCGTGCCACGCGACGAGAGCCGCTCGTTCGCGGCCTCCACCGACTCGCGAAAACTTTCGCGCATGGCCTCGAGCGTCGGTGCGGTGTCGCTGCTCGGCCCGGCCTTGGGAACGCTTGAGCGGCCTGATTCGACTGCGCCAGAGCCGGCGACGGCCGCTGCCGGCTCGGCCGCACGCACCCGGGCGGCGGGGATCGGCAAGCTGTCGGCGGATTGGCGGATGGCATCCATGGCGGGAACTTACCGCCGACGCGGAGCACCTGTCCAGCAAATCAGGTGGTACCCAGCGCGACGGCGCTGTCGGTTTTCCGACGGTACCCGGGGATCATCGTTCGTCGTCGTCCCGCCGTCTTCGCCAATGAAGACCGAGCACCGCCCAACTGATCAGCAACACGCCGGCGCTGATGACGAAGTCGGATTGCCCATGCTTGGTGGCGACGAAAGCGAATACACCACAGCAGAGGATCAAGACGAGCGAAAGGGCTGCAGAGCGGGTCGATGACTTCCTCATCGGAGATCGCTACTGACTCAAGACCACTTGAACCCCGCCCAAGTCGGGTTTCACCAGATAGGTGATCCGCGAGGCGACCACCTGGCCGCCGTCGTACGCGACATCGAACCGCACTTCGGCCCGGCATCGTTGTGTCGACACCGTCGCGTCCTGGAAAAGCGTTTCGACAACACCCGCTTGCGCAGTCACGCTGGTTTCCGCCCATCCGCGGCATGCGTCGATGCACTGGGTCTGCTCACTGCCGTCAGCCGGGCATCGCGCCGCGACGCTTGGGATCTTCACGGATAGCTCCCGTGCACATTGACCGGTCAGATCCGTGATCACGCCGCTCTTCGCCAGATCGAGCATCTTCTCGACGGCCTCCGCGTCATCACAGGTCGCTTTCGTGCTGCAGGCGGACAACATCCCCGCAAGGATCAAGATCACGCCGGCCGTTGTCGTCGCAGACAGTCTTTGCGTCGCGTTCATCAGACTTTTCCTGCCTCGATCCAGTGGAGTCGCCGAGGGTCGATACGCCACGGCAGATAACACTTTAAAGAACCAGCGGGCAGTATCCCACCGGTGCCGTGATCACACCACTCACCGCTGTAGCCGAGTTTCTGGAGCATGTCGCCGTCCATCGGGATGTGGCTTGTGAACGCCTGTTCCCCGGGCGGTGCCTCCACGGGCACTCGGGCGGAGAATCGGTCATGGAAACTCGCCCATCGATGCTCGGTCAGCAATGCCGGCAATTCTGCGAGACGCGCTTCGGCGTCGGTCCGCTCGAGAGCCAGTTGCCCAAGTACATTGCAGAACAGCACCGCAGGATCACGGGACACCGCCAACAACCGCGGCAGACATTCGACGAAGTCTTCCTGGATCCAGTCCGTGTCGACCCCGCACTGCCGTAGCGCTCTTCCATGCCTCAACCGAAAAAAAATCGGCGCTGAGGTGTCGAGATCGATCAAGACCAGCCGACTGAAGCGAAGCAGAAAAGATTGGGGAAGGAACCACCCGGCACTGGGCCCGACAACCAGCAGTTCTTTCGAGCCGTGATCCCAGCTTTGAAGGAATCTGCCGATGTCGTGCCGGAACGGATCATGTATGCGCCGGTGACGCCATGCTCGGAGATGCCATCGCAAACCGCCGCTCGGTCGCCACGCACCTGGCTTGCCTTGGCTCAGCGAATGATCGGCCGGATGATCCATCGCGCCACACGATAACAACAGCAACGAGTTTTAACCATGAGAACCCGCACCGACAGGCTTCGTTACAGCATCTTGGGCAGCGCCGCGCTCACAGCGTTGCTCATCGCTCCGGTCACCGAGGCACTCGCCGCAGAGGCACGCCCCGCCGAGCCGTGCACGATGGCGACAGCTGATTCGATGGACGGTCTTTTCCGTTCCTGGAACCTGGCGTTGGCAACGCTCGACCCCAAAAAAGTCGCAGCGCTGTACTGGCCGGATGCGGTGTTGCTTCCCACCGTCTCCAATGTGCCACGCACCGATGCGGCCGCCATCGAAGCGTACTTCAGCCATTTCCTGCAGAAGCACCCGCGCGGAACCATCGTCAAACGCACGGTGTTCCATGGCTGCAACATGTCGGTGGACACCGGACTCTATGACTTCGCCATGATGGACCCAGCGGGCGTCACCACAACGGTCTCGGCCCGGTACACCTTCGTCTACACCTACAAAGACGGTGCATGGAAGATCCAACACCACCATTCGTCCGCACTGCCTGAAGGCTCCTCCAGCGCGATGCCGCCCACCGATCACAAGGACGCTCCGGTGGTCGCTCAACCGATCGACCAACCGAGCAAGGCGCCCGTCGGCAGCGCCTCGGTGACCGCCGCCGGCGTCCCGGATACCGTCATCCGGCTCGGGAAGGCCACACGCACGCCTCAATCCTATCTGGGGCGTGGCCAACGACTCGAGGCGGAGCGTGAAACCGTAGGGATCAAGGTCTGTGCATCAGACGCACAAAGCGAACGATCCTTCGAACTCACGGATCCGGCGCCTCAGAGCGCAGTCAACGACGCCGCACTGAAGTGGGCCCGAGCCTCCCGGTGGGATGTGATCGGGACGCCCTCCGAAGGCCGCCCGATATGCGCTCAAGTCATCGTCCGATTCAGCGCCACTCAGCCCTGACACCCGGCGATGTAGTCAGTCGAGAGAGTTGAAGCTGCGTGGGAGACGGTAGTCTTTTTTGAATCCTGCCAGGACCTGTTCCGCCTGCGCACGCTGATCCGCATCGAGCATCGGTTCGATGATCGCGATGTTCTTGTCGACGGTTTCCACGAACTCTTTCTCCCATCCGCCGGCCGTCGCTTTTGCCGTCGACAGCCAGACATAAGCCTTGAGCGCATCGACCTCGACGCCCTTTCCGTACGCATAACGAGTACCGATCTCTGCGCGCGCGCGGGAGTTGCCACGCAACGCTGCCGTCAGGTACCAGCGGCTCGCGATCCGCTCGTTTTTCCGTACACACAGCCCGCGCGAGTAGAGCTCCGCCAGTCCGAAAGGAGAGGTGGAATCACCCGATCTTTCGCTCTTCAGCCACGCCTCTTTCGCCGCGCAGAACTCGCCGGACCGGAACAGGTCGAAACCCTTGATGAATTGCGCTTGTACAGGAACGGCGAACACGCCCAACACGACAAACGCGCAGCAAGCCGACACGAACCCCGACAGACGCGGATTCACGTGGAAGGCCGTGCCCCGTCACGATAGAGCACGGTGATGCTGATGCGACGGTTGCGCGGATCGGCGGGGTTGTCAGGATTGGCGGGCTGGGAATCGGCCACGCCCTCGATGCGGGAGAATCGGGATTCATCGACACCGATCGAGTTCAGGAATTTCCGCGTGGTATCAGCCCGGTTGGCCGACAGGCTCCAGTTGTTGTTGCCACCGCCGGCGAACTGCTGATTGTCGGTATGACCACGCACCGCGATCTCGTTCGGGATTCCCTTCAAGCTCGCCCCCACCTTCCGGACAAGGTCGGTCGCTTCCGGCGACAGCTGGGTGGTACCCGAATCGAACATCGAGAAATCCGCCTTGTCGATGATCTCGATCCGCAGACCTTCTTTCTCACGCACGAAAGTCACGACAGACAGCAGCTCCGCGAGCTGCTCATCGGCACCGATCTGCTTCTCGAGCTTGTCTTGCAGGCTCTCGAAGTTCGAATCGTCCTGCTCTGCAGCGATCTTGCGGCGCTCTTCATCGCTCAGACCCTGTGGCAACGCTTGGTCCTCCGAGGTGACCTCTTCCTCCTCCGTGCCTGGCGCGGTCAACTGCATGATCCCGGTCTGCGTCAGCGTAAGAGGCAACGCCTTGGGGTCGATCAACGACATGCCACCGAAGAACCCGGTGGAGCCACCAGACATGTCGGCTCTCGGTGCGTTCGTCGGTTGGAAGTACTCGGCGATGCTCTTGCGCTGATCCGCATTGGTGGCGCCCAGCAGCCACATGAGCAGGAAGAACGCCATCATGGCGGTCATCATGTCGGCAAGGGCGATCTTCCAAGCGCCGCCATGTCCGCCGGCGTGACCATCATCGATGATCTTCTTGATGATGATGGGCTGGAGCGGCGGCGATTCAGGCGGCGACGCAGCAGGCTCAGCGGGTGGCGACGGCGTCGGCTCGGCTTCCGTCGCGGCGGCGCTCGGGTCCCCTTCGCTCACGGCAGCGTCCTTGTCGTCGGTTGACACGTCACTTGCCTCGGAGACCGTCGAAGACCTCGGCAAATGTCGGTGCGGAGTGATGATCGATGGCCGCGCGGGCAGACTCGATGATCAACGGCACAGGGTCGCCACGGACATGCCCGATCAAGGTGAACTTCGCCACCGCATAGATCTGGCCTTCCTCGTCGATGATCTGCGCGAGGCGGGCAGCCAAGGGACCGACGATCCCGTACGCCATGAACACCCCGAGGAATGTGCCGACCAGGGCACTGCCGATCAGCGCACCCAAGATGGCGGGCGGCTGGTCGATCGCCGCCATCGTCTTCACCACGCCGAGGACGCACGCCACGATGCCAAGCGCGGGCAATGCGCCCTCGAGGTTGGCGAGCGCAGTCGCCGGCTTCATCGCAGAGTGATGATGCGTCTTGATAGCGACCGTCAGGTTGTCTGCGACCGTTTCAGGGTTGGGCGGTTGGTTCGATGTCACCAACAAGCGGATGGTGTCGCAGATCATCCCGATCAGCGCGTGATCTTTCAGCAGCTTCGGGTATTCGCCGAAGATGGAGCTCGACTCCGGGTTCTCGATGTGCGGCTCCAGCGCCACGGCTCCCTCGGCCTTCAGCAACTTGAACAGCTTCGTGATGAGCGTGATCGTGTCCTGGAATTCCTGCTTGTGATAAGCGGGGCCGCTCATGCACTTGCCGATGCCTGCACCGACCCCCTTCAGGATCGCCATGCTGTTGCCGATGATCATGGCGCCGATCCCGGCGCCGAGGATGATCCCCATCTCGGTCGGTGCAGCCTCGATGATCGGAGCCATCGGACCGTGGTGCAGGATATAGAACCCGAAGACACAGCCGAACAGCACGACGAGACCGATTATGACGAACATCTTTGATTCTCCGGTGGGACTCGCCCTGACCTTTGATTATGTTTCAGACCGACGATCGATCCGCAGCGTTTTACCGACTTTATCGCCTTTCAAAGTAGTGTCTTCTTCGATCAGCGATCTCAGCTTCTTGGCGATCGCGGTCAGCATCTGGCTGATACGCGACTCGCTGACCTCGAGCACCGCCCCGATCTCTCGGAGCGTGAGTTCCCGATCGTAGTAGAGCGCGACGACGATCTTTTCGCGCTCGGACAAGCTCGCGATGCCCTGCTTCAATGCAGCGTGGATGCTCCGCTCATCGGCCACCTGTTCGGGGGTCGGTTCCTCGCTCGCAAAATTGATCTCCTCGAGCGTCACCGAGCCGGCCAGCCCTTGGTTACGGCCGCGCAGCTCGTGATAGCGCCCGACATCGATGCCGAGTTCATCGGCTATCTGTCGGTGTGTAGCGGCGACACCATTCGTGTTCGCGAGGCGGGTGGCGGCAGCACGCGCCTCCACAGCGACTTTGACCGTGCTTCGCGGTGCCCACGCAGCACGGCGTATCTCATCGAGCATCGCCCCGCGCACCCGCAGCTTGGCGAACGTCTCGAAATCGTTGCCTCGTTCGGGATCGAAGGCCGCGATGGCTTCCATCAATCCCACGAGTCCGGCTTGGACGAGATCGGAATGCTCGATCGCGGCGGGCAAGCGTCCACGGAAATGCGCAGCGACCCGCTTGACGAGCTTGAAGTGCGCAGCGAACTCGGCGGCCGGCGGCGGCGCGGTCGATCCTGCTACATCGGCATACGCGTCGCCCAGCCGTTTCATGTCGCGTCCGTCCGCTCAGCCGGACCCAACCGGTCTACGAGGAAACGCGGCCCTGAACTGCCGGCGCGGGAGGTCTCCAGACGAGCCGCGATCTGACGGATCGCGATCGCCGCGGCGCTATGCGGCGCCGCCGTCAACAACGTCTCACGGCGACGCGTCGCCGTGACCGTCGCGTTCTCATGAGGCACCACACCGGCCAGCGTCAACGGCAGACCGAGGAACTTCGTCGCGACCTGCGACAGACGATGGTAGACCGCCTCGCCACGCTTCACATCTGCCGCATCATTGACGACGATGTCGATGTTCCGGCTGCCGAAGTCCTGGTGCATCACCTTGATCAATCCGTAGGCATCTGCGAGCGACGCCGGCTCATCGCGCACCACGACGACGATGCTATCGGCCAACCTTGCAAGCGTCGTGACCTGGGTACCGATGCCTGCACCGGTATCGATCAGCATGTAATCCGGCGCGGGTGTCAGGCCATCGATGGCCTGGATGACCCGGGTCATCTCCGAGGTCGTGAGCTCGGCCATCCCGCGGTTGCCGGAGGCACCCGGGAGCACCTTAACGCCGGACGGTCCGTCGAGCAGCGTCTGGCCGATCGTGCAACGACCAGCGAGCGCATCCGAGAGGTCGAGCTCCGGCTGCATCCCCAACAGCACATGGACGTTGGCGAGCCCGAGATCGCCGTCGAACAGCAGTACCGAACGGCCGCTCATCGCGAGCGCCGCGGCGACGTTCAAGCTCAGGAACGTCTTTCCAACGCCACCCTTGCCGCTGGAGAAGGCGATCAGGCGGGTCGGTGGTGCGGAAGCGACGCTCATTCAACACCCGAAGTCGGCACATTCAAGGCCAGTTCGAAAGCGTTACGCAACGGCTGGTGGACCGCCGACATCACGGCACGCGTCAACGGACGGGTGACATCATCCGAGTCAGACAGTCCCGCAAGGGGCAGCCCGCGCTCGGCCATCGCAGCCAACAGACCGATCGGCACTTCGGTGGACGACCAATGCGTGAGGATGACGCCCGCAATCGGCCCGATGTCGTCGAACCAACGCAACGCAGCATTGCGGTTGCTGTAGGCGGGGATGCACAAGTACAAGTCGTGCTCCGACAGCCCTGCCGGCATCGGCGGGACCCCATCCCGCAGATCGCCACCGGCGTCTATCACGAGAGATCCCGGCGCGACGACGCCCCAGTTCGATTCGATCTTCGCAGCATCGGCCATCGCGAAGAACCTGTCCCGTGCGCCGATGCGAGTATCGCGTGCAGCGCTGACCACAGGCGGCACGCCACCTGTCGAAGCGATCAGCAATGCCGTCTGCATCGCAACCGTGGTCTTGCCGACCGCCGCCGGACCGACCAGCACCGCTGGGCGTGCGCCGAGCTTGGCGCCTGCAGCGTCCGGCGAAAGGTCGGCGAGGAGACGGGTGGCCATGGACGATGCATCGACACCGGCGTCGATCAAGCGGCCTGAATAGGCTGCGGAGACCCCTTGCTCGAGGAGCGCCATCCTCTGATCGGCCCCGCGAGGGATGACGCCGCCCGTTGCCAGCAGTCTCTCGAGCGCGAGGAACTCCTTGCGAATCAGGCCGACCAGCGCAGCCCCATCAGCACCACTTTCGGCGGGCTTCGCTTCGGGTCGGGAGGACGTCGGCTCACGTTGTCGCTCCACCCGTGCGTTGACGGGACGCTGCTGCATCTGCTCTTGCAGCGCAGAGACGAATCCCGTGTCCGTCACGGCATCGCCCGACGCAGTCTCATCATCGCTATCCGTCGCATCCGTGCACAACAACAACTCATGCACATTTCCGACGCGGCTGGAGGAGATCAGCAGAACATCCGGCCCATACAGCTTGCGCGAACGCTCGCTGGCCTCACTGAATGTCCCTGCAACCACCCGTTCGATACGCATGAGAGCTCTCCGTTACGCTGCGGCGCTTTGACGCGCCTGCACTGTGATGCTGGTGGTGACCCGCAGGTTCGTGTCTTCCGGGAGCTCCGAATAGGAGAGGACGGACAGACCCGGGATGCGCGGCCGAAGGATCCGCGACAACCACGGCCGCAAGGTCGGCGAGGTGACGAGGATCGCCGGCCGATCCGAGTTCATCTCATCCTGGGCCGCCCTTCCCACCGAACGGAGCAAGCCCTCGGCGAGCTCGGGCTCGACCGGGATGTTGCCGCCTTGACCACGACGCACGGTGGCATGGAGCACCTGCTCGAGTTCCGGGTTCAGCGTCATCACCGCCAGCTCATCACCGTGCAGCGCGTACTGCTGGATGATCATCCTGCCGAGGGCGATACGAGCGACACCGGTCAACTCGTCGATGTCCTGCACTTTCTCTGCCACCGGCGCGATCGCGAGCAGCACACCACGCAGATCGCGTATCGAGACGCTCTCGGCGAGAAGGTTCTGCAGGACCTGCGTCAGGACGCTGACCGAGAGCTTCTTCGGGATCAGCTCTTCGACCAGCTTCGGCGCGGATGCAGCCAGCTTGTCGATCAGTTGCTGGGTCTCATCATGACCGAGCAACAGGTTGCAGTTCTCTTGGAGGATCTTGTTGAGATGCGTCGCGATGGTCGTGCTCGCATCGACGACCGTGTAACCAAGGGATCTCGCGTAGTCGCGCTGAGCGGGATCGATCCACACCGCGTCGAGGCCGAACGTCGGATCCTTCGTGCGCAGACCCTGCAGTTCCCCGTGCACCACACCGGAGTGGATCGCGAGTTCACGCGTCGGCTTCACTTCGCCACGGCCGATCACCACTCCGTTCACCATGATCTGGTAGGCCTCGGGACGCAGGTCGAGGTTGTCCCGGATGTGCACTTGGGGGATCAGGAATCCGAGCTCATAGGTCAGTTTCTTGCGGATCCCGCGGATGCGGGTGACGAGCGAGCCGCCTTGTTGTGCGTCGATCAAGGCGACGAGGGCATACCCCACTTCGAGACCGATCGAATCGGCCTGCTGCACATCGGACCACGACAACTCGCGCGGCGCGGCCGGCGCGGTCTCCGAGCTGACCTGCGCGTCACGTTTCATCTTTCGGCTTTTTCCGAGCATCCATGCGGCGGCGGCGGTGAGGGCGCCGAGGGAGAGGAACGCGACATGCGGCATACCGGGGATGACGCCGAGCAATGCCAAGATGCATGCCGTGAGCCACCAGGCTTCGACATTGTTGAACTGGTCGGAGGTCTGCTCGTGCAGCGACGTCTCGCCGGAGACCCGGGTGACGATGACCGCGGTGGCGATGGACAACAGCAAAGCCGGGACTTGCGCGACGAGGCCATCGCCCACGGCGAGCGTCGTGTACCGCTCCATCGCTGTGCCGATGTCCATGTCGTGCTGAAGAGTCCCGACGAGCACACCGCCGAAGATGTTGATGAAGAGGATCAGGATGCCGGCGACGGCATCACCGCGTACGAACTTGCTCGCACCGTCCATCGAACCGTAGAAGTCAGCTTCCGTCGTTATCTCCCGTCGACGGGAGCGGGCCTGCTCCTGGTTGATCAGCCCTGCTGCGAGATCGGCATCGACGGCCATCTGCTTGCCCGGCATGGCGTCGAGGGTGAAGCGCGCGGTGACCTCCGAGACACGACCTGCGCCCTTGGTGACCACGATGAAGTTGATGATCACGAGGATCGCGAACACCACGAGGCCGACGATGTAGTCGCCACCCACGAGCACCGATCCGAAGGCCTCGATCACGTGGCCGGCTGCGTCCGTCCCCTCGTGTCCATCGCTGAGCACCACCCGTGTTGAGGCGACGTTGAGCGCAAGCCGCAGCAAAGTCGCGAACAGCAGTACCGTCGGGAAGACCGAGAACGAGAACGGTCGCGCTGCGGCGATCGCGAGGAACAGGATCACGAGCGACAGCGCGATGTTGAAGGTGAAGAACAGGTCCAAGAGCAACGGCGGGACCGGCAGCAACAACATGCCCAGCAACAACAAGAACCCGAACGGGATGGCGACCGCCTGCAGCGGCAAAGTCTTGCCGAGTTGACGGATGTTCGACATCAAACCGAGAGAGGCAGTGGACATCAGTAGTTCATCAAGATCAACGGGTTACAGGTTCCATAAGCTATAGAGATGGCGGCAATCCGATGCCACCCCCCTGTAATCTGCAACCTGCGTGCCATGCGGAATCCCGGCGGCACTCCGAGCGCGCTCAAGCCGCAGCCCGACAGGCCGACTGACGGGGCATGAGTGCCCGTATCGCTCCCGTACTGACCGTGATCAGCGGCTTGCTGCTCGCCGGCTGCAGCTCCGTCTCCGTCATGGACCCGATGGCGCAAGTGCCACGCGAGCCCCTGGACGCGCCCGTTGAGGCGCCCCGAGGAGGGCCAGGAGGGCCGCCTTGGATCGTGTCCCGGAGAGCTCAACCTCCTGCGAAGGTGACCGTCCAGCAGCTTCAGCAAGCGCCCATGATCCCGTCCCCGGAAACGGTCCCGGTGACGACCGACCTGACGGCTTTCGGCTTTGCATCGATCACCGCGCAATCCGCCACCGACCCGGCTCAGCGACGGTTGCAAGCCGCCCGCGCAGCGAAGCTCGACGCGTACCGGAACCTGGCCGAGCAACTCTACGGCGTCCGGTTCGCGAGCGACTCCGTCGTCATCGACGCCCGTGTCCGCGAGGACCACATCCGCTCGCATGTCGAAGGCGTGATCGCGGGCGCCGAGATCGTGGCCCTGGAACCGCTGGGCAATGACACCTATCAAGCGACCGTCAAACTCCCCGCCGCACGGGCTGCCTTGCTGCAACGACGGTCGCCGTGAACATCCGTCAGATATCGGTCGCCATCGCTGCCTTGTCCGTCGCGCTCGCTGCCGCCGGATCGCGATCACAGGATCTGACCGGCACGCCCGTCGATCCTGCATTGCAGCGCGCGGCCGATGACCTGCAGGGCTGTCTCGAATCCGCCCCCGCTTCGACTCGCCTGGAGTCGACGACCACGATGGCAGGGACCGTCGTCGATGCGACCCGGGTCACCCGCTGGGGTGCGGCACGGGACGGACGCTGCAACCGCGATCGTTGCGCGGCGCCCGATGGACTTCGCCGTGTGGTCGACCTGGCCTTCGAAGCGGGGGAGCCCCATGCATCCTGGTCGGCTGACGATCGCGCACGGCTCGAGGACCTGATCCCGGCCTCGCTCCTGCGCTTGCCCGGAGCGACGCAGTTGCGCCGAAGCGATGCGCGACCACACGCGCCCACACCGGAGACACTGCGTGTCCGTCTCGACTATCACGGACGATCGTCGTTGCAGCGCCATGTCGACGCATGGGTCCGTACGCCGCGAGGATTGACCCTGACCCTCTCCCTCGTCGATACGCGGCGCGGTGATGCGGTGGTCGCCGAGCGCGTGATCACCGTCGAACAGGGCGTGGGGATACGGGGTCGTGCAGCGATCACCACGGGCGATGCCTGGTACACCCAGCTGTCCACCACGATCGGCGCGGCGTCCCAAGAAGTCCTCAAGCCCTTGGCTTGCGAGACGCCTTGGTTGGATGTCGTGATGGAACAGGGCAAATTTCGGCTCTCCACCGGCGGGATGAGCGGACTCGACAGCGGCCGCGCCGTCCTGCTCATCCCCCCTGTCGAATCCAGCGCTACAGCACGCTGGCCGATCGCCAAGGTCCGCTCCACCTCGCGTACAGACTCGGTGGAGCTTGAGTTGATCAGCGGTTCAGCGACCGGATGCGAAGCCGGTTGCAAAGCCTTGGTGCTTTAACTTCCCGCTCGCTTGATCGTCGGGACACCGGACTGCAACTCGCTGGTGCGGCGCTCGATGAGCTCGCGCAACGCGGCGATCTCGATGTTCAACCGTGCGACCTCAGCGGTCGTGGCCTTGATGTCCTTCGTTTGGGCATCCGACAGCACCGCCACCGCAGGCTTCGCCGCAGCACCGGAACTCCCTGCTCGGTTGCCGGCCGAACCGTCGAGACGCGAGATGCCACCCTGCACCCCGGCGACCGATTTCTCGAGGGCGACGAGTCGTGATTCGATCTGAGTCAGGGCGCGATCGAGCTTGCCCGGATCGGCGGACTGGCGCGCCGCGCCGGTCTGCGATCCGGCTGCGATGCCGCCACGCAACGACGCCAGCAATTCATTGATCCGACGCGCTTCGAGTGCCTGCAAGGCGATCCTGTCCGCCTTGACCTGCTCACGCAAGGTGATCACGGCGCGCTGGGTGGTGTCTTCCGCGACACCCTTGAACTTGTCGAGATCTGCACGGAGAAGCGAGAGCTCCTTGATCGTTTGCTGCAGCTTCTCGACACCCTCCGTCTGCGTCGCGATCGCTGCACCCAGCGCTTGCGCCCTTGCATCCAGTCGCGAGAACGCCATGGCGACGACCACAGCCATCACGATACCGACGCTCAGCATGATCGCGCCGAAGATCGCGGGCGCATTACGGACCGCTTTGGTGGTCTGCTCGTTCGTCTCGACCACCTTGGAGAGCCGAGACACCGCCTCCTGCGTGGTCTGAGCGCTGTCGTTAGCTGCATCGGCAGCGTCGAGCACCAGCGAAGTCAGTGTCTCCATAGGATTGGCCGTCGCCTCTCCCGCCACTTCCGCCTCCGGCGTCCCGTCGTTCTTGTTCTCTTCACTCATGAAATTGACCTCTTAAACCGCAGCCCACGACCGGAGCCATCATTCCTGTTGCTTCTTGCGCAGACCACGGGTCCGTGCGATGGTCGCTTCGATCCGCTCCCGCAATGCATCACCCACCTGCAGCGATGCGGTTATCCGCTGGGCTTCAGCCAGCATCGCCTCCGCTTTATGGTAGGTCTCCTCGATCTGTGCACGTCGCTGCTCGATCGATTGCACGGTCTCCTCAACTTTCGCCAACGAAGCCTCGAGCACCGACTCGGGTTCATCCGCGGTCGGCACTGGCGGTGCAGTCGACGGATCGGCCTCCGGTTGCGCAAACGGCGGACTCGCTGCGGGGACCGCTTTATCGACCCATTCGCCGGTCGGGATCTCCTCGATCCCGCGCGAGAGGGCGACATCGGACACCGCAGAGTTGGTCGCCGAGTTCAGGCGCTGGACCGCCACTTCGCTCGACTTGAACAATTTTCCACGCTCGGATTCAGGGCTCGAATGAGCGCCGCCTTCCGATTCATTGTTCTTTGTTGACATGGTCTCAGCCTCCCATCTTTCGGGTATTCGACACTGCCACAGGGGGGACGACGGGCTTCGGGCTACAGCTTCCCATCCGCCAGAGTTGTGCTCGGACGACATCGGCCGCTGCGGCATCCGGGAAGGGACCGACCAACAGACGAAGTCGCTCGCCTTCCGTGACCACGCGGGTCGGCGTAGCCCTCGGGATGCGGGCCAACAGCACATCCACCGACTCTCTGTCCGGATGAAGGCCGCAATCGAACGTCTTGGGTGGTGCTTGTCGTCGCTCAGTCATCGCGTCGTAGATGAAGAAAACGACAAGCAGTACACCCATCGCCGCAACCGTTGCCGTGACGATCGATCTCATGGAAGAGGTCCGACTCGTTGCGTCGAAGCCGAGTGCAGCAGCGCGCTCCCGCGCCAACTCGGTGAGCACATCCGGGATCGGGGTGTCCACCGCCGATCGGCTCGAAGGCAATTCCACCGCCACAGCCGGCGGCGGGCTCTCGGTTGTATCCTTGATCGGAGAAGGGGTCGGCTCCTCGTCGTCCGACGCATCCTCGTCCGACGCATCCAGGTCCCAGAGCGTTGCCAATTCAGCGAGATCCGTGAGCGGCAACAGCACCAGCTGAGAGGCATCCGTCTTGACGAGCAAGAGGATCCGCAGTGCGCTACCGCGCAGTCCGTTGGCGATCCGCTTCAGCGAAGCGGTCTCGGCGATGGACAGCCCTTCTGCGTCGTCGATGATCAGCAGGCGCGGCAGCTCGGCTTCCGCGCTCTTGCCGAGCGACTCCAGCGGGATGTCGGCCAGCAATCGGTTCACCGCTTGGAGAAGCGCACCTGCTTCGCCTGGCGTATGGAACTCGACACGGGTTCCCGCACTGCGCAGGTCCCGCACCAGATCCCGAGACGACATGGACAAGGTCTGGCTCGATGCCGATGTGGCCACCAGCACGGGCGATACCCCTGCCATCACCGCGCTTACCGCGTCTCCTCGGCGCCAGATCCCGCGGAGTCTATCTGCGAACCGCATCTTCACTGGATACCCCCCTTCATGAGATCGCCGTTCTCATCGAACAAGAAATCGTCAGGTAGCTGTGGCTTCGGGATCTCAGGCGTCTCCAAGCTGGAGTCCAGAGCGCTCAAACGGAAGACATAAGCGAGGATCGCCGCCACCGCCCGATACAATCCCTCGGGGATAGGCTGGTCGATCTCGGTGGTGAAGTAGATGGCGCGTGCGAGCGGCGGCGCCGAGACGAGCGGCACACCGGCATTTTTCGCGCGCTCCTTGATCGCGGCGGCCACTTCGCCGCGCCCCTTGGCGAGCACCAAGGGGACCGAGCTTCGCGATTCGTCATACTCGAGCGCCACCGCGAACTCGGACGGGTTCACGATGACGACATCGGCATCGCGGACTTTATCGAGCATACGTCCGCGACTGAGCTCTCGCTGCCTCTTGCGGATCTGCTGTTTGATCTCAGGACGCCCTTCGATGTCCTTCATCTCGTCACGCACTTCCTGCAAGGTCATGCGCATGCGACGCAGGTAGGACCAGCGTTGATAGGGCACATCGAGCATCGCGATGACGGCCACGACGACGCTGACCAAGGTGAAGGTGATCAGCGCCAGCTCCGTCCCTGCCGCCACCATGGGCTCGAAGAACACGCGGGACATCGCGAGCATCTCGTCGCGCCGGCCCCACAAGACCCAACCGAGCACCACGGCGACCGCGACGAACTTGGCGAGATTGCGCAGCAGTCCGACCCACGCTTGAGCCCCGAACATCCTCTTCAAACCGTTGAGGGGGTTCAGTTTGCTGAATTTCGGCGCTGCCGCCTTCCCCGAAAAATTGATGCCACCGTTCATCGTCGCGGCGAGGAGCGCCACGACGAGCGTACAGAGAAGCACCCAACGGACCGCCCACAGACCCTCCGCGAGCCGCTCACCGAAGAGCGTCGGCAGATCCTGCGGTGACTCGAACTCCGCTCGGGTGAAGGTCAGTCCGCTCGACAGGAGGCTGGAGAGCCCCTCCAGCATCTGCCCTCCCAAGAGGAACATCAGCACGCAGATCGCGAGCACCACGATCGCCCCGCCGAAATCGGGCGAACGCGGCAGTTCGCCACGCTCGCGGGCTTGGGTGAGCTTTCGCTGGGTCGGCTCCTCAGTCTTTTCCGCACTCTGCTCCTCTGCCACGGCTCAGGCGCCTCCCTGCAGTCGCGGGCGGATGTATGAACCCGCTTCCTGCCACAGGCCGACCATCTGCTCGGTGATCGCCGGCATCAGGACGAACAGCAACCCGAATCCGACCAGCAGGCTCACCGCGAAGCCGACGGCGAAGACGTTCAATGACGGGGTGGCGCGGGACAGCGCGCCGACGCCGAGGTTCACCGCCAACAGCGTCAGAAGCAGCGGGGCCGCCAGCAAGGCGGCACCTTTGAAGATGATCCTGGAGAAGCCGATCAGCGACTCGACATCGGTCAAGCTCACCTGGCCTGGCGGCAGCGTACGGATGCTTTCCACCATCATCGAGATCACGATGGTATGGCCTCCCGCCGTCAGGAACACGAGCAGGGCGAGCAGATTCAGGAACTGGGACAGGATCGGGGTCGAGCCGACCGACGGATCGAACGACTGCGCAAAGCTGATCCCGACGGTCATCGAGATCTGTTCTCCCGCGGTCACCACGGCCGCGACGACGAACTGCAGTGCGAGCCCCATCGATACACCGATCAACGCCTCACCCATCAACGACAGGAGATCCGGCTTGCCGAAGACCTGTGCGGGCTCCGAGAGCGAGGATGGGAACATCGGCGCCATCAAGAAGCAGAGCGTGGCGGCGTACAACACCCGGATGCGCGTCGTCCCTGCCGACTGGCTGAAGATCGGTGCAGCCGCGAAGAAGGCGGTGAGCCGTGTGAGCGGCAGGATCATCGACTCCAGCCAATCCAGGGTGAGGACTCCGAGATCGAGCATGGGGTCACATCCCCACGTCGGCGACGCGCTCTAGGATCCGTCGTGTGAAATCCACGAGCAGTTGCAGCTGCCATCCGCCGATCAACAACACCAGGATCGTGACGGCGACCAGCTTCGGCAGAAAGCTGAGGGTCATCTCATTGATCGAAGTGGCGGCTTGGAAGATACCGACGATCACACCGACGATTAGGACGACGACGAGCGTCGGCCCGGCGACGAGCCCGCCGACCCAGATCCCCTCCCGCACGAGGTCGATGACCGCTGTTTCGTTCACGGCAGCGGTGCTGCAAAGCTGGCGGCAAGAGACCCGAGCAACAGCGCCCAACCATCGACAAGCACGAACAGGAGGAACTTGAACGGCAACGCGATCATCACCGGCGAGACCATCATCATGCCCATCGCCATGAGCACGCTTGCGACGACGAGATCGATGACCAGGAACGGGATGTAGATCAGGAATCCGATGGTGAAGGCGGTACGGAGCTCGCTGGTGATGAACGATGGCAGCAGCACGCTCAACGGCGTCTCCATCGGCGCCGTGACCGGGGGCGACTTGGCAAGGTCCATGAACAGCTTCAGATCGGACTCCCGGGTCTGGGCGAGCATGAACTTCTTCATGGGATCGACCGCGCGATCCAATGCGGTCTCGAACGGTATGGCGCCATCGACATACGGCTTGAGGGCGACCTGTTGCACCTCAGTCAAGGTCGGCCCCATCACGAAGAACGTCATGAACAACGCAAGGCCGACGATCACCTGGTTCGGTGGAGTCTGTGGCGTTCCGAGGGCTTGCCGGAGCAGTCCGAGGACGATGACGATCCTCGTGAAGGCCGTCATCGAGAGGACGATCGCTGGAAGCAGCGTGAGGAACGTCATCAGTCCGAGCGCCTGCAGGGTCAGACTGTAGGCTTGACCACCGTCCGCCGTCGGCTTGGTCCGCAGCAACTCGATCGCGTTCACGTCCTGCGCGATCGCCTCCGGGATCAGCGCGCCCGCACAGACGCACAGCAGGACGGCGATCCATCTCGGGAACATCTTCATGGATTCTTCTCCTCTGCGCGCTCACGCGGACACGCGGCGATACGGGTGATCGAACCCGGCGTCACGCCCAACAGGATGTCCTCCGAGCCGAAACGGACGACCACGAGCCTTTCACGCGGCCCCACCGAGGTCTGCGAGACGATCCCGACGACGCTACGCGTCATGTCGAGCCCGCCTCGCCGGAATCGGGCAAGCAGCCAGAACGCCGCCGCCAACAAGGCGCCGACGACCAGCAGAGACACCACGTAGCGCACCGGATCCATGGCTAGACAGTCCCCCTAGGTCAGAGATGCTTGACGCGGTCTTCCGGATCGACGACCTGGGTCAGCCGGATCCCGTAACGCTCGTTCACGAGCACCACTTCGCCACGGGCGATCACCGTGTTGTTGACACAGACATCAAGCGGCTCTCCGGCCACCCGGTCGAGTTCGACGACGCTGCCCTGCCCGAGGCGCAGAAGGTCGCGGATCCGGAGCGACGAGCGGCCGACCTCCACCGAGACGTTCACCGCGACGTTCTGGATCAGCTCGAGCTGGACGGACGGATCCGCACCAGCGTCACCCTTCGAGATGCTGCCCATCACTGATTCGTTCATGCTGCCGATGCTCCTGTTGTCCGGTCTGGATTTGACGCGGGACGCTTGCGCCGAGTCACCGGACTGGCGGCCTCCCCGTCATCGATATGCTCTTGGCCGATGCTTTGGATCTCCACCGGAGGTTTGTCGTCCTGCGGCGGCGGCACGATGCGTTCGATCCGCACTGCCGCATTGCCGTCTGCGGTCCCGTATTCAGCATCAAAGAGATGCGAAGACTGCACGAGTACCTTCACCGCTGGCGGATTCTTGAACCACAGCGTGTCTCCAGGGCGTATCGCGGCAAGATCGAGCGCGGACACACGGAGCGTGACGAGCTGCGCGATCAACTCAAGCTCGGCATCCGTCACGGCGGCTCCGAGCTGATCCGACCAACGGGCCGCGAGTTTTTCGTCGCGCTCGCCCGCTTGCACCCTACCGCGGAGCAGAAGCCGGATCGGCTTCAAAGCCGAGAACGGGTACATGATCGTCAGCTGTCCACGGGCTGACGAACCGAGCTCGAGGTCGAACCGGCTCACAGCGACCGTCTCACGATCCTCGCCGACCTGGGCGAACGCAGGATTGATCTCCCGGCTCACGAACTCCGGATTGATCGGATACACCGGAGCCCACGCATCACGAAGGTTCTCGAAGATGGACTCCATCAGAAGCTGGATGATGCGATCCTCGGTGGGCGTGAATCCGCGCAATGCCGACAGTTCGATCGCACCACCGCCTCGCCCGCCAAAGAAGCTGTCAACGGCACCGTAGATGACGGACGGCTCGAGTGTCACCAGCCCGTAGCCCCGTAGCGGCGTGAAGCGCACGATGTTGACGTTGCTCGGCGAGGGCAGTGTCTTGAGATAAGCGCTGAAGGTCATCACATCGAACGGCAGTACGGTGATCTTTACGGCCTGGCGGAGCAAGGTGAGCAGACCACCGCGCAACTGTCGCGAGAACCGGTCGTTGATCATCTCGAGTGCGGCGAGTTGACCGCGCGTCGTCGTGTCGTTCGCGACCAGGCTGTACGGCTGGACTGCAGCGCTCGACCCTTCAGTCGCCGAAGTGTCGAGGTCACCGCTCTGCATCGCATCCACGAGGGCTGCGACCTCTTCATGGGTCAGCACTGGGCTGGAAGTTGGCATTTTCGGCTCTACGGATAAGTGGATCGGTCGGATTACTGGAAAACGAAGTGGGTCAACATGACCTCATCGACGCCACCGAAGTCCTCGTTCCGGATCAGCACATCGTTCATCGCGTCACGCAACGCCTCGACGAGCTTCGTCCGTCCTTCCAAAGAGGTCATCTCTTCTTCACCGAACTGCCCCGCAGTGGCGATGACGGCGGCTTCGATCGCGATCTGGTGCTTCGTGACACGCTCGGCGATCTTCTCGCCATAGAAAGTCTTGTAGGCGATCTTGAATTGGACGAACTTCCGCGAGTTGGGGACGTTCAAGGTGAAGTCTCGCTCGATCGGTTTGTAGGTTGCGGTGAATTTCTCGCTCTCCGGTATCTCTGCCGACGGCTTTTCCTCACCCTCAGCGACCTCGCCGGATGCATCCGTCTCTTCGGCCGAACCTTCCCCGCCCTTCTCACCATCGGCTTTGGCGCCCTCCTTCACCTCGACCGGCGGAGCACTGAAGTATCCGGTCAGGAAGAGGGTCGCACCGACCGATCCACCGATCAGCGCGATCGCACCGGCGGCGAGCATCACGAAGAAGAGCAGCTTGGATTTCTTGCTCGGCGCAGCCTCTTCACCTGGCGCTGCAGCAGCCTCAGGAGCTTTCTTCTTGTCGTCTTTTTTCTCTGACATCGCTATGTACCGTCAATGAGTGGGATGGGTGTCAAACGAACAGGTCGATCGCACGGGAGGAAGGGTCTTTCGCGGCGATCGAGTGAAGGGGAGCCAGTGCGGCGCTGTCATCGCCTGTGGCGGCCTGGTGGCGTCGCACTGCCTGCGCCGTCCATCCCTGTGCAGAACCGTTGAAGGGCCGAGAACCGGATTGACCGAATGTCCATCCCGCCAGCTGCAGGCCAGCGGTTTCGAGGGAATCCCGCAGCCGCGGCAGACCGGACTCCATAAGGGCCCGGACTTCGCCGTTGGCCACGCTGACATTGGCTGCTACTGCAGTACCCCGCAGCGTGAGGTCGATGTCGACCGTTCCCATGTTCGCGGGTTCAAGTTGAAGCCGGACGTTCCAGTCGTCATCGCGGATCTGCGCGAGCACCCGCTGTCCAACAGCTTCGGCGAACGCTTGGACGCGCTCGTCGGCGGACAGCTTTGGATCAGGCATCACCAGCACACGAACGGCTTCAGCCGTCTGCGGCAAAGTGGCCGATGGTCGGGCGAGGGACGCCTCAAAAGGCGAGGCGCTCACGGACGGCAGCGTGATCATGGCAGCGAGACCACGATCGGTTCCGACGCTGGATTCGCTGACCGTGGTCATCGGGAAGGAAGTCGTCAGCCGTGGCGCGGTCTCGTCGCGAACGACATACGGATCGACTTCTTTCCATGAGCTTGCCAGATCTCGCTCGACCTTCGGTTCGGGTACGAGTTTCTCTACAGAGGACGCTTCTGACACATATCCGGCTGCCGTAAGTTCCGCTTCCGTGGCGACGCCGCTCAGCGGTGCCAGGCGATCGGGGCGCGGACGCTCGGTCAGGATGGCCGGAACCGCTGCGGAGACCGCGGTGCGCAAGATATCGCGCTCATCCGGCGCCCATGTCCGCAGTCGCAGCTGGCTCATGGACGACCGGTCAGTCATCGGGTCGGCCGGTGTCGGTACGAGGTTCGGCGTCGCAGGTGTCATCCCCGTCGCCGGGATCATCGGGGCCGCCGGGGTCGTCGGCGACTCCGACGGTCGCGCCATACCGGCCATTCTTGGCGTCTCGGAACGGCTGACGGTAGCCCGCCACATCAGCAGATCTTCATCGGCGATCGGCGGGGGGGCCATTGGTGAGGGCGGTACGACCGCGATCATCGCCATAGGCACCGCCGACTCTTCTTCGGTGACGCCGCGACGGTCGGTGTCCGGTTCGCTGACGACGACATCGACGTCGCTCAGGTCGATGGGCGCTTTCGTCCCATCGGCTGCGACCGATGCCGTCTCGCTGAGCAGCAAGCGCGCGAGGTCGCGGTTGATGCCCATGCCGACCGCGAACTCCTCGAGCTCGAGATCGGACTCTCGGACGGTCGGCTCAGTCGGCGGCTCCACGGACGCCCCCGGCAAGGGCGGCAATCCGTTGCCGGTCGTTTCGTGCCGTCCGACCTCGCGCGATGGCTCGGTCGGAGGCGCTGGCAAGACAGCTTGCAGGACTGCAGCGAATGAAATGCCCTCCGCTGCAGGCACGGAAGTGTCATCCGGCATGTCCGCGAGGCTTTGCCTCGTCGGAGCCGGACTCTCGAGCATTCGGAAAAGGGATTCTGGAACGGCCATGGGTGCGGACTACTCTTGCCGGTTGGACTGACTGGCTGTCAGTTCTGCAACTTGGATGCCAACCGCTGCACGCCGCCCGCGCTGAGAGAGACCGTCCAGCGTCTTCTGCTCCTCGACAGCCGCCTCCCGCTGGGCGGCCTGGGTGGCCCGATCGGCCACCTTCTCGATCGAATCCGCGAATCCGCGCCGCGCGCGGGCCTCCTCCAAGGCGGCCTCCAACAGGAACTCGGCTTGGGCGACCTCGCTGGATTGCTGCGCCGACAACCCTGTCAACCAACCAGAGAAGTCGCGGTACATCCGTATGCTGCCGGCACTCTGCACCGCTGTTTCACGCTTCTCGACCAGCAAACCGTAGTCGCCGACATACCGCTGTACGGTCTCCAGACGGTCCTGTTCGGCCGTCAATGCACGACGACGCTCGGCTGCCGCCCCCTCCGCCATCGAAGCCAAGCTGTCACCGATCCGCACGATGCGCTTGAGCCGAGCGGCGCGCTGACTGCTGCGAGCGCTCATGCAAGCACCCCGGCCAGCTGACCGAATCCGCCGTCGAAGTCGACCTTCTCGTCACTGTCCTGCTGGAGGAAAGAACGAAGCGCGCCGCGACGCTGCAGCGCTTCATCAAGATCCGCATTGGTACCTGGGCGATACGCACCCACAGCGACCAGGTCGCGGTTCTCCTCCCAGGTCGCCATCAAGCGACGGAACTTCCGCACCAATACCCGCTGGTCGGCTGTCACCAGCTTGTTGGCGAGGCGGGAGACGGAGAGATTGATATCGATGGCCGGATACTGGCCCAGCGCCGCCAGATCCCGCGACAGGAGCACGTGACCATCGAGGATCGCCCGTGCCCCATCGACGATCGGATCGTTGGCGTCGTCCCCTTCAGCCAAGATCGTGTAGATGCCGGTGATGCTGCCGCCGGCTGCGACGCTTCCGGCGCGCTCGACGAGCTCATTGATCATCGAGAACACCGATGGCGTGTACCCTTTTGTGGTGGGCGGTTCACCCACGGCGAGACCGACCTCCCGCTGCGCATGGGCCACGCGTGTCAGGGAATCCATGAGCAGCAGCACATTCTTGCCTTGATCGCGGAAGTACTCCGCGATCGCACAGGTGTAGTGGGTTGCCCGCAGACGGACGACCGGTGAGCAATCTCCCGGCGCCGCGACCACGACCGCGCGTTGCCGACCTTCAGGACCCAGCGTCTCCGTCACGAAATCGAGTACTTCGCGACCGCGCTCGCCGATCATCCCCACGACGACGATATCGGCAGCAGTGAAACGGGTCATCATCCCGAGCAGCATGCTTTTGCCGACACCACTGCCTGCGATCAATCCGATGCGTTGCCCGCGACCGATGGTCAGCAGGGAGTTGATGGCGCGTACGCCGACATCGAGCACTTGGTCTATCGGCGCGCGTTGGAGCGGATTCTTCCGCTCGCCGCGCAGCGGCACATAGACGTCGGGATCGATC
>Ga0208596_1000063_pt1 | contig 36757 bp, 28 predicted proteins | sample LakMenEpi12Jul11_FD_150686 | JGI IMG/M metagenome (GOLD analysis project Ga0208596, IMG submission 150686) | Freshwater microbial communities from Lake Mendota, WI - 12JUL2011 deep hole epilimnion (SPAdes) | ecosystem: Environmental > Aquatic > Freshwater > Lake > Epilimnion/Euphotic zone ...
AGTCATTATCAAAAACTTCCGCTGCTTCGAGCATTTGGAAGTTAATTTAGACCCCGATATCAATATTTTTGTTGGCAATAATGGATCAGGTAAAAGTGCGTTATTAGATGGTATTGCTGCGGCAATGTATCCTTATGTGGTTCAAATTCAACAAATTGCAGGCAAAAAATATCGAGAAGCTTCACCTGTTTTGCAAAGAGATTTGCCAGCCCAAAAAAAGGATAATGAACGAGGAAATCAGGCAGAGTTCACTGTATCAGCTACAGATTTTCCAGATTGGACAATTGTTTACAAAAAACCACCTGCTGACAATGACGACGAAAGGATAAAAGTAAGTGTCTCATCTTCGTCTATTTCACAAGAAGGAACAAAGCAGCTTTATTCTGCAATGCGCTATAGAATAGATCGCTATAGAATAGATGAATTTTCTGTCATAGCTTATTATAAAGGCAATCGCCATTTAAACGATATTGCCTATGTTAAAAATGTTTCACATCAATCTCTTAATAGGTTTACTTCACTAAATCATGCCCTTGATGCAACAAGTAGTTTCACAGATATGGCTAATTGGTTTTTTGTGCGTGAGTTTCAAGAATTGAGAGAGGCAAAAGAGAAGGGAAATATTAATCTTGAACTTCCTGATTTAAAGCGAGTACGAAATGCTATTTCTAGTATTATTGCACCAAATACTCATGTTTATTTCTCGCAGATTGTATCTGCCAATTTAATGGTTGAGTGGACAATGGAAACAGGAGAGAAAAGAGAACTTTTACTAAGTCAATTAAGTGCAGGTTATCGCAATATGTTAGCGTTGGTGATGGATTTTGCGCGACGTTTAGCACAAGCTAATCCAGACATGGAAAACCCCTTAGCAGCAGAAGCAATTTTGATGATTGATGAGTTAGATTTGCATTTACATCCAACTTGGCAACAAAAGATTATTCCTGATTTAAAAAAGGTATTTCCCAACACTCAAATTATCGCCACTACTCACAGTCCTGAAGTTGTGACAACAGTTAAACAAAATCAGGTGAAGATATTAGAAGATTATCAAATAAAGGAATGTCCATCACCTACCAAGGGGATGAAAAGTTCAGATATTGTCAGATATGTTTTAGGGTTAAGTGATTTAAGACCAGATACGGAAGAATCAAAAACACTGACACAGCTTTTTGAAGCAATTGATAATGGTCAATTAGAGGAAGCAAAACGCCTTAAAAAAGAATTACAACACTGGGAATCTTTTGATCCAGATATGACTAGAGCAGATATGCAAATCCGTCGTTTAGAACGGAGGAATGCAGTGTGAAAAAAGTGCTAAAATCCCCAGAACCAGAGGAACTTAAAAACTATAGAGAGCGATATTCTTCTCAATTCAGGCGATGGACAGGAAAGAAAAGTAAGAACGGAAAAAAAGAAAAAGGATTAACAAATAACAGCGAAACTTTAAATGCAATTCGTGACACTTTAGCATCTGATCAAAAAGGACTGTGTGCTTATTGTGAAATGGAACTACATGAAAAAAATCGCTCTGTTGAGCATTTTATTCCTCGTAACCAATCAACAAAAGAAAATAATCATGATCTAGATTGGCAAAATATGCTGGCCATCTGTCTTCCTCCAGGTGGAATGAAAGATGATGATTTGGAAAATCCACAACTGCTGAAAGATTCACCCTGTTGTGGCAAAAAGAAGGATGGTGACATCCCTGACAGCAGGTTATTAAACCCTCTCAATTTACCAACATTACGTTTATTTAAATTCAGTAGTAAAGATGGTGAAATTAGACCTGATGAAAAGGCTTGTGAAGATTCTGGTATTCCTATAGAAAATGTTCAATTTACTATTGATACCCTAGAACTTAATGTTCAACGATTGAAAGATCAACGATTAGCTGTAATTGACGAAATCAATAAAGAACCTGATGATGAAACAATTGATATAAATGATTTAGAAGAGAAAATAGCAGTGGAAGAATTGGGTAATGGTACAGGTAATTGGCCTCGGTTTTTTACAACTATTCGCTGGGTTTTAGGTGCAGGTGCGGAACGACACCTGATGAATATTTCTTATTCAGGTTAAGATGATACTTAATAACCATATTTAGATTTACCAAGCACAAAATGATCTCAGGTTAATTACACAAAATAATCAAACCTTGAAAAAGCTTATATTTTTTTTCTCCACACTTTTTCAGAGTCTCGCTATATTAGCAAGTAATAGGAAAAGTTGAAAAGGAGTTGAGAAAAGATGGAAACCAAGCCCATGAACCCATCTCTAGGACTCGCGGACATTCCCTCCGGCTATCTTAACATTATGGGTTACGTTGACAAATCAGAAGTTAATGGACCCGGTTGTCGGGCTGTGGTCTGGGTACAAGGCTGTAACCGTGAATGTTCTGGTTGTTTTAATCCCGACTCCTGGGCATTTGAAATTAATGATTTAGTGGCTATTGATACCCTAGCTGAAAGTATTCTTAGAAATCCCCATAATACGGGTGTAACTTTTTCCGGTGGTGAACCATTTTGGCAAGCACCTGCATTAACAATTTTAGCCAAAAAGTTAAAAGCAGCAGGTTTAAATATTATGTCTTTTACCGGTTTTACACTCCAGCAATTACAATCTAATTCTGCCCCTCCAGGTGCAAAAGAATTATTAGCAGAATTAGATATTTTAATTGATGGTCCTTATGTCAAATCTCTGGCAATTAATTCTCCTGATTCTCCCGTTTCTTCTAGTAATCAAAGGGTGAATATTTTTAACCCAGAATTTGCAGATAAAATTACCTGGGCTAGTGATCAAATTGAAGTTCATATTCTCAAAGATGGCAATCGCATTGTCACAGGTTATCAAGGTTTATTGGAATTAAGTTAATTTTAGAGAGGCTGAAAATCAAGATAATCAAGATATATTTTTCAGTCTCTCCCATTTATTAGAAAACCGTAAATAAAATTAGTTATAGTCAAGAAAAGGTAATTTGTACAACTTATTTAGAAGAATCCCTCTTGTCAGCAGCAGATGGTCCTCTGGTTTTATATTTAGATAATAATGTAAGCTATCTCAGTGAGCCAAAGGTATGTGAAGAAAAGCAAGCTCAAACTCTTTCCCGCTGCTCCCTGCTCCCCTGCCTTATCCCAAAGACAATTTTTAACGCTCACCTACTTATTTTGTCAGCGATGTCTACGATGGGCAGTGTCAAGCCCTCAATTTCCCATTATCAAGGCGATCGCTTTTCGGTAAAATATCTTTATATTACCAATTATCGAGAAAACTTTTATGCCTTATAGTAAATTTACTTTGAGTAAAGCTGTAGATGATTTTCAACTGACAATTGTTGAAGGCGATCGCTTTCTACCAGAGATTTCCCCATTTAATCCGAGTTCTTTGCTCAAAGATACATTGAAAGAAACCATACCTTGGGCAGTTGCAGTAGGTAGTGAAAAAGCGCGTTCTGAAGGCATTATCAATCCCGTGTTACTAGAAGTCAAACGTCAGCTTCATGGACAAATTAGTGTCTTTTCCGGCGAAGAGTTCAACGTGCAGCCAGAGGTTGATTTGACGGGTTATGTTGATTTTCTGATTAGTCGCTCTCCAGAGCAATTGTATATTAAAGCCCCGGCAGTGATTTTGGTGGAAGCGAAAAAAGAAGACCTAAAACCAGGACTGGGACAATGTTTAGCCGAAATGGTAGCAGCACAACGCTTTAATCAACAGAAGCAGCAGCCGATTTCCACAATTTACGGAACGGTGACAAGTGGTACGGTTTGGCGGTTTCTCCAACTAGAAGGACAAACAGTAACCATTGACTTGAATGATTATCCAGTACCACCAGTTGATCAAATTTTGGGCTTTCTAATTTGGATGTCCCAGAATGGCTGAGGTAGGCGTTGGGGTTGTTGGGTCAGGAAGTAGCGATCGCACTTTCCGGTAAAATACCGCTTGATGGGTACTTAATGTTGCAGAAATTAGGGCTTTAAAATTTTTCAGCATTTGCAAATCCTTGATTAAGCCCCTGATTTATCCCCCAAACCCACCAAGGCTCTCCCTAACCAATAATCAGCCGCAGCCGGATTAAACGCCTCCTGACATTCCTCACAAGCTACTTCCCACCATTGTTTACTAGCCTTAACATCCCCCAGCACCTGGTAACTCCCCCCTAGCCACACCGCCACAGGTACGGATTGCAAATAACCCCCCTGCTGGTAAAAAAGGCCATTTCCCTGTAGTCAAGAATAGCTACAGACTATTTACTCCATTAAAAGTAACCGAGAAGGTTCTAAATGCACATACCAGGGAAAAGATTGTTCTTGAATATTTAGCCATTTTTCTTTATAAATTTCCCCTTGTAAATGATAATCATGAGTATGATTACCAGCAGAATGTAATTTAAGAAATACCGTCATTCTGTGAGGTGTTTCACTGGTACGAACTAAATAACAGGGAAATGTATTTACTTGTTGAGGATCTTTTGTAAAAATCAAATGATGAGCGCGAATACCAACATGAGATAACTTTGCAGGAATTTTCTCTCTAACTTCAAGAGTACAACCCCAATCAATTGCTTCTATTTTTTGAGGTGATAAAATATTAGCCCGAGAAAAGTTTTTACAACCTGTAATTTGAGCCACATTTACACTCGCAGGATGTTGAAAAATTTCATATTTAGAACCATAATGAGCGGCTTTTCCTTGGTCTAATACTAACAAATTGGGACATAGCCGATAAGCTTCCTCCATATTATGAGTAACAAACAAAGTTACACCAGAATAATCATCCAGAATTTCTGTAACTTGTTGTTCTAATTGACTGCGTAAATGGGTATCAAGTGCCGAAAATGGTTCATCTAAAAGTAATGCTTCTGGTTTACTAGCCAAAGCCCTAGCTAATGCTACCCGTTGCTGTTGTCCCCCAGAAAGTTGGTGTGGATAGCGGTTTCCAAATCCCTGTAAGTGCATAGTTATTAATTGCTTTTCTACCTCCTCATGAGCATTTATATATTTAGGTATACCAAAAGCGATATTTTGCGCCACAGTTAGATGTGGAAATAAGGCATAGTTTTGGAATAAAAAACCAATTTTTCGTTGATCAATTGGCAGATTAATTTTCTTTTCTGAGTCAAATAATACCCGATTATTTAAAACTATTCTTCCTTTATTTGGTGTTTCTATTCCAGCCAGACAACGCAAAATCATACTTTTTCCTGCTCCAGAACTTCCCAATAATCCTAATGGTTGATCATCAGTATTAAGGGCAACTTGCAAATGAAAATTAGGGAGTCTTTTTTCAATATCTAAAAATAAGCCTTTTTGGGGACAATCTTCTAATAATAAAGAAGATTTATTTACTAATTCTCTGAAAATTTTCGATATTTTTGGAGATTTTGATTTATATAAAAGTTCTTGCCAAAAATTAGCTATAATAATTCCTGAAAGAGAAACAATCATAATTATAATTGACCAAAACCAAGCTTCATTAATTGACCCAGATTCTACTGCAAAATATATCGCCATTGGGATAGTTTGAGTTTGTCCAGGGATATTTCCTGCTAACATCAAAGTTGCCCCAAATTCACCTAAAGCTCGCGCAAATGCTAAGGTAGTGGCAGCAATAATCCCAGGAAATGCTAAAGGTAAACTAATCCGCCAAAAAATTGTCAATTCTTTAGCGCCCAAAGTTCTCGCTACTCGCAGCAAATTAGCATCAATTTGGCTAAAAGCTGCCAATGCAGTTTTGTACATTAATGGGAATGAAACTACTGTAGCAGCGATCGCCGCACCATACCAAGTGAAAACAATTGTCGCATCAAACGGTTCTAAAAGTTTACCAACTGGACCATTTTTACCAAAAAATAGCAGCAGTAAAAACCCGACTACCGTAGGTGGTAAAATCAACGGTGCAACAAATATCCCCTCAATTAAAGATTTACCTTTACCGCGATATCCTAACATCCAATAAGCGGCAGATATGCCCAAAAAGAAAGTGATAAATGTTGCTAATAAAGCCGTTTTTAATGATATCCAAAGCGGTGATAAATCCTGTGGCATAATTGTTTAAAGAAAGTTTTGATTGATTAAGTCATAAATCAAATTAGTTGGTATTATACCTTTTTATCAATGAAAAATAATTTAAGTAGTTTAATAAATCGTCAGTAATATCCTTGAGTTTTTTATTTAATCCTGTGAATAAATTATATAGTTGTTCCCGGTATTATAAAGTACAGACATTAATCATAAAACTCTTGTGGTGTGGCCATTTTGCCCGCATAAGGTGTACCTCAAACTCTTGTGGTACGGACACCTTGCCCGCATAAGGTGTACCTTATTAAACTCTTGTGGTGTGGGCATCTTGCCCGCATAAGGTGTACCTTATTTAATCTGAGTATACCGTAATTTAACTTATGACTAAGGCAAAATAAACCCATATTTCTTAAATACAGCTTTAGCTTGATTACTAGATAAAAATTGGGAAAATTCTTTAGCAGCATTAACATTTTTACTGCGTTTAACAACTGCTAAGGGATAAATAATCGGAGAGTGATATTTTTCATCTGCTGTAACTACAACTTTCACTCGATTAGAGATTTTGGCATCAGTAGCATAAACTAAACCTGTATCAGCATTACCACTTTCTACAGACGCTAAAACTTGACGGACATTATTAGCAAAAACCAATTTTGATTTAACCTCTGTCCAAATTTTCAACTTTTCTAATACTTGTTGTGCGTATTGTCCTGCGGGTACACTTCTCGGTTCACCAATAGCAATTTTTTTGACTTTAGCATCTTTGAGACTATAGAAACTATTGATACCGACTGCATTTTTAGGTACTATTAAAACTAGTCGATTTTTAGCAATGATATTTCGACTTCCTGTAACTAAAAGTCCTTTTTGTTCTAAAGTATCCACTTGTTTTTTAGCCGCAGATATGAAAATATCCGTCGGCGCACCTTGTTCTATTTGTTGCTGTAATGTACCAGAAGATCCGAAATTATAACTAATATTAACATTGGGTTGACTTTGTTGGTATAAAGGCTGAATTTCTACCAACACCTCTTTCAAACTAGCAGCGGCGGATATCAATAAGCTGGTATTGGATTGTGCGACAACAGGAGAAGTAGTAACAGTTGGTAAGCCAATTACCAAGAGTAAAGTCGTTAATGCTGTAGTAATTAATATTAGTAGTTTTCCTGTTTTTATTGGCAACCTGGACTGAGAGAAATTTTTATACATGGAATTGACACTGGGTATAATTTTACCAATTATTATTAGATTATTTACCAATAAAATTGGTAAAGCTGTATTTAGAAAATAAACCTATTTTAGATGATATATCTTGAAAATCTGATATTAATTGTATTTAAGGTTACTTTTTGCAGGATTGTATAGATAATATTTACCAACTAAATTGGTATTTGTGCTGTTTTGTTTTTCCCTCTCCTCCAGAAAGAAGAGGGTAAATAATTCAAGTATGAAATATGACTGCAATCAAGGGTAGAAACGCCAATAAAAAAATATGCCAAGATTGTAATTGTGCTTCTGATATTGGTTCAGACGGTATTAATAAAGCTTCTATTCTTTGTTCCAAGCGATCGCCTGTACCCAAAGCAGCACAACAAATATCTGATGTCATAGAGTTACTACTCACAACTAATAATAAAGATTCCGCTAATACCAACGCATCTACTTGAGAAGCGGCATAACTATCAGCCCGTAATTCTCTTAAAATTAACAATTCCTGCCATAAAGGTTCTGTATTCGGTAGCCAAGCAGTACAAGCCCGCACCCAACCCAACCAAAAAAACCAGAATGTATCCCTGTACAGATAATGCCCTTGTTCGTGTGCTAAGACACTTTCTAAATGGGCTGGAGAGAGGGTTTTTACCAGTCCTTGACTAACAACTAATTCAGGTCGCCAAAAACCGATTTGTCCAGCAAATAAAGCCTGAGTTTTGAGAAGTCGGGCTTGTTGACCAGCTAGATTAATTTGGGGACATTCACGGGCAGATTTAATCGCTTTCCAGCCCTGAAAGCCGAGTTTAGCCCCTAAGATATAAAAACATCCCAGGGTAATTAATGCCAGGAGATAGCTGCAAGAGTCGGTATATATTCCGCCCATTTTTCCCTGTGTACCCATGGACACTATAGAAGTTACCGTCATGAATATCAGTAAAGGCGGAAAAAGGAATAAAAATAGGGTTTTTTGCCAGCGTAAATACCAATTTCCGGGGAGTATTCTACCAGAGAATCGTAACCAGTAAGCAATGGTTACAGCGGTAACAATCATGAATAGATGCATAATTCTATTTTTCTCCTCTAGCTTCCCGTGCAGCTTGAATGCGTTTAGCTATGGCTTCGATTTGGTCACTAGCAGCTTGATCTAAACTATCAGCAAATGCCGCAATTACATCAGGATTTCCCACTGCTAAAAATCGGTGTAATTGATCATGCGCTTTAATCATATCTGCTTGTTGCTTGGTCAGTAAAGGCCGCCAATAAAAGGCTCTTCCTTCTTTATCGCAAGCTAACCAGCCTTTTTCCGTAAGACGACGGAGAACGGTAGTAACAGAAGTATAAGCCAATTCCCGGTCAGGATCAGAAAGAATGCGGTCATGTACATCTTTGACTGTTGCTGAACTTAGTTCCCAGACAATACCGAGAATTTCGGCTTCTAGGGGACCGACGGACATTTGTTTAGGACGATAATCGGGTAAGGGAGCCATGTTATTGATAATTTGGGATGTTCTTTCTATTTTTACATTTTTTATCTCACCCGGAGCTACTCCAGGCGCTCCAGAAATGAAAATTTGTATAAACCCAGCGGTACTGGCTTATAATTGCCAAGGAACTGATGATCCTGTACTCGTAAGTTGAAGGTGGATAGATGACAATTAAAAGGTTACTATTAATTGGGCTAACTTTGTTAGCGATAATGTTCTCAGGGTTGTCTTTATTAAGTAGCTGGCAAAAACCTCAGTTCCAGGGTCGTCTAGAATTATATCAGACTAATATTATCTTACAAGCCCAAGCATGGCAACCAGAAGATAGCAGCGACAATAGTATTCAAACAATTCAAGAATCTATTCTTGGTACAAATCCCCTGGAAAGTGCGATTAAGCAATACGAAGAAGCAAGCAAATCTGTTAACGCCAATTTACAGACAATTAAGAAAGAATTAGCAAACCTGCAATCTTCAACACCTACTCCCATTTCTCCAGAGAAAAAAAGGTTACAAAAGTCCGTTCGAGAACAGGGAAAATTGTTAGCAGAAGTAAATTTGCGGTGGGGGATTTTGCAAGCACAGCAACAGGAAATAGACAAAGCTATTACAACTTGGAATCAATTACAGCAACATTCAGAAATCAATTCTCAATATCTAGAAACGGCTCAAGTATTAAGCGGAATGTGGAGTCAACCTCCCAGTTTATTCCCCAAAGCTGAACAATTAATTCAACAAAATTTAGATAATTGGTTTCGTTCTACGGCCTTAGAACAATTATATCAACTCCAACAACGTCAAGAAGCCCTATTATCTCTGAAAATTGCCCAACAAGAAGCAGCAACCCAAGCATTATTAACATTAGCGATAATTGCAACTATCCCCACATTAACAGCTTTTTTAGGGTTAATTCTCCTAGTTTACTTAGTCGTTCAACGCTTACTCAAAGGTCGAGAATCATTATTAGCAAAAAATGCCGATTTAGTCTGGTCAACTCCTTGGAATTGGGAAATAATTATTCAGGTTTTCGTCGTTGGCTTTTTCTTAATGGGACAATTATTTATCCCAGAATTATTATCTATTTTACCTATTCCTCGTGGTACAGGTAATGCCAGAATTGAGGCTTTTACTGTTTTAGTCAGTTATCTATTAGTGGCTTTCGGTTGTTTATCAGTTCTATATTTTTCCATTAGGCGTTTTTTCCCCCTTCCTGAAAACTGGTTTCGCTTCTATATCTTCAGTAATTGGGTTTTGTGGGGACTAGGTGGCTATTGTACAGCTTTACCCATTGTAGTCATAGTATCGCTAATTAATCAAAAATTATGGCAAGGACAAGGTGGCAGTAATCCACTTTTACAAATGGCACTAGAAAGCCGTGATAATACCACATTAGGAATATTTTTCTTGACCGCAGCCATAGCTGCACCGCTTTTTGAAGAATTTCTATTTCGGGGCTTTTTATTACCATCTTTAACTCGTTATATGTCAGTTTGGGGGGCAATTTTCGTCAGTAGTTTGTTATTTGCGGCCGCTCACTTGAGTTTATCAGAAATACTACCGCTGACAGCATTAGGAATGGTCTTAGGAATAGTTTACACCCGCTCACGCAATTTACTTTCTTGTATGCTTCTCCATAGTCTTTGGAACAGTGGCACATTAATTAGTTTGTTTCTTTTAGGTAGTAATGGGTAATGGGTAATGGGTAATGGGTAATGGGTAAAAATAATTTAGTATAACTGTTAACTCCTTGAATACTTATCAAAAAATCCTCCGGATTTCACAATAAAAGATATGTAGAAAAATCTATAAAATTGGTAAATGTGTTTCACAATATTTTTCTGCCAGATTTGCTATTTTTTACAAAAAATTTGCTGTTTTTACGATTGCATTTTATCAGCATTCTATTAGCATTTAAATTATCTAGTATTACCAGTAAAAAATATTAATTACCAATCATCAAGGAATATAGTTAAATATGATTAATTTTAACCCATCTCACACTACAAAGCAACTGTTAGCGGGTTATGCTGGAATTATTTTTGGTGGATTTGGGCTGCATAAATTTATTCTTGGTTATACCTCAGAAGGTTTTATTATGTTAGCAATTTCCTTAATTGGTGGCTCTTTTACCTACGGACTTGCATTAATAGTCATGCAAATCGTTGGTTTGATTGAAGCCATGATTTACTTGAATAAAACCCAGGAAGAATTTATTAATACATATTTTCTTAACAAACAAGGCTGGTTTTAAAAAGTTTATCAAGTATAATTGATATGCAAACCCTCAAATATAAACAAATCCATCTACTTATCTTACTAATGATGAGTATGGGATACTTTACTGTAGTATCGGAGTGGGAAATTGATTATTTCTACAAAATCTTAATCTTAATGCTCCCAGTCCAGTTAACTGCTATAATTTACACAGCCAGAACAAAACTATAATTTTGAACACGGGAAAAAACTTAATATTTTTTGACTTGGTTAAAATGACAGGTTTAGCTTAACCTCAAAGTAGAGATGTAATTATCAAGACTCAAAACTAACAAAAGCGAACCTAAAAACTGGCCATGCAACTGACCCCAAAATCTGAAATAGTTCTAGAATCTACTCCTCCCACAAAAATACTTAACTCAGAGAAAATCATTTTAGATGTTGGGGGAATGAAATGTGCAGGATGTGTAAATGCAGTAGAAAAACAGCTTATTAAGCATCCGGGAGTTAAAAATGTTTGTGTCAACCTGGGAACAGAAATTGCAGTCATAGAAGCGGAAACTGGTATTGTAAATGCAGAAGCCCTAGCTCAGGGACTGACAGCCGCAGGATTTCCCAGCCAATTACGGACAGCTAAAAGTGCTGATAATCATCCCCAATTCGGGGTAGAAGCCCGACAGCGTCAAGAAATGCGGACGATAACTAGACAATTAATAATTGCTGGTTTGCTACTGCTCCTATCGGGAATAGGTCATTTTGGTAATATTGGGTCTACCATTTTTCCTTTTTTAAATAATATCTGGTTTCATTGTGGACTGGCTACCATCGCCATTATCATTCCTGGTAGACCAATTTTAGTAGAAGGTTGGCTAGGTTGGCGACGAGGTGCGCCAAATATGAATACCCTCATTGGTTTGGGAACAGTGACGGCTTATACTGCTAGTCTGGTGGCCTTATTATTTCCCCAAATGGGTTGGGAGTGCTTTTTTGATGAACCGGTGATGATGTTGGGTTTTATTCTTTTAGGAAGAACCTTAGAAAAACAGACCAGAGGACTCGCAGCTAAAGCATTTCGGCAATTATTAGCGCTCGCACCCCAAACAGCCCGTTTAATTATTAACCCAGAACCAGAAAAATTGATAGCTGGGGCAAATATTATCGAAATTCCCGCAGAACAAGTGCGTGTAGGTGAATGGTTGCAGGTGTTACCAGGGGACAAAGTTCCCGTTGATGGTGAGGTGCGCTTTGGACAAACTACCATAGATGAATCTATGCTGACCGGGGAAGTAGTACCGGTAATCAAGCAACCAGGAGATATTGTCACCGGGGGAACTCTTAACCAGTCAGGAGCTATTGCTATTCAAGCCACCCGCACCGGTGATGATACAACTTTAGCCCAAATCGTGGCCTTGGTGGAAGCCGCCCAAACTCGCAAAGCCCCAGTGCAAAAATTAGCAGATACGGTGGCTGGGTATTTTACCTACGGTGTATTAACAGCCTCCTGCTTAACATTTATATTTTGGTATTTTTTGGGAACTCACTTCTGGCCAGATGTCACCATGTCCGGTGGTATGGAAATGGCTCACAATATGGGACATAATTCCCCACATTTAGCCCCTCATACCCAGTATTCCTCATTATTAATTAGTTTAAAATTAGCGATCGCTGTGATGGTAGTTGCTTGTCCCTGTGCTTTAGGACTGGCTACTCCTACGGCTATTCTCGTAGGAACAGGTATGGGTGCAAAACGGGGACTATTGATCAAAGGTGGTGACGTTTTAGAAAAGGTCCACAAACTCGACACGGTAGTTTTTGATAAAACCGGAACTCTCACCACAGGTAAACCGACGGTGACAGATTGTCTAGTTATTGCTGAATCAACTTCACAATTATCCCTAATTCAACTGGCCGCAGCCGTGGAAAGCGGTACTTATCATCCCCTGGCCACAGCCATTCAACAGGAAGCCAAAGCCAGAGAGTTAATTATCCCCCATGCTGTAGACTTCCACACAGAACCAGGAATGGGCGTATCTGCTGTCGTTGAGGGAAAAAATGTCCTTTTAGGTAACTGGGAATGGTTTAATTACCACCAAATCAATATTCATGAAACAACACAACAACAAGCACATCAATTGGCTACAGAGGGCAAAACTGTAATTGGTGTGGCTGTAGATGGAATTTTAACGGGACTCATTGCTGTTAGTGATACCCTCAGACCAGATGCTAAAACCGCAGTAGATAAATTGCGACAAATGGGTTTGCGTGTTATGCTCCTCAGTGGTGATAGATTGGAAGTAGCCAAAGCGATCGCTAAACAACTAGGAATCACCAACGCTGATATTATGGCAGGTATCCCCCCAGCCCAAAAAGCTGCCACCATTCAATGTCTTCAGTCAGGAAACATCAAATCAGTCGTAGCTATGGTTGGAGACGGCATCAATGACGCTCCAGCCTTATCACAGGCAGATGTGGGCATTGCTTTACATTCTGGTACAGATGTGGCCATGGAAACTGCCGAAATTATTTTAATGCGAAATTCCCTTACCGATGTTGTCCGAGCAATTCAGCTAAGTCGAGCCACTTTCAATACCATCCGTCAAAATTTATTTTGGGCTTTTGCTTATAATACGATAGGTATCCCCCTGGCTGCTGGGGTCTTATTACCTGGTTGGGGTTTTAATCTCGGTCCAGCCAGCGCCGCAGCATTAATGGCTTTTAGTTCTGTCAGTGTTGTGACTAATTCAATTTTATTGAGGAGGTTTGACCCAGCAGTATCGCATATTGATTTAATTAACTAGGTAATCAAGAATAAGCAAGATGAAAATAGCAATTAGTGGTGCAACAGGTTTTGTCGGTAGTCGGTTAGTAGCAAAACTACACGCAGAAGGTCATAGAATTTTGGTATTAACTCGAAATACTACCTTTGCCCAAAAGGTTTTCCCTCCCCAAGCGTTCCCTAACCTAGAAATTATTGCCTATACCCCTATTGTATCCGGTGCTTGGCAAGATACTATCGCAGGTTGTGATGGAGTGGTTAATTTGGCAGGAGAACCCATTGCTGAGGGACGCTGGACTCCAGAACGCAAGCAGGAAATTCTTAACACTCGCAAACTGGGGACACAGAAAATTGTCGAAGCTATTGCTAAAAGTCAACCTCAACCTAGTGTTTTAGTCAATACTTCAGCTATTGGTTACTACGGAACTAGTGAAACTGCTAGTTTTGATGAAGATAGCGCCAACGGTAAGGACTTTTTAGCCCAAGTCTGTCAAGAGTGGGAAGCGGAAGCTAGAAAGTTAAAAGATACCAATGTCCGCTTAGTAATTTTACGCTTTGGTATTATTTTGGGCAATGGTGGCGCTTTGGGAAAAATGATTACTCCTTTTAAACTTTTTGCTGGTGGACCTATTGGCACTGGTCAACAGTGGTTTTCTTGGATTCATTTAGATGATATCGTTAGTTTAATTATCCAAGCTTTAACTAAATCAACTATGGAAGGAGTATATAATGGTACTGCTCCTCAACCGGTCTCGATGAATGATTTAAGTACAACTATGGGTAAGGTCATGAATCGTCCTTCTTGGTTGCCTGTTCCTGGATTTGCTATAGAAGCTATATTAGGAGATGGAGCAAAGGTGGTTTTAGAAGGACAGCAGGTTTTACCAAAACGTACTTTAGAATCTGGTTTTGAGTATCAATATCCGAATTTACAATCCGCACTAACCCAAATTCTTAGCTAATACAGCACTTCCCGGTGTTATGAGGTACATATCCAAGAGTTTCACAATTTTGTACCTAATTAGTGCCATTTTGAAAAGGTTTCTCCGGTTGCAGATTTTCAAATTTTTCGTGAATCTTTTGAAAAATCTTTGGTATATTTTCAATTAAATTATGTTGATTTATTTGGTTTGGATGGTATTAATGATTCAATTTTGTACCTGATAAGAGCGGAAACCGCTGTAGATAATGCTGCAACTTTACCCCCAATTATTTTTAGATTGGAGTCTAGGAGAAGATTGGGTAAAAACCTGGGATACTCATTTACCAGGTTGGGAAGAAACACCGGGGAAAGTAAATATTCAGGTAATTTTGTGACTATTAATTTTGGCTTTGGTTTATGACATGATTGATGATGGTAAAATGCGTTATAAGGTTTCTTGATTATATTAGGAAGTGATCCAGAACAAACGTTTATCTATGTGTTGAAATCTGAAAACCCTAATGTTATTCTCAATTACTCATTATCAATTACTAATTCACTAATAGCAGCGAAGTAGACCTTAGACTTGACGGGGTCAGGAATCATTGTTTTGTCACCTGGTTGCCAATCAACAGGACAAACTTCGTCGGTATGGGACTGAACATACTGAATTGCTTGTAATGTTCGTAGGGTTTCATCTACACTGCGACCAAAGGCTAAATTATTGATAGTGGCGTGTTGAAGGATGCCATCTTTATCAATGATAAATAAACCGCGTAAAGCTATGCCGGCGGTGGGGTCAAGAACGTTGTAAGCGGCGCTAATTTCTTTTTTGATATCGGAGACTAGGGGATAATTTATGTCACCTACTCCACCAGATTTACGATCTGTTTGAATCCAAGCGAGATGAGAAAATTCACTATCTACAGAAATGCCCAATATCTCTGTATTTAGGTTACTGAATTCCTCATAGCGATCGCTAAATGCTGTAACTTCAGTGGGACAAACAAAGGTAAAATCTAGGGGGTAGAACAATAGCACAACATATCTACCTCGATAATCAGACAATCTAATTGACCTAAACTCTTGATCTACTACGGTGGTTGCTATAAAATCGGGGGACTGTTGACCAATACGCAGGCACCCCTCTGTTCCATAGGTGAGTGTCATTAACCTAATTCTCCTTCGTCTTCATATTTGTATTTATTTTTTAGCTGATGCATACTGGTTAGAGATAATTTACCCATTATCACAGGATTCAATTATATCTGTTAAAATCAAAATCAAAATACTGATTTTGCTATCAAACATTAAAGTCATTATATTCACTCATATCTTTTTTTGCTCACAAATTAGATTTGTGATATTCTAATTACGTCATAATATTTACTTAGCCGGAAACCTAAATCATGAGCGAGTTAATAAAAGCCGATCTTCGAGAACGCTTGGGTAACATTGACCAAATCCGTGATGTTCTCATTGGACCGCAGATGAGGGATTATAGTAATCGTCTAGAGCAACTAGAACGCAATTCAATATCACTTCAACAGGAGGTTAGGACTCGCTGTGAAGAGGTGCGTCAAACACTTTTAGCAGAGTTGCAAACTGCTATTGATAGCTGGGAAAAAAAAATTCGTGCCTTGATTTTAAAAGACGAGGAGGAAAAGTTTGATATTCGCCAGCAGATTGATGGTATCAATAAGCGTATTGCTAGTACAACCCAGGATTTACAAGAATCTATCACTACTGAATTAGACGAATTAGCAGAAAATGCTGATAAGCGTTTCAAGGCGATTCAGGCAAAGGATGAGGATGATAAATTTGAAATTCGTCAGCAGATTGACCTGTTGAGTAAGCGAATGATGGGTAACATTGAAGCCATAGATAAAACACTCCACCAACAAACCACTACCCTACAAGAAAATCTACAAGAGACTCGCACTAAACTACAAGATGAAATTACGGATCTACGGAATCAGATTCTTGAGGAATTAGAACGCTACTGTTCTATGTTAAATCAAGAAAAGGTTTCCCGAGATGATATGGCAGAACTACTATTTGAGCTAGGATTAAGGCTTAAAGGTAGGGAATTTGTTCCTGAACTCCAACAAGTGGCTAATACAGCACCAGAAACCCAAACATTAGAGCAAACACTCTTAACTCCTCCCTCTGAAACTGTTGATGATGTAGAAGCAAAGATCGTTTTAGATGTTCCTCCCCCCCCGGCTAAATCACAATCCACCATTTCCCGTCGGGGTCGTACTGGTCGTCTTAAAGGGGTCTAAAATAAACCTTCTGGACTTTATTTTCTCATGTACGAGGATTTTCCAGGTCTGGCTAAATACTAAGGAAAAGGTGACAGAGTTTATCAGCAATTATCAATTCAAAAGGATTTGCCGATGTTTCAGCGATTACCTAGATTATTAAAAATGGTTAATTTCTCCGGGCTTGAGGCTTTTCAATCCATCAAATTTTGAATTGATAATTGCTGAGGACATATTAACGCTGAAAAATTACCTCTCCAGCCCTGATAAAGGGTTAAAAACAAACTAGAAAGCCATAGGGAACAGTAAATTGATAAACTGGTAACAGTTAGAGAAGATATGATTAATTCTCCTGTTGAACTTATCTTCTTGGGAAGTTATTATATATGAAAATAAGATGCGTCTCGGCAATGGCACAATAGCCTAGCCCGAAAAATAAAAAATAATTCAGAAGATAAAAATTTTGGGAGTTAACCAATTTTACCTTGAGTATTATTACTCCTCCTTCTCTAAGTAAATGATCCTGTGGGATATTAACTTCAATTACCAATTACCAATTACCAATTACCAATTACCTATGTCTTACGTATCACTTCTCAAAAACATACCAGAAGTATTCAGTCAACCAACGGGAATAGCCGCCATAGCCTCTCTTGGCCTCCACGGTGCTATTGCCTTAATCGTGCCATTAATGCCAGTTAATTCTAGTGCGTCTTCAAAGACTGACTCACCCAAAGCGGTGGGATTGATGGAATTGAGTGCCGTTGATCAAAGCCGATTACCACAACCCCCTCAAACATCACAATTAGCTTTACCGCAACCCCAGCTACCTCTACAGCAACAACTACCAGGTACTAGTTTGGGTAGCCCCTTAACCAACTATTCTCCTTTACAAAGACAATTATCTAATCAGCCAATATTCCCAGCTATTCCTAGCTCGTCAACCAACTATAATGTCTCTTACCTGCCTAGCAAATCTATTGAAAGATTGACTCCCAATAGTTCACAGAGGGACATGGGCAGCTTGTCACCCAGAAGTACATATACTCCCTCTACCCCCTCACTCAATCAGGGAATCCCACAAACCGAATCTCTAATTGTTAATAGGTTGCCAAAAGTTCAACAAAGTACGGAAATACCTGGAGAGCCACTTAATAATCCATCTGCTGATAAGATTGATATTGGGGGTACAACAGCGGCAGGTATTTCACCTCCACAAACGATGGAATCAGAAAATAATCCGGTTAAAATTCCTCAAGGTGGGGAAAAACTAGCTTTAGTAGATAATTCTAGGGGACAATCATCGGAAATACCCACAAATCAGCTTGAATCGAAAGTTAAAAAAACTGAACAATTGCTGGCTAAACTAAATTCATACAACAATCTTAGACAAAATATTCGCCAAGAATATCCTAATATCAAAGAGAAAGGGGTAATTCATGAAACTATATCTATAGATACACCAGAGATGGAAGGTACAGTTATAGGTAGATTAGTTGTAGATTCAGATGGTAAGGTTTTAGATATTAAGTTCCAAGAAGGCACAGAATCGCCGAAGTTACAATCTAAGGCTCGAGAATTTTTCAGCGCTAATCCTCCCCAAGCTGATAAGCAACAAATTAGTTCTTATCCTTTCCGACTAAAGTTCCAAAATAATCTCAATGCTCCGGGAGTAAGTTCTAAAGGTCAACCTTCTGCAACTCCCAATACTACTCAAAAATTACCAGAATCAGAAATCAAACCTTCTGCAACTCCCAATACTACTCAAAAATTACCAGAATCGAAAATCAAACCTTCTGCAACTCCCAATACTACTCAAAAATTACCAGAATCAGAAATCAAACCTTCTGCAACTCCCAATACTACTCAAAAATTACCAGAATCAGAAATCAAACCTTCTGCAACTCCAAATACTACTCAAAAATTACCAGAATCGAAAATCAAATCTTCTGCTGCTACACCAACTGTAAATAATATTAATTCTGTAACTACACCAACACAAACTAGTGATGCTCGGTCTGTATCCAGTGAATCTAATCAAAAACTGATCCAATTCTTAAATCAAATTAAGAAAGAAGGAAAAAATCCTTAGTATTTAATCTCAGGAAATATGTCATTTTCTGAAGTTATACAGCGGTTTACACTCTTATGAGGTACAAAGTTGAATCATGAAACTCTTGTGGTGCGGGCATCTTGCCCGCTAGATATGTAACTCATAACACCGGGAAGTGCTGTAAGGTATGGCGAGAAAGAATGAAAGCATATTTAATGAATCTTCGATCTTCTATTTGATGATCATGTGTCAGTTGTCAATTACCAAAGAAATATTATAAATGGATTGGATTACCCTCCTGAGTTCGCTACAGTCTGACTTTCTGCAAAGGTTCACATCTGGGTATTTACTTCATTGTGAAACAGAAGGTCAACATAGTGAATTAACTATTATTTCTGGTGATAGATTAAAAGCATTACGGAGATTTTGCTGGTTAATGGCGGAAAAATATAAACGCACTTCCCCAGTCCGTGATGTTTTTATTAATAATCTGAAAGGTAAATTAGGTGAGGAAGTTGTTAAAGAAAGGTTAGCTGATTTTATTACTGAAGTAGATTATGAAAAACGCTTTGGTGGTGATGGTAAAAGTGATTTTACTCTCACTGCTAATTCTCTAATTGGCGTTGAGGTTAAATCGCGTCACGGTAGTATTAATAGAGTTAGATGGTCAGTTAGTGCTGAAGAAGTCGAAAAAAATGCGGTAATTGTCTGTATTTTGATTCAAGAAGAAGTCAATGAAGCGCAATCTGCATACCACCTTTTTTTAGCTGGATTTCTTCCCACACAAATGATTAAATTGAAAACTGGAAAAATTTCCTTTGGGATTAATCAATTATTGTATGGTGGTGGATTATTGCCATATTTAGAACAATTTCAAATTTCCGCAAATTCTCGTAAATCAAACCTATCTCAGAGTCAATTAATTAAAACTCAATCTGCACCTGTTGATTTAACTATTTTTTATTTAGATATCGGTGATGAATATTTTCAAAAAGGGGAGTATGCAGCAGCAATTAATAGTTATAATCAAGCTTTGCAGTTTAATAATAGTGATGCTGATATTTATTATAAACTAGGTTTAGTTAATTATCAATTAGGTGAATATGACACAGCAATTATTAATTATAGTCAGGCAATAAATATTAATATTAATCATCCTCAAGCTTACAATCAAATGGGTTTGGCACATTATCAAAAAGGTAATTATCAAATAGCCATAGAAGCTTACACCCAAGCTATTATAATTAATCCCCATTTGGCTATTAATTATAAAAATCGCGCTGAGGTTCGTTCTCGTATTGGTGATAATCAAGGAGCAATCGAAGATTATCACCAGGCCATAAAGCTAAATCCTGATTATGCTACTACGCAAAAAGATAGACAAATATCTCGTTATTTATTAGATGATAAACAGCCATTAAAGCAAATAATTAATCTTGATATTGATGATGCTATTGGTTATAAAAATCGTGGACATGATCGGGCTGAATTAGGAGATTATGAAGGAGCAATTGCTGATTATACTCAAGCAACTCAAATTAATCCTGATGATATTGATGCTTATTATTATCGGGGTAATGCTCACTTTGATTTAGGGCAATATGAAGCAGCAATTACCGATTATACTCAGGTAGTTAAAATTAATTCTCACTATGTTAATGCTTATTATAACCGGGGAAATGCCTTGTTAGAGATTGCAGATAAACAGGCAGCAGTTGAGGATTTTCATAAAGCCGCAGATTTATATTGGCAAGAAGGAAAATTAGCAGAATATAAAGATACACAAGCGAGAATTATAGAATTAGAAATAGAAGCATCTTTAGATATTTTGAATTTTTAACTACAAGTTGGGTAGTTGGTAATTACTTCTTGTTCTCTGCTGACTTTATTAAAACTGCTTTCATGGTTAATTATTAAAATAGATATATTTATCCTTTTTGGAAAATACCATGCCACAGCGAATAATTATAGAAGTCAATAATTGGTTTAAACGAGATAGAATTGTCCGTAATTTAGAACTTTTCCAGGATATTATTGTTATCTCCCTTTGTGTAAGTCTATTTTGTGTAATGCTGATTCGCTTAGGAGATATGTTTTTATCATTTTTACGTCCATTAGATCTACGGCAAGTAACTTCTGATATTTTGTTTATTTTGATATTAGTAGAACTGTTTCGCTTATTAGTTGATTATCTACAAGAACGGAGTATATCCGTAGGTGCTGCGGTAGAAATTACCATTGTTTCGGCTTTACGAGAGGTAATTTTACGTGGTGTATTAGAAATTTCCCGCGACCAGCTTTTTGGACTTTCTCTATTTTTACTAGTTTTAGCAGGAATTTTTCTGGCTTTACCTTGGATGCCTCGTTTATTAGAACAGGTAAAAAGTGGTAAACATGATACAGTAGAACCAGAATTATAAGGCTATCAAATATATGCCTCAATTAACATCAAAACAATGGATTTTAATTCAACAGAGAATAACACCTTATCTATTTTTATTACCTGCCTTAATTATCTTAATTTTGACAGTTTTTTGGCCAGCGATTCAAGCCTTTTATCTCAGTTTTACCAGTTATGAGAATATAGGAGATCCTCCCCAATGGATTGGTTTTAAAAACTTTCTGCGTTTATCAAAAGACCCTGTTTTTTGGCAAACCTTACAAAACACATTTATTTATCTAATTGGGGTTGTGCCAATTTTAGTATTTTCACCCTTAGTTTTAGCCATTTTAGTCAATCAAAAATTGCGAGGAATGAATTGGTTTAGAACGGCATATTATACCCCAGTGGTAATTTCTATGGTAGTGGCAGGAATAGCCTGGAAATGGTTATACGCAGAAACCGGATTACTGAACCAAATCCTTAAAACCTTGGGAATTTTTCCTGACGGAATCCCCTGGTTAACCAGTCCAAATAAAATATTTGGAATTGTCCCTATTTCCCTTGCGAGTATTATGGCTGTAACTATTTGGAAAGGATTAGGTTACTATATGGTAATTTATTTAGCTGGATTACAAGCTATTTCTGCGGATATCTACGAAGCTGCTGCTATTGATGGTTCAGATAATATTCGCAAACATTGGGATATTACCCTACCATTAATGAAACCTTATTTGTCTTTAGTAGCCGTAATTTCTGCTATTTCTGCTACTAAAGTTTTTGAAGAAGTTTATATCATGACTCAAGGCGGACCACTCAATAGTTCTAAGACAATTGTTTATTATTTGTATGAACAAGCATTCGGTAATTTAGAAATTAGTTATGCTTGTACAATTGGTTTAGTGCTATTTTTGATGATCTTAATTTTATCAATGTTGCGGATTGGTTCAATAGGCAAAGTTGTCTAAAAAACCTCATGGAGCAGTAGTTAGTAGTAAAAGAAAAACAACTAACCACTGACTACTGACACCAGACTATTCTCTACCTGTAGGTAAACCTAACTTGTGATTGCTAGGATTAGGAGAAGACTCATTGTGAGTTATTTTCAACTTGGGTTTAGGACTACCTCCACCGCTACTACGTCTTTCCTCATTGCCCTTACCTTCCTTTGACCAAGAAGAACGACCACCGCGACCACCTCCAGAACTGCGTTCCCGTTCTCCACCATCACCGCGTTTGTTAATTCTTGGTTTGGGAGTTGGGCTTTCCTCAACGGGCAGGTCTACACCTGATAATAACCAAGCGGGACGGGTTTGATCGTAGGCGATTTGTAAAGCAGCCGCAGCGATCGCATGAGCATCATATTCCTCAATCATTTCGCTGATAATAGGCAAGAAGGAAGCTAACCGTTCACCAGTTAAAGCCTCGGCTACTTGTCCCCGTAACTTTTGGATATGTTGGGCTTCAATCTGCGCTTTAGTAGGAATAGATAGAATTTGCCAAGTTTGGCGGTTGTGACGTTCAAAAGCCTGTTGTTTGCGGCGTTCAAAGGATTGGACTAAGGAAATTGCTGTTCCTTCTTTTCCAGCCCGACCAGTCCGACCAATTCGGTGTACATAGGTTTCTACACTATCAGGTAAATCAAAGTTGATCACATGAGAAAGTTGATCAACATCTAAACCTCTAGCTGCAATATCAGTAGCTACTACCCAACGTACTTGACGGTTACGAAAACGGATTAATAGACGTTCCCGCGCTTGTTGGGACAAATCACCATGATATTCATCCACACTATGACCAGCAGACTGCAATTGACTGGTTAATTCTGCGGCTGTGCGTCGGGTACGAACAAAGATTAAAGCCGTTTCTGGATCTTCCATTTCCAAAATTGGTTGTAAAGCTTTAGCTTTTGTCCAATGACGGGGAATTATGTAAGCGACCTGATTGATTTTATTCGGTGCGGCTTTAGGTTGTTCAACGGTGACAGTCACCGGTGAATTCAAAAATTTATTTACCAACATCCGAATTGACGGTGGCATTGTAGCTGAGAATAAGGCTGTTTGGCGTTCTTCTGGGGCTTGAGAAAGAATTCTTTCTACATCGTCAATGAAGCCCATACTTAACATTTCATCAGCTTCATCTAAAACAAACCATCTAACCTGGTCTAAGTTCAAGTTACCACGATCCAGTAGATCTATTACCCGTCCTGGTGTACCCACGACGATTTGCGCCCCACGTCTGAGTTGCATAATTTGTCGGTCAATTGATTGACCACCATAAATAGCCGCCGCTTTCAAGTAACTATTACCAATAAATTGGGAAATAGCCGCATGAACTTGAATTGCTAACTCACGAGTTGGGGTTAAAACTATTGCTTGTACAGCTTTTAAATTAGGATCTAGCCTTTCTAAAATTGGTAGAGAAAAAGCTGCGGTTTTACCCGTTCCTGTTTGGGACTGACCAACTACATCTCGACCATTTAATAGTTGAGGAATTGCCTGGGTTTGAATATTTGTAGGTGCAGAAAAACCCATGTTTTCTAACAGTTCAGCCCGTTCTTGGGAAATGCCTAATTCTTGAAATGATAAATTCATTAACGCTCCTAGATTTTATTGTGAATTTTGGACTTGTCAGCCGATACTTATTTGTAAATTAAGTCTTATGCAAGAGTAGATAAGAGATGGGAATGAAACTTCAACTATTGACAACTTGACCATAAAGGTCATAGGCATCGGCACTTGCAATCGCTACTTTAACGATAGTTCCTAGCCTAGCCTCTCCTTTAACATAGACTTGACCATCAATCTCCGGGGAAAACCTCCCAGAACGACCGATTAATTCTCCCCCGGAAGAAATTGAACCCGGATTTTCTTGCTCAATCAGGACATCAACTATTTTGCCGACTTCCTGTTGATTTTTCTGGAAAGAAATTGGCTGTTGTAATTCCATCAGTTGATTACGGCGGTTCGTCATCACTTCTGCGGGAATTTGATTAGGTAGATTGTAGGCAGGAGTTTCTTCTTCTGGTGAGAAGGTAAAAACACCAACATGATCAAATTTATGTCGTTGGGTAAACTCTAATAAATGTTGAAAATGCTCCTGGGTTTCTCCTGGAAAACCAACTATAAATGTGGTTCTGATCACTGCTGATGGTAAGGCAATTTTCAGCCGTTCCATAATTCCATCATTTATTTGTCCTTGCCAAGGACGATTCATAGCCCGGAGAATTTCTGGGTGAGAATGTTGCAAAGGCAAATCCAAATATGGTAAAACATTCGGGGTTTCTTGGATAGCGGTAATCACCTCTGGTGTTAACCCGGTGGGATAGGCGTAGTGCATCCTAATCCAAGGTACATCTACCTTTCCTAAAGCTCGCAGCAACTCGGCTAATTTTGGTTTGCCGTAAATATCTAGTCCGTAATTAGTGGTGATTTGGGAAATGAGAATTATTTCTTTAACACCTTGATTTACCAGTTCTTGGGCTTCGGTAACTATTGATTCAATAGTACGCGATCGCTGGTTTCCTCGCAAATGGGGAATAATACAAAATGCACACCGATAATCACAGCCTTCTGCTACTCGCAGGTAAGCTACGCCTTCTGTTGTTGTCCGATAACGTGGTGTGGTTTCATCGGCAATATAAGTGGGTTCGGCAGTAATTTCTTTAACTCTCTCTCCCTGTTCTACCCGCTCAATGACATCAACGATTTTGTGATAATCGCCCGTCCCTACCACCGCTACGGCTTCTGGCAATTCTTCCAATAATTGTTCTTGAAAGTGCTGTGCCATGCAGCCAGTAATTACGATTTTTTTATTTGCTTCTGCCAGTTCTACTAGGGTTTTTACTGATTCCTGTCGAGCCGCTTCGATAAAACTACAGGTATTAACAATTACGTAATCTGCTAATTCTTCGTTACTATCTACACCATAACCTGCATTTACTAGCAGTCCTAGCATATGTTCTGTATCAATTCGATTTTTCTCGCAGCCCAGGTGAGAAATGGCAATTGTTGGCTTTTCACCCATATTTTCAATAAATCTTCCGTTTTTCCTTGTTAATTAACATTCAAGCATTGGTTTAGGAATAAACACAGGAGACTACAGGTAAATAAATTTACAAGGATTTAGTGTTGTCCTTTACCCTTGATTAATAAATCACTCAGTGAATTACGCTGTAATTCCTACTCAACTACCCGCTACTAATTACTGGACTTAACCTATATAACTAGCAACTTTAACTAGTAAAAGCCAAATTGAGACCTTTATCCATCATGTTGACAGGGGTCATCTGATGATACTCCTACTAATTTGTTTCCCAAGGTCATCTTAAGTGTCTTTGGGTAAGTCTGACACTCATAATATTTTTAACAATTCGCTTAATGGTATTTTGTATTACCCTAGCGTGGGCGTTGTTAATTTACCCATTGGGAAGCCGACCAAGAGGTCTGTTTTGAGAAGCCGCTACCCAACTGGGGAAATCGCATTGGCGACTACGCCTATCAAGCAGTAATGCTACTCCGACATTCATAAATAAATGGCGGGAAGCTGCCTTGCATCTTGTGAGTGGCAAACTCCTCTTGTCATCAGGTTTGATCTTAACATATCTTATGGAAGGTTTACAGCTAATTTCCATCTTCAGGAGGAGGTAGCAAGCTGACGAAAAAAAACCCGCCTCTAATCTAAACTCCCAGATCACTTGTGGTCAAGGGTTATGGAGTTTAAAGTGTGAGATATATTGGAGAATATATTTCTGGAATATATTTCTTTCTTCTGGATCTAACATCTCTAGTTTACATCTAATTCAAACTGTTGATGGTTCTTAATCTAGTTGAGGCTGGTTATGGGTAATGGTGAAATTACAATCTCTTTCCTATAGACTGTTCCCTAACTAGCGACTTAAACATTAGTATAAAAAGGCAGAAGGCTGTAATGTCCAGAGAATCTACATTTTTTGTGGTTCTCACTGTCTAGTTATTCGTGCCATTTGAGGCCCCCTTGTCTGGAAAGTGGGGATAGGCAAGCAATCCAGACTGTGCCAAGTAAATTAAAGACGTGGATCTACATCAGTTATTTAAAACCCGAACTCCAATTATTGGCGTGTTGCATCTGCTACCGCTTCCTACTTCAGCCCGTTGGGGGGGTAGTCTGAAAGCGGTGATTGACCGCGCCGAACAAGAAGCCACAGCCCTTGCCAGTGGAGGGGTAGATGGGATCATCGTTGAGAATTTTTTCGATGCCCCATTTACTAAAAATCAAGTTGACCCCGCAGTTGTAAGTGCCATGACGATGGTTGTTCAACGGGTCCAGAATTTAGTTACTGTGCCTGTGGGGTTAAATGTGTTACGTAATGATGGCAGAAGTGCGATCGCTATTGCTAGTTGTGTTAAGGCGCAATTTATCCGAATTAATGTTCTTACAGGTGTAATGGCAACTGACCAAGGATTAATTGAAGGGGAAGCCCATCAATTATTGCGGTATCGTCGGGAATTAGGATCTGATGTGAAAATTTTTGCTGATGTTTTGGTAAAACACGCCCGTCCGTTGAGTGATCCTAATCTGACGGTTGCAGTAAAAGATACTATTGAAAGAGGTTTGGCTGATGCGGTAATTTTATCTGGGTGGGCTACGGGTAATCCCCCTGACCAAGAAGATTTAGAACTAGCTAGTGCTGCGGCTGCTGGTACTCCTGTTTTTATTGGTAGTGGTGCAAGTTGGCAGAATATTGGCACTCTCCTACAAGCCGCAAACGGGGTGATTGTTTCTAGTTCTCTCAAACGTCATGGTCAAATTCAGCAACCCATAGACCCTATTCGCGTCAGTCAATTTGTAGAAGCAGCCCGCAGACCTCTATTGTCTGAACTATGATGCTTTTGATTTTCGTGATTTAGATGATGCGAAAGTTCCTTAACTAATCACCAATCACCAATTACCAATTACCAATCACCAATCACCAATCACCAATCACCAATATTATGATTCGTCGTCGTTCTACTCCTGGGATTCATAAATGGTCACGTCCGGCGATAGTAGCGATCGCTGGATTTGGTATCCTGAATACAGGTTATCTCACTTTTGAGAAGCTGACCGGTAGCACTCCGGTTTGTACCACACCAGAAAATGTGAAAGGATGTGTAGATGTCCTTTCTAGTCCTTGGGCTACGGTTTTAGGTCAACCATTACCCTTGTTCGGTTTATTGGCATACATTAGTATGTTCATATTCGCTTTAGCTCCTTTGGCTTTGAATTCGGGGGAAAATCATAAAAATCAGAAACAACTAGAAAATGTGACTTGGTGGTTGCTGTTTATAGGAGCGATCGCTATGTCTGTTTTTAGTGGATACCTAATGTATGTACTAGCATTTCAACTCAAAGCTATTTGTACTTACTGTATTGCTTCTGCTTTATTTGCATTAATCATGTTAGTGTTAACTGTCATGGGTAGAGATTGGGAAGATATCGGACAAATGTTATTTACAGCTTTGATTGTAGCAATAGTGACGCTAATTGGCACTTTAGGGGTTTATTCTCAAGTCAATTCATCAAGTAATATTACGGAATCAACTGATGGTAAACCTACAGCAATTACCTTTACGCCCAAAGAACAACCAAATCCCGAATTTGGCTGGGAAATTACCACTAAATCTAGTGTAGCAGAAATAGCCCTAGCTGAACATCTTGTCAAATCTGGTGCTAAGGAATATGTAGCCTATTGGTGTCCTCACTGTCACGAACAAAAGCTCCTTTTTGGTAAAGAGGCTTATCAAATCATTAATGATAATTCTAAGGTAGAGTGCGCCGGCGATAGTCCTAATGGTAAACCAGAATTATGTAAAGCTGCAAAAATTGAAAGTTTCCCAACTTGGGTTATTAATGGTAAAAGCTATAGCGGAGTTCAAAACCTAGAAGAACTAGGAAAAATCACAGGTTATACAGGTCCGAAAAACTTTAAATACTTCCGCTAGAGATTAAAACTACATCCAAAAAATCATTAATTAAGTGTAGGGGTTTAGCAATGGGCTTTACCCCTACTGCATATTTAAGGCTTGCTGAAAAAATAGTTCAAAGTTTTTTGCTGTCGCTTCTTGTTGTTTCTCTTTTCTATACATTTTAGTGTTTTTCACTGTCAGGGTTTTTATGTAAATTATTCACAAAACCTCCTGTGTGTCAATCCGTACCCTATTTGTATAAAATAAGCATCATTTTAGATTTTTATTACGGTTACGTAAAGAATCAGCACTAAACTATAATCCAAATATGTTTCTTGTACAGCTAATGTAGATTAACTAGATATGCATTCTTGCAATTTTCCGTTGTTATCTGTTAATAATAAAAATATATACTCAACCTTTTGGCAATTATGGGATGAGCATAAAGACTATCTATATCATTGTTGCATCAAATGGATGAGCAATATCAACGATGCAGAAGATGTTCTTAGTCAAGCAATGCTCAAAGCTTGGAATAAAATCAGTAATTGTACGGTCGAAATTAAAGATTTTAAGACTTACGTAACGAAATTAACTTATAATCTCTGTGTTGACACTTATAGAGAACTTCATTCCCTTATGGAATATGGTAATAGTTGGGAAGTTATTTGTGATGAATATGAAGAAATATTCGTGAACAAAAAAGAAGAAAACCCAGTTCTTGTTGCTACGCAACAAGAACTGGAAAATTTTTTTGAGGTTGTTATAGATGAGTTACCTTCCCGACTGCGAGAAACGTTTATTCTGTACTGGAAAGAAGAATTTTCGTACCAAGAAATTGGAGAAAAATTGAATGTTTCCTATGATAATGTCCGCAAGCGGATTTCCCAAGCACGGGCAATTTTAAAACAGCGATATCATCAAGATTTTATTCGGGAAGAAGGGGAAGAAGATAGATATTCTTCTGATTTAGATGAGTGTGAATCTCAGGCTTTTTCCCAATCTCCAAAAAGGAGAAGGAAATCTCAGAATACGAATCAAACAGAAATTTCTACTGGTGAGATTTTAGCATTATCTGATGAGTTACAAACAGAGACAATGGTAAATCATAAAGAACCAGAACAAGCAGTTACTACTTCACAATTTATGGTAGTAGATATTCAATCTGATTGGGAGATTGAAGAGGTTAGAAAAACACCTGATATCAATGAGGAGTATCTCCCAAAAGATATACTTAAAAAATTTGGGCTTTTATGCAATCAGAAACTATCTTTACAGGATTTTTTGGTGTTTTTAGCAATAGTCAACAATAAATTATTTAATTTTGTGGGGTGTTTAAATTTTAAGGTCAGACAAGATACCCAAACTACAAGATTTAAGGGCATATTCGTGTCTTTGTTGAATTTACAAACTTTATGGCAGGTGTGGGCTGATAGTGGAGGTTAATTTCTGGTAATGTTTTACAAAGATAGTTTTGTATGTATTGTTGTAAAGCCCTCTCATGCACCACAAAATTATTCAGAAAAGATATCTATTTTGGGATTTACTTACGCAAAATTTCCAAATCAAATTTCCCAGCCTTCTCCCTTAAGGATAATTTAATGATGATTCATCGTTTAACTGCGGTGAGCGTTTTCGCTGTGCTGAACGCTTTAGCATTCCCGTCCAAATCTGAAGCCCAAGCAACTTCGGATGTTAACTTTAACGGCAATATTACCGCAACTATTACTATTGAAGTTGGGTCACCTGCTAATCCTACCCCATCCATAGGTTTTAGCGCTAATGAAGCCCAGTTAATAGGTACAGCAGATGTGAGTATATCCTGTACTACTACTGCTTTCTTTTTCAGCGTGTCTGTTCCGCAACGGATAGCTGCACCTTCAGGCTTCGATGATCCTTTTCGGAAAGCTCGTATTCGTTCAGGAAACAGAATGACAACCGCTGAGGTCGGTAGTTCTACAGGTTTTCCTGGCTGGGGCGACTCGTTCCCTGAGCCTTTGAGTATTAGCGGTTGTACAGATGAACCTTTAGTAGTGGAAATGATTGCTGGTAGCGCCAATGCTCAAAGTAATCCTGTTGGAAGCTACATCTATAAAGTAACCCTGACAGCTACTCCTCAGTAAGTATATAATGTTTGGATTATAACCATCTACTGAATTTTCGTTAAATAATTCACAATTTGGCTGCTAAAACCGTCTAACTATTAAGTAACTGAAATATGATTGCGTATTTTGCTTATGCCACCTTCACCTACTTAATGAAGGGATAAAAAACCTAGTTTTGGTATTGAACATGAAAAATCTTTGTCGTCTTGCTCTAATTACTGGTATTGCCGCTCTCAGTGCAGTGGCTTTCAACCCCAAAGCTCAAGCAGAAACTAAGGACGTTAACTTCTCAGGTACTGTCGCAAAGCTTTGCGCCTTTGGTACAACTACAGATGGCACCTTAGCTCCTGGCGACGGCTGGGTTGAAGCTACAACTGGTATACCAACACTTACTGTAGGTACTGCAGCTTCAACAACTCTTAGTTGTAATGGTTCTGCGACGGTAAGTGCAGGACTTCCCGTTAAGATATCAGCACCGGCTGGATTTAGTGATCCTAATCGGCAATCTATTGTTTATGATACGGAAGGTCTGCAGTCCGCAAGCAGTTTCACTGGCACTCGCTTATGGGATCAATACACTGCTACTAGTCTAACTATTCCTGCTGATACATCTCGTATTTTCAAGGTCGGTATGAGTGCTGGAGCAGCGCCAGGTACTGCTGGTAATGTTGTGGCTGGAACCTATAGCTATAAGGTTACTGTTACCGCTACTCCTAACTAGAACAGAGTCCATAAAAAGCCTAATTCCTGAATAAAAGTAGGTTTTTCAAGGACTCGCTTTAGTTATCTTGTTTTTTCCAAGGATTGGATACCTGGTTTTAAGGTCCAATCCTTACTCCATGATACTGCAGATAATTCTAGTTGGTAAAAATTAAGTATGAAAAGTTCTTGTAAGAAACTAATTTTATATCCTTTGAGTAGTATTGTGTTTTCTACCTTTTTATTATCGGAAAATACTGCTAAAGCTGATATTACTATTTCTCCACTGGTAATTGAAACCGCAGCTAAACAGGGACAAGCGCAAGGAAACATTACAGTGACAAATGGAGACACTAAAAGCTTCCGATCCCGTGTTTATACTGAACCTTTTACTTATGATTTAGAAACTGGATTTAAACTTTTAGATTCCAGTCCTTTCGATTTAACTCCCTATTTGCAATTTTCTCCACGAGAACTGGAAGTTCCTGGTACAGATAATCGTCGTATCCGGTTTATTGCGCGCTTTCCTCCCAGTTTACCCGATGGTGAATATCGGACGATGTTATTCACAGAAAATTTAGAAGCGACCTTTCAAGAAGAACAAAATTCAAGTAAAGGGGCTATTTTCAGAACAGCAATTGTTCCCAGAATAGGAGTAGCTGTTTATGTTCGCAAGGGCAATATTTCCCACAATTTAACTGCGGTTAATGCTAGATTTGATTCTAAATCGCAGCAACTTCAATTATTAGTTAAAAATAGCGGAAAAGCTAGTGTAATTACTCAGGGAGAATGGACGATTAAAAAGGAAAATAAACAAATTTATAATGGTAGAGGTATAGATACAACGGTCATTGCGGAAGGGGAACGTTATCTCACTGTTGATTATTCTAATGCTGCTAAAAAAATTCAATTAGAACCGGGAGAATATCAACTTTCTGGTAATTTAGGATGGGGTGTAAACCAGACCAATAAAATTCCGTTTAGTGTCAAATTTATTGTTCCCTAAAAATTTATTTATCAAGACGATTTTCATCGGCAAATATACGATAAAAACCGTCTTTTTTTTAATTTGACGTAGTTTAACAGTGTTTTTAAAGATTAATAATTATCTAAAAATACTTTGCTTTTTTAATTTAGTTAGTTGTAGTTTTATTGGCAAAAATAATTTAATTTTAGCAGCAGAATTACCTGGTCAAATTTCTTTAAATGAAAAGCAAATATTCATAAAAACTCCCCTGAAAAATATTTCCCAACCAAAATATTTTGGAGATGAAAAATTACCAATATTTTTGACTCAAGTAACTTCAATACCGCCAAAAAATGATCATGTAACAACATTTATTATTGGCTTAAATGCTGGTAAACGAAATATTAGAGATGGGGTTTTAGTGCGGGGTGAAGTTAAGGACAAAGACGCGATTAATTTTGAAAATTGGTTAATTCCTTATGATGATGTTTTGCAAACATTAAAGTTTACTTCTAAAAGTATATCAGATCATGAGGTTGAGTTGCGATCGCCTTTTAAAGTTATTCATTTTGATACTAATAAACTGCATAATGATCCAGAATTAGGATTAGTCCTTTCCACGAAGGAAATTAAAGATATTTTCGGTATTGAATCTAAATTTGATTGGCGGGAATATGCTATTGTTTTTGATATTCCTGAAATCAAGTCTGACAACAGTAATAATATTGAAAAAAAGCCTGTTATCTTAACAGGATTACCAAAAATTTCTCCTCCCAATATCACATTGAGTATGGTGGAACAAAAGACTAATTTAACTGGTACAACCACTTCAGATTTAAAGAATCAGGGTACTTTATCAGCGGTGGGAACAATCCTTGATAGTAGTTGGTTTCTGCGGCTAAATCAAGGTGATATAACAGATAGTAAAACTTGGCAATTATCAGATCTACAAATTCTTAAACAAGCAGATTCTAGTGATTATTATTTAGGTTCACAACCAACTTTTTGGCAAAGTTCAAGTGGAGGAGATTTTTGGGGATTTACTACTATTAAACGTTATGGTTTTTCTCCCTTTGCTAACTATGGTAGTGGTAGTGCAAACATTATTCAAAGATTACAACCAGATCGTATTTATGGAACTGTAACAGGTCGCGCTCCCCCAGGGACTTTAGCACGTCTTGTTAAAGGTTTATATCATCCTACTCCGATAGCTGAACAGTTAGTTGATAGTTCAGGAACTTACCGTTTTGATAATGTTCCTGTGGGTAGACAAATAGGCACAAATTATCAAGTTTTATTATATGTCGATGGAGTTTTAACTGCTAAACCACGAGTTGAAGATGCCCGGTTTAATTTATTACCTGAACAACTGTCACAGGGAACATCAGCTTTAATTGTTTCTGGGGGGTGGAAACGACATTTAAATAATAATGATTTTTGGGGAGACTTTACCCAATTTAGTGGAGGAATCAAGCAAAGATGGGGATTAACAAAGGATTTAACTGTAGGTTTAGGGGGTATATATGATTCATCTTTTCAAGGTTTAACAGAGCTTTTTTATCAGCCGCAAAGGTCTCCTTTTAAAGCAAATATTTCTGGTTTGATGGGAGATAAGATTAAGATTAATACTAATCTCAGTTGGGAAAAATCTCTTTTAAAAGTTACTGTTTCTAGTGTAATAGCAGATGATATCAAGCTAAATACTAATGTAATTTGGGATGGTAATCCTAATTTTTATGCGACATTAAGTAATGATTTAAAATCTACTCGCTATACTTTAGATTTCCAAATCTTAAAGCACCTCAAATTTAATAGTAATGGTGATTTAGACAAAGATAAAAATTTCGGTTTAGGCTATTCTTCTAGTAGTCGTAATTCTTCTACTTCTGCCCTGGTGAATATTAATACAAATGCTCAATTAAATTGGAGTTTAAATCAAACTTTAGGCAATTTATCCCTTAATCATAGTGGTAATCAGTCCAGCACTTCTTCCCAACTATCTTATGTATTTAATCCTTCCCAGTCCTTAATTTTTAAATATGAAACCCTCAATTCTTCTCAAAATGCTAACTTACTAAGTGCATATTGGCATTATACTTCTCCCATGCAAACTAAATACGGTGAAAATCTTTGGCAAGGTGAATTAGGTTATAGAATAGGGTCTTTAGGAACAGGACTTTATGGAACGCTGGGAACAACTATTTTACCAGGTATTTTGTTACAGGCACGTTATGAAGAAGTTTCTCTAAATTCTGATCAAAGTAGTTTGAGTATTCAACTGGTTTCTAGTTTGGGTTTTCAAGGGGGGATAACTCCGAGTGATAGACAAATCGAACGTTTTCGCACTCAAGGAGGTTTATTAATTAAACCTTTCTTAGATCGTAATAGCAATGGAAAACGAGATCATAATGAAGAAATATATCATGATAATTCTGATTTTCTCATGATCAATAATGAGCCTGTAATATCTTCGCAACTTGATATTCACAAAGATAAGTTAATTATCCGTCTTCCCCCCGGAATTTATCGTATAGACTTAGATACTGCTGGTTTTCCTCCTGACTTCCAACCCGCAATTAGTACCTTTGCTGTGCAAGTGGTTGAGGGAAGTTATACACCTATTCTTATTCCCTTGCAACCGGCTTACACTCTAGTAGGAACTTTGACAGACTCCAAAGGAAACCCTATTGCTGGTGCTAAAGTTGAAGCTATTGATAATAGTTCTAAATCATCAGTTATATCTATTACGAATAATGCAGGTGTTTTCTATTTAGAACAGTTGCGACAAGGAACTTATCAGTTAAAAGTTAATACCAAATCTGTCGAACCTAATACAATTACAATTAAAGCAGACGCTAATACTTTGCAAGAGTTAAATTTAAAATTACCTTAGCGTACTTTTTAATAGCGGGCAAGATACCCGCACCACAAGAGTTTCATTATTCACAATGCGGAAAATGCTGTATTACCTATCCACCATTCCTGATTTTTTACCAGAGTATGCACTTGCCAATTAGGATCAGTTTGGGAATAATCTAAACGGTAATGTCCACCCCGGCTTTCCGTTCTAAACACAGCACTTTTAAGAATTAATTCGGCAATATCTAATAAATTACGAGTTTCTGCCCAAAGCCTCAATTCTTTTTCAATTTTCGGTTGTTCAAAACTAACTGATTGTGTCGGTTTTAAACTTAATAATAATTGACTTAAAGGTAAAGTTGCAAAATCTTTTTGCCAAGATAAAATTTGCAAAATGGCAGTTTCTAAACTTGATTTTTCTCGACAAATACCCGCAGTTTTCCAAACTATCCGGGGTAAATTTTGGCGAATTTCTGCTAATTGTCTTTGTTGATTTTCCCACTCAATCACAGACGGGTTAAATGCAAAATTTCCAGTTTCAATAATTCCCGTAGATTCCTGTTTTTGAATTATCAATTTTTGATCATCAACATTAGCCATTTGCGCCCCAAAGACAATACATTCTAAAAGAGAATTACTGGCTAAACGATTTGCACCATGTACCCCCGTACTAGCAGTTTCCCCAATAGCGTATAAACCAGGAATATTTGTCGAATTAGTCACATCTGTAAGGATACCACCCATCCAGTAGTGAGCAGCGGGAGAAACGGGAATGGGTTGATTAAAGACATCAATACCCCAATGTTGACAAACATTAATGATATTGGGGAAACGGTGACGAATTTTCTCAGGGGGAATAGGACGCATATCTAACCAGACATTCGCTGTAGCCGGGTCAGTAGCCGTTTTTTGTAAATGACTAAAAATTGCTCGACTAACCACATCACGGGGTGCTAATTCCCCTGCTGGGTGGTAATCAAAAGCAAAACGTCGCCCGGTATCATCCACCAAATGCGCCCCTTCACCACGAACAGCTTCACTAATGAGAAAACGTCCTGGTTTACTCAAGGCTGTAGGATGAAACTGGACAAATTCTAAATCCCGAAGAATAGCCCCGGACCGCCAAGCAATGGCCACACCATCACCTGTACTTACCTCTGGGTTAGTAGTTTGGGCAAATACTTGACCACCGCCACCAGTAGCTAAAATTACTGCTCCGGCTCTAATCCAGGTAATTTTACCTTGATAAAATAGACTAATTCCCAGACATTGACCGGTCTTTGGTTCTATCCAAAGACTCAAAGCCAAAGCTTGCTGAATGACTTGAATATTTTGACGACGCAAAACCTGATTTTTCAGAGTAGTTGTGACTTCCCTACCAGTAGTATCAGCCGCATGGAGAACACGAGGACGAGAATGGGCTGCTTCTAAGGTTAAGGCTAAGTTACTGTCATGACGATCAAAAGCGACGCCTAAATTAACCAAAGATTGAATACAACTAGGAGCTTTTTCAGCCAAGAATTTCACAGCAGCTAGATCACATAAACCCGCCCCGGCTTTTAATGTGTCTTCAATATGCAGTTTAGGCGAATCTTCTGGGGCGACGGCTGCGGCTATACCACCCTGGGCCCAATCACTAGCCGATAGGGAAACTGTTTCTTTAGTAATTAAGCCGACTTGTAAGCAGGGGGGTAAACACAGGGCTGTATATAGTCCTGCTGCACCAGCACCGACTACTAAAACATCAAATTGGTTAGGAATATCTATATCAGACAAGATGGGGTAATAGGTAATGGGTAATGGGTAATAGGTAATGGGTAATGGGTAATAGGTAATGGGTAATGGGTAATGGGTAATGGGTAATGGGTAATGGGTAA
>Ga0208596_1000064_pt1 | contig 36636 bp, 31 predicted proteins | sample LakMenEpi12Jul11_FD_150686 | JGI IMG/M metagenome (GOLD analysis project Ga0208596, IMG submission 150686) | Freshwater microbial communities from Lake Mendota, WI - 12JUL2011 deep hole epilimnion (SPAdes) | ecosystem: Environmental > Aquatic > Freshwater > Lake > Epilimnion/Euphotic zone ...
GAGGTCACGGAGAAATGAGGATTTGAGAGATATTTTGCGTAAGTCCTGATTATTTTTTTGTTGGGTTGCGCTGTTGCTTAACCCAACCTACATGACTAAGCAGATTTTTGATTACTACTACTTTCGATATGACGACGTAAAAGTTGATTAATAGCTGTTTGATAGTCTTTATTTTGGGTTTTAAACCAAGCTATGATATCAGGTTCTAATTGAATAACATTTTTGGCTTGTGCTGCGGGAATTTGCAAAGTTGCTTTTTCAAAAAACTCATCAGTTAATGGTGGAATATCTGAATAGTCAATGTTTTCGTCTGACATTGAATCTAATGCTTGCCAATTAGTCCGTGAGATATTGTTCAAATTTTTTTCGTTCATAACGATTTGCCTTTCGTGCTGAAATAATTCTAATTACATTGCCTTGTTTTTCTGTCCAAACAACTACAGCGACTCCATTTCCTAAAAAACCAATACCAAACCATCTTTCCTCACCATAGTCAAAACGTTCATCTTCCTCAATCAGCATTGGACTTTCAAAGATTTTATAAACATCTTCAAAGTCAATCTGATGTTTACGGATATTTTCTAAATTTTTCGCTTCGTCCCACTCAAACTGCATCTCTGATAGTTCAAATTATTCTTTAATTATAATATATAGCTATCCTATTTAGCTAAAATCATTTATCCTGTAAATCCTTAAATCCTGGATATCCTGATTCAGATATTTTTATTATATCTTTTGTTGGGTTGCGCTGTCGCTTAACCCAACCTACATGACTGACATTTTCACGGCTTAATTAAAGATTTCTCAGACTGACGATATTTAGCAATTAATTTACGTCTTTTTAGGGGTGGGTAAAGCAGCATAGAAAGTGCGGGTAAGCTTGTTCCAGTGAGTGCTAACAAAATAAATGTGTTAAAGCCTATTATTATTCCTGTTCCTACACTAATTCCAGATCCTAAGACGGGCAGTATCAGTCTAGCCATAAACGAATCTTTAGCTAAGTCCACCACCAAATCTACAACTCGATAAATAACTCGATTAATAAGCCAATATACAACCCAGCACACACCATAAATGCCACCCAAAGTACAAGCCAACAAAATAACCGCAAAAACTATATCAGAACTGCTAGGTTGACCTGTAAATTCAACAACAGACCCAACTAGAAAACCAACCGCAGCCCCACCTACAGAAACAGCTACAGCTAAACTCAGATATTGACTCACAGTCCGATATTGACTCACAGTCCGATATGGACTCACAGTCCGAGGTTTGACATTTGTAACTACTTTACTCAAACTCCAAAATATACCGAGAAGTGTAACAATACCCCACACTCCAAGCATAGAAAGCATCCCTTCGTATCCCAAATCAGATAATAACCAAATAGTCACTGGAGTTGCAGTATAAGTAATAAATAAAGTCGTAGCTATAGCTAACACGGCAGTTATTAAAAACAGTTTAATTAATCCTAAATAGGGTAATTTCCTCTCCTCAATCGGTAAAGCCGCCGTTTGTACCTTCACCGTCAAAGTATGACTAGCTGGATAAGCATTACTATGAAGAATTAATTGACGTTTATACTGCTTATCAGCCATCAATTTACTCGTATCCACCTCAACCTGACAACGAATATGATTCCCGCTAAACTTACCAGGTGTAACTGAAATCCAAGCATGAGTATCCGGTGTATGGGGAGGGTCTTGAGGATGAGATCCAACTTCCCATTTACCTTCTAATAAAGTATCTGGTATAGAATTTTCAATAATAATAACCCTAGTTAATTTTTCCCCCAACCAATTCGCTTTAAACTCCAAAACCGTCTCACTAAAATCAACTGCTGGTACACGAATAACATCAAGGGGTTTGAGTGATTCTAAAGCTAATTCTGCATTAGTAAATCGGTCTTTTTGCTTCGGTTGTACCATTTTTTCCAACCAACCGATAAACCGCAAACTTACCTGGGGTAAAAGATGACGAAATTTAATCAAATAAGGATCATCTTCATCTTGCAATTGATCTATTTTTGTTGACTTGATTCCTGTTAATAAACATATCAAAGTTGCACCCAAAGCATACAAATCTGTAGCGTTTGTTGGTTTAAACATTTGCTCTGGGGGAATAAAACCAGGAGTTCCTTTAAATACACTACTTCCAGCCACATCATGACTACCAATACGAGCAAAACCAAAATCAATTAAATAAACATTGATTTGTTCATCTACTAAAATGTTTTCTGGTTTAATATCTCGATGAATTACCGACGGTATCCGATTTTGTAAATATACCAGAATTTCTAAAATCTTAATAGCAATTTGTTTAATTTCTGCTGGTGAAAAACTGCGAGGTTCTGCTAAAGTAGAACCATGAATATACTCTTGAATTAAACAAAAACCATCGGAGGTTTCAAAGGAATGCAAGTAACTGGGAATACCAGGATGATCTAATCCTTTCAGTACCTGTATTTCTCGTGCGTGGGCTTCTGAACCAGACCAATTTGAACCCGCTTGAGCAAAACAAAACTGTTTAATTACTTCTGGTTGCTTTGTGTTAAGATTTGTTGCTAACCAAGTAATTCTACCACCTTCGCGGTTGCGTCCTAGTTCTCTAATAGCCTCATAGCCTTGTGCTTGAAAATCTGGGTAGATGCTCATACTTCTCAGAGGTAACAAGTATAGTAGTATATTTTAATATTACCATAAGTTGCGAGAAACTTGGCCGAGTGGAAGTCACCGCTACACAGACAAAACCCATCTGCATGGATTTAAGAACCTTAATTTTTTTCTTAATTCTCACAAGTGGATTTTATTTGTGTAGTAGAGATTTACAATTACCGCAGACAAATAACTACGGATTAGTAAAAGTTAAAGCTTGTCCTCTAACTTGCGTATTTACCTCACCGTGATTATAAACAATTTTACCACCGACAATTGTTGTCACTGGCCAACCCGTTAAATTCCAACCCTCAAAAGAATTCCAACCGCATTTACTGAGAACTTCTTCCCGTTTCACTTCTCGGTAATTCTTCAAATCTACCAGCACTAAATCAGCATCGTAACCGGGGGTAATTTCTCCCTTATTAGCAATACCATAAGCTACAGCCACCGCTTTAGACATCCATTGTACAACTTGGGCAACTGTACACTTTCCTGCCATAGCAGCGGTTAAAATTAAAGGTAGAGACGTTTCTACACCGGGCATTCCCGAAGGAGTGTTAGGATAGGTTTGGGCTTTTTCGGCTAAGGTGTGGGGGGCGTGGTCAGTAGCAATAAAATCAATGATACCATCTCGTAAAGCTTGCCAAAGAACCTCATTATCATGGGGCGATCGCAAAGGTGGATTCATTTGTGCTAAAGTACCAATAGTTTCATAGGCGCTCGTATTCAAAAGTAAATGTTGAGGCGTTACCTCTGCTGTCACCCAACTCGGTTTGTCCTGACGCAGTAAATCTGCTTCCTCTGCTGTTGATAAATGCAAAATATGTAACCGGCGTTGATATTTTTTAGAAAGCTTTAACGCCAATTGTGTAGCTAACAATGCAGCTTGATTGTCTTGAATTTGGGAATGAATAGCAGGGTCTTCAATACCAGCAAATTCCTGTTTGCGTTGATTAATGCGGGCTTGGTCTTCTGCATGAACAGCAATTAACCGATTTCCCCGGGCAAAAATCGCCTCTAGCGCCTCTTCTTGGCTCACTAATAATTGTCCGTGCATTGACCCCATAAACACCTTAATACCCGGTGTAGGCTGGGCAGAAAGTAAAGCTGGTAAATTATCGGTCGTAGCCCCAATAAAAAAGCCATAATTAACCAAACACTTCTGGGCGGCCCGTTCCAATTTGTCGTTTAAGGCTGCTTGGGTGATAGTTAATGGTTTTGTATTGGGCATTTCTAGAAAGGAGGTAACTCCTCCCTTAGCACAAGCACAACTAGCTGTAAATAGATCTTCTTTATATTCTAGTCCGGGTTCGCGGAAATGCACCTGGGGGTCAATTACGCCAGGTAATAAAGTTAACCCTTGTGCCTCAATTGTGTATGTAGGTGTAGCGTTGGTAATTTCCCGGTCTACTTGGACTATTTGCCTTCCCTGAGTCAGAACATCTCCAATTATTGATTCACCATTGGGTAAAATAATTTCGGCGTGGTGAATCAGTAAACTTTCTGGTATTAACATGGGTTTAATAATTATCAGTATGAAGGAATTATTAGCGGTATGTGGGACTAAATTTCAAATTTTAAACAAGTAGGGTTTGCTGAAAAATTTGTCCGTAAAGTCCCGGTAAATTCTCTCAATAATCATTATAATTTAATCTGTGCTAAATGACTGCGAGGGTTATAAGTACGAATAGCCCGGATTTTTTCATAATATTCTCGTTCTTGGGCGGTGAGTTCTTTTGGTGGTGCAATTGCTACCTTTACAAATTGATCACCTCGTCCACCTTTAGCCAGGGGCCAACCCTTACCACGTAAGCGTAAAGATTGACCAGAACGAACTCCCGCCGGTAATTTAACATTAACATGACCATCAGGAGCAGGTACATCTATGGACGCGCCTAATGTAGCTTCATCAGGTGTAATTAATACCTCGCAAACAAGATTATCCCCTTCCATTTGGAAAAAACTATGGGGTTGTAATTCTACCTTTAAATATAAATCTCCCCGTTGTTGACTCATAGGGTTAGTTTGCCCTTTGCCCTTCAACCGTAAACGAGTCCCAGTTTTAGCACCGGCAGGAATACGTACATCGATAGTTTCAGTTCCTAGGCTAAACCGTTTTTGAACTCCAGAGAATGCTTCAGCAAAGGTTAAATTAATCACAGCTTCTGCATCCTGCGTACCACCATCTTGAAAAGCAGCATCGTTAAAACTGCTACTTTGTCTGCTCGTAGAAGTTCGAGAAGAGTAACTTTGTCGGCCGCTGCGGGGTCCTGCACCACCAAATAACTCATTTAAGAAGTCATTAAAACTGCCGTATTGACCGAAATCAAAACCACCCATATCCGCCCCAGAACCCCCAGGAAAGCCTTGACCAGCTTGTTTCCAATATTGACCAAATTGGTCATATTTTTTGCGTTTATCGGGGTCAGATAATACCTCATAAGCCTCATTAACTTCTTTAAAGTTGGCTTCAGCCTGTTTGTTATTGGGGTTAACATCAGGATGATATTTGCGGGCTAGTTTGCGAAAGGCTTGTTTAATGTCTTCTGATGTGGCGGTTTTGCCAATACCTAAAATTGCATAATAGTCTTTAAAGTCGGTTGCAGCCATCTACGAGCCTCCTGTGGAAATTTAAGTTATGTTTTTTCTCAGATATGAAATTTACTGTTAATTCAAAAGTCTTGATTGGGTCGAATATCAGTCCAAAAGAAGCTGATATTAAACTAACAAATAATTGTCAAAATCAAGTGTGGTTCTTGCTGAATACAGCAGCGCAATTCCCGTACTCTTGCCATGATAAAAAGGAAATAAGCTCATCCATTCCTTCTTCTACACTGGGGGGAGCATCCCGGATTTGATGGTACATTCGGAGAATTATATCTTCAGGAACTTGACGATTTCGGCGTTGATTCCTGGCTAAACATAGCCAAACCGGAGTTTTCAGCCAAATCCCAGTGATATAAGTAAAGCCACAATTACGGGTTAGGGTAATGACTTCTCGGCGATTTTTCCTTTGGGCGTTGGTAGCGTCGAGAATCACCCTTTTATCGGCGATTATGGCTTGTTGTAATTGTCGTTCCATTTCCCGCCAAATTAACGGCCATGGTCCTTGAATTGCTTCTGAACCAAAAAGCTGACCCCGGATAGTATCTGTGGAAATTAGCTCTATCTGGGGGCATTCTCTCAGTAGTTGTTTTGCTAAAGTTGATTTACCGCTACCAGGAAGACCAATTAGCAAAATTAATTTAGTCATTGGTTATTGGTCAGTGGTCAGTGGTTATTGGTCAGTGGTCAGTGGTCAGTGGTAAAACAACAAACAACGAACAACCGACAACGAACAACTGACAACGAACTAAATGATTGTACCATCGGGAATTACAGCATTTTTGAGAACAACGACAATACCGCTACGGATGTAAAAGCCTTGTTTTTCCCGTTCTGCTTCTTGAATATTGTCCTTATTGATGATTTTCACATTGTGACCAATGCGGGCATTTTTATCAATAATGGCACGACGAATCATGGTGTCTGTACCAATACCGACGGGAATATCATTTTCTTCTAAGCTGCATTGTCTTTCAACGGATGGTTGGTAATAGTCAGCACCCATGATTAAGGTTTCTTCAATTACAGAGCCTGATTCTATCCGCGATCGCACTCCTAAAACAGAATGTTGAATGCGGCAATCTTTCAAAATGCAGCCATCACCAATCATAGATTCGGTAATTTGGCAATTCAACAGTTTAGAAGGGGGTAAATAACGAGCGCGAGTATAAATTGGTGCTGCTTCATCATAGAAACTAAAGGGAGGGAGGGGTTGCTTAGTTAGAGCTAAATTGGCTTCATAAAAAGATTCAATTGTGCCAATATCTTCCCAGTAGTCGTCAAACAAGAAAGCTTGAACGTTATGATCCTTAGCAGCTTCGGGAATAATCTCTTTACCAAAATCCGTTTGTTCTAAAGATTGTTTCAACAACTTAATCAAAACATCTTTTTTAAAGACATAAATCCCCATAGAGGCGATATATGGCTGTAATTCGGCTTGTTCTTTTGTCAATCCCAGTATAGTGGTATCAACACGCATTTGCGCTAAAGCTTCACCTTTGGGTTTTTCACTAAAGTCAATTACCCGACCCGATTCATTGATTTTCATCAAGCCAAAATCTGAGGCGCGACGATTATCCATGGGAATTACGGAAAGTGTAATATCAGCATTTGTATCTCTGTGACGCTGGATAAATTGCCGGTAATCCATGCGGTAAAGATGATCACCTGAAAGAATCAGAAATTCCTCTATATCCCACTCTTGTAACATCCAGATGTACTGACGCACAGCATCGGCCGTACCTTGAAACCAGTTAGGGTTTTCGGGGGTTTGTTGTGCTGCTAACACTTCGACAAACCCATCGCTAAACCCGCTGAAGTTGTAAGCACGAGCAATGTGACGATTCAGGGAAGCTGAGTTAAACTGAGTCAGAACGTAAATTTTGAATATTTCGGAATTGATGCAGTTGCTAACAGGTATGTCTATCAAGCGATATTTCCCTGCTACTGGTACTGCTGGTTTGGCGCGCAGTTTAGTTAACGGATAAAGCCGAGTACCCGCACCGCCACCCAGAATAATTGCTAAAACTTTTTTCACAAAATTTCCCCCAACAGGCTTTTATCTCTCATCTACAGTTTAGAACTGTATGTAGCAACTGATAAAGACAAGAGCAAAGAATCTTAGGGATGAATTTTTGAGATGGCAGTAAATTAGCCAAAATAGAACTTATGTACTATAGTAGCGGGTGGCAGGAGAGTCTAAATTTATAGTTGAAGCAGTATTGCCAATATGAACATTTTGTGCTACTTTTAAGTAGCAATTTACCATTAAAGTTATCATGTTTCAACAACTATCACTATTTGAAGATAAAAATACTCATATTGCTAACTGTTTTTATAGAAGCATTGAGGAGTCTGGTTTTAACTATCAAGAAATTGATATAGGTGATATCACATTTAAAGCAGGACAAACAGAGTCAGTACATAGATGGTATCGGCTGACCCCTAGCTATTCGCCAAATTTAGTTCGCTTTTTTATTGATATATTTAAAATTAGTAAAGATGATTTTGTTGTTGATCCATTTAGTGGTAGAGGCACAACAGTTATTGAATGTCAGAAGCATGGAATTAAGGCTATGGGAATTGAGATTAATCCTCTACTTCAGCAAGTGGGAAATAAGTCGTTACTATGGAATATTGATAATACGCATTTAATTAATATTTATCTTGAAGAAATATTTGATACGATTAAAAAATATCAGACATTTTCACTAGAAGATGTTATTGAGATATTCAATACCAGAGTTCCAATTATTCATAATGTCTTTCGTTGGTGGAAAATTCATGTTTTAAAGAATTTGATTATTTGCCGTGAGATAATGAATCAGGAAAAATATAATCCTATTTCTGAATATATCTGGTTATCTTTGAATAAAGCGTGTTTAGATTGTGCAAATATTCATAGAAATCATCCAACTATTACATTTGATGATAATCATCAGAGGGAGATAGATGTTTATTTGGAAATTAGTACAAATCTCCAGAACATAAAGGAAGATTTGATCAAGCTCAATCAAAAGCAAATATTATTTTCAAATTTTAACTCCATTATAGTCGGTAATTCCACAAACAACTTACAAAATACGATTATTAATCGTTCTATAGATTTTGTAATTACTTCACCTCCCTATCCAAATCGTTATAGTTATATTCATCAAACCAGACCTCAATTACACTTCTTAGAACTCTTAGAAGATATTCGTGAAGCTACGGAAATAGATTTACAAGCAATAGGTGGAACATGGGGTAGAGCGACTTCAATTTTACAGAAGGATTTAATTATAGTTCCTGATGAGATTAAGCCATATTTTTCTTACTATGATGAGCTTAAAAATCAAAATATCTTGATGTGTAATTATGCCACCAAATACTTTATTGATTTGTGGAAACATATAAAATGTTTAAAACAGAGCGTATCCAGAAATTTCCAGGGTGTTTATGTTGTCGGCAATTCGAGGCTCTCAAATGTAGAAATATTCACAGAGGTGATTTTGGGTCAGCTTTTTCAACACGAGGGTTTTGAAGTTGAGAAAATAATTTCCTTTAGGAAAAGGGGTGGTAAAAAACGTTTGTATGAAACAGCAGTATGTATTAAAAATTAGAGAAAATATGAGAAAATATTATCTATCTCTTTTTTCAACAACTCTGAATTTCTCTGAAGGAAATTATAAAGGTCGAAACCAGTAATAGTATGAACTAAATCAAAACTGTTTCTTCCTTCATAGAGTTCCCAACTCTTTGATAATCTCAGTACAGGACTTTTTAAGGACGTATTGCAGAAAATTAGCATCACAGGCAGAATTTCGTAAGACTTCAAAGCCAAGGACATATCATAATCAGCCTGAATTCTTTTAGAATCACCAATTTGATAGCATGAACGGACTTCAAATCCTATTCCTTCATATTTAATCCAATCTGAGGGAATATTTTGATTGAACTTATCTTTTCTGATTAATCCATCAGTGGATCGAACCTGGTCACGTTTACCAATTTTAACATTGACACTAAAGTGTAGTTCATTCTCATTTAATCCAAAACTCTCTTTTAATAAATAGGCAAATAAATTCTCATACATATCACCAAGTTTGCGATGTAAGGAGGTTACAAGATTTCCTCCCACTCTGGCAATAATGTATCTTTCGTCGTCCAAACCTAAAGAGCCAAAAGCAGGATCATTAGCTATTAATTGCTGAAATTCCTCTTTGTTATTGACACCAGAATAGCTTTTATAAGGTTTAAATTTTGAAACTTTTCTAATATTTCCTATAGCTATATTCAGTAACTCATCTTCATTTATCATTTTGTGTTTTCTCCATTTTCTATTGGATTATCAAACAAATCTTTAGCTGTAACTTGAAGAGCATCAGCTAAACGAAAAATATTCATTAAACTAATATTTCGTTCACCTCGCTCTACAGCACCAATATATGTACGATGTAAGTCAGATTTTTCAGCTAATTCATCTTGAGAAAGTTTTAAACGTTTTCTGAAATAGCGAACTCTGATCCCAAAAGCGTCCATTCTAGCATCCATATTTAAAAAATGTGTGCTTCAATAGAGTAAACATTTTACCTCATCAAAACCAAATTATTATATAATTTTATCTGACCTTGACTCTGGTTATAAAAAATTATGGCTTTCAATTTAGACCTGATTTAGCTTATTTTCCTTTAACCAGAAATAGCGATCGCGCAATCGCGTCCAAGTTCTTTGGCACGATAAAGAGCATCATCAGCACGTTTTAATATAGATGTATCAGTTTTATCATCAGGTTGATAAACAGTCATACCAATACTAATAGTAATTTTTATGGGACCAGAAGTGGTATCTATCTCTAAATTACGAATTTGCTCACATAGACGTTCAGCCAGTTCTACAGCCCCTTGTAACTCTGTAACTGGTAAAATGATCATAAATTCTTCATCACCTAAACGCCCAACTGTACCCGCATTTTCCAGATAATTAACCAAAAATTGAGATATTTCTTTTAATACTTGATCACCAATAGAAAATCCATAATTATCATTGACAAATTTAAAGTTATCAATATCAATTAATAAAAGTGAAAAGATTTCATTATTAGCTTGTGTTTTTTGAAATTCGTTCTCTAAAATTGCCAAAATATTCCGTCTGTTAGCAATTCCAGTTAAAATATCAGTAGTAGCTAATTTTTTTAATTTCTGACTTAATACTTTCCGTTTATTGACAGCAATTCTTAATTTTTTCTCAATTTGATTGCGTTCACTCACATCTCGCAGAGCGACAATTGAAACTTTTTGCTCTAACCATTCAGTCTCACCAACAGTAATTTCTGCACGGCCAAGAATTCCATGAGGACGAATAATATCAAGTTCAGCAACTTTTCCTACTACAATTGGCAACCCCAATTCCTGATTAATTAAACTAGATAATCGTCTATCAAACATTTGTGCTGCAGCCGGGTTAGCAAATTTCACAACTCCTGATTCATCAACAATTAAAATACCATCTTTGATATAAGTAACAATAGTATTAAGTTTATTTTCACTTTGTTGTAACTGTCTAGTTTGGCGTTTTAATTGAATATGTGTCTGCACACGGGCCAATAATTCTGTAGCGCGAAAAGGCTTGGTTACATAATCAGCCGCTCCCTTTTCAAAAGCTTCTATTAAATGTTCTTCTTCATGACTAGCAGTTAGAAATAAAATTGGAATATGATAATAATCTGGATTATTTTTAACTTGTTCACAAACTTCTAAACCACTCATTTCCGGCATTAATAAATCCAATAAAATCAAATCTGGCTGAATTACTTGCAGTCGTTGGAGGGCTTCTTTTCCGCTCAGAGCATAGGTAATAGAATAACCTTGTGTTTCTAGAGTTCTTCCTAAAACTTCGATATTTTGAATGAGGTCATCAACAATTAATATTGTACAATCCTGTGGATTAAAAGCAATTTTTTCCATTATTTATATAATCAACTTAACATGAAAACGGAGGTGAGAATTGTTTATTTAATTGCGACTTCTAGCCGCTGGGACTTTTATATTCTTAAAATATATATATAGCAATCCTAAATGAAACGTGAACATCTCTTATTTTCCTCCCTCTGTGTCCTCTGTGTCTCTGTGGTTCATTAAAAAAACTAGTTCATAACTCAAATAGGAGTCCTATATAATACAGTACATTTCACTTGATTAAACTACAGTAATAGCGAGCAAGATAACCGCACCACAAGAGTTTTATGATTAATATCTGTACTTTATCATGCCGGGGACTGCTGTCAGCCTTTAAGGTAGCAATTTCTGTAATTTTTTACTAATTGCTGGGAAATTAGCAACAGTATTCGCTAAATGAGCCAAATCAAAGGTATCAATTTGGTTTTTCAGCGTATTAGCATATTCTGCTAAATGATAACATTCATATTGCTCTGCTAAAGCTTGTAATTTAAGCGCGAAAACTCGTAGCTGATCAATTAACAGGGTTTGATGTAAAGTTTTCCAAACAGATGTTTCTTCCTGTTGTAATAATTTTATCAGTTCTGGTAACTTCTTTAAGGCGGAAAGAGACATTACCTGCTCAGTTATTTGTAGCGGAGAATTAGGGTTTGATTCTACTAATAGTTGATAAGGAAATAAACGTTGTAACTCACTGAAAAGATCATGCGGACTAACTGGTTTACGTAAAAATCCTTGAGCAAGGGGTTGTAATTCCTCAAAGTCCTGTTCTTGGATAGAAGCTGTCACCATAATTACGCAAATATCCGCTGTTGAGGGATTATGCTTTAAAGCTTGTAAAACCGTTTGTCCGTCCATTTGCGGCATGACCAAATCTAGTAATATCAGGTCAGGATGATGTTCTATGGCTAATTTGAGAGCTATTACCCCATTATCTGCCATCATAACCTGATGGGGAGTAGAATTGAAATAGGCAGAAAGTAAATCTCGGTTAGATTGTACGTCATCAACTATGAGAATTTTTAAAGCGGGAAATTGACTTAAATCATGGTTTTTTAAGGTTGATATCGGTGAAATTGTCGGAGTTTGAGTAATTGCAATTTCGGGAAATATCAAAGTAAAGGTGCTACCATGTTCTAATTCACTTGTTACCTCAACTATACCACCCATCATTTGCGTCAATCTGCGGCTAATAGTTAATCCTAACCCCGTACCGCCATATTTACGATTACTTTGTCCCTGACTTTGACGGAAAGCATCAAAAATCAAGATTTGGTCCCGTGCAGAAATACCAATACCTGTATCAGAAACCGCAATTTCTAAATATGCGTGATTCTGAACGCTAGGGTTAATCCGACTATGAACATGAATAGTTACACCACCTTTTTCTGTAAATTTAATAGCATTACCGACAACATTAACGCATATTTGCCGCAATCGTACCTCGTCAATATATATTTTGACGGGAACGGAATCATCAATTTGTAGATCTAAAAATAGTCCTTTTTCCCGCGCTCTTTGCAGAAACATTTGTTGAATATCCCGCAGAAGTGAGGGAAGATTGACAGATTCATAGTTGAGTTTCAGTTTCCCGGCTTCGACTTTCGATAAATCCAGGATATCATTAATTAAGGTCAGTAAGGTGCGGCCATTGGTTTGAATGGCTCGGAGATAACTTTGAGCTAAATCATCACTGACGAGATTTTGTAATAGTTCGGAAAATCCTAAAATAGCATTCATGGGAGTGCGAATTTCATGGCTCATATTGGCGAGAAATTCACTTTTTGTCCGACTTGCTGCTTGGGCTTTTTCCGTGGCTGTTTCTAAGGCTAAGTTTTGTTGAGCAAGTTCTATTTGTCGCTGTTCGGCCTGTTGTAGAAGTTTAGCATGAGCGATCGCAATTCCAACTTGAGCAGCTACAGCCTCTAAAAGGGCACTATCTTCAGTAATCCAATGGCGTTGATGATTGCATTGATGTAAACAAATCAACCCGTTGGCCTTTCCTTGATAGGAGGTGCGAATGGCTAATATGGATTTTAGTCCGATTTGTTGAGAAACTTCCCTACTTGATGATACTAATGGATCTGTAAATACATCATCTATAATAATCGCTGTATCTTGTTGGAGCAGTTGATGAATGTGGGGATTACCAGCAATAGGTCCTAACACTCCTTGAATAGAAGCTATGTCACCGCTTAAATATTCTGCAACTATAGGGAGGTGTTCTATTGGCTCGACTTCGTAAGTATGGAGAAAACAACGATCTACCCCAAAGGCTTCACCAATCCGGTTCGCAGAGGTTTCAAAGATTTTTTGGGGTTCGAGACTTTGGCGAATTTCGTCGGTAATTTGTTTTAATAGTCTTTCTCTTTGTACCTGTTGTTCTAGAATCTTTTCTGCGGCTTTGCGATCGCTAATATCTACTAAATAGCCCACACACTCTAACCCTTTATTATCCTGATCTCTAATTAAGCGCAACTGAGCAAAAAACCACCGATAACCACCTTCAGCAGAACGTAACCGATATTCTAAAGAATAAATATTATCAAATTCTAAGCGATTTAATCCTAATAATACCCGCTCTCTATCTTCAGGATGAATATAATCATACCAAAACCCAGCTTCATCTAAAAACGCCTCTGGGGAATAACCTAAAATCAACTCTACGTTATCACTAATAAAGGTAGCTCGATAATCCCCAGTGGGTTGACAACTAAATAAAATAGTTTGGCTAGAATTCATCAAAGCTCGTAATCTTTCTTCACTTTGTAGTAAAGCCATTTGTGCTTGTTTGAGTTCGGTAACTTCTACAACTACCGCACTCACAGCCTTACCACCGTCAAGTTGATTAACAGGATAATAACTAGCAATCCAATGTCTTTGAACATTTGGCTGGGAGGGTGTAAACCCGGAAATCTCAAGATTGCGAATCGGTTTTCCTGTTGTCAATACTTGATGTAAAATTGGTTCAACCCGATTAGCTAAATCTGGTAATACTTCTCGCAGTTTTTTACCGATATGTGCATTAGCTGGTAAACCGTTAATTTCCGCCATAGCTTCGTTAACTCGCACAAACTGCAATTCTTCGTCATGGAGTACCAACCCCACGGGATTTGTATTATAAAGTTTTTCTAATTCCTCCGTACGACGTTGTAGAGCTTCTTGTACCTGCTTAATTTCATTAATATTTACAAAAGTAATTACTACCCCATCCGCTTGTCCATCATCTCTAAGATATGGATATAAACGCATCAGTAAATGATTTTCCGTATTATTTAGCCTTACTTCCTGTTCAATAGGTTTTTCTGTTTCCACTACCCGCTGTAACAATTCCAGCAGATTGGGACAATTCATATTATGGGTAATATGCTGAATTGGGCGTTCAACATCAGTTTCTAACAGGTTAATAGCTGTCGTAGCAGCGGGGGTAAATTTACGAATTCGTAATTCTCTATCTAGGAAAATTACGCCAATTTCACTACTTCGCAGCAGATTATCTACGTCGTTGGATAATTCTAATAATTGACGAATTTTAGTTTGATATTCTGTATTAACTGTATATAGTTCTTCATTAACAGAGTGAAGTTCTTCATTTGTACTTTGTAACTCTTCATTAGAAGCCAACAATTCTTCATTAGTGGCTTGTTGTTCTTCATTAGTGGTTTCTAATTCCTCAATTGTGGCTTGTAGATTTTCCCTAGTCTGCTGTAATTCGTATTCTAAATCAAGAATGCGCTGAGTTGCTTCTGCGTCTTGTTGAAAGGCTTCAGGACGGTTTGGTAAAGAAGGACGTTCTTCATTTTCAATAATTAACATAAAGAAGTCCGTCATGCGGGTATCTCCCGTATGATAAGTAACTTCTAAATTAACACTGCGAATATTATTAGCTTGATTTAAGTGAATATTACCATAAAGAACAGTTTTTCGTTCTCTTTTAGCACGATGTAGGGCAGTATTAATAGGTAATTTTAGAGTATTTGGGACTAAATCGGCGATCGCTCTAGTCATTTGTCCTTCTGGGACTTGCATAATCTGGACCATATCAGTAACGACGTGAAATAATTCTAAATCATCGTTAACTAATAAACAGGTACATTGTCTACGGCGAACAAAAGCACTAAATGCGGCACCCAAAGCCGGATCAAATTGCACCGTACCCCGTCTAGTTTGACTAGGACGAGCGACAACAGGAGTTATATATTCTAAATTTTGATTGAGAATTGGTAAACGCACATTGCGTCGCTTTTGATAAATTTTGAATTTCTCATACAGGGGACTAAATTCTTCAATTAATTCTCCTGGTGTTTCCGCAGCACCCAATAACAAAATACCTTTGTGCATCAAAGAAAAATGCAACATTCTCATAACGTGCTGTTGCAAAACTGGCTGCATATAAATGAGAACATTACGACAGCTAATCAGGTGCATTCGCGTAAATCCCGCATTTTTAGCCAAGTTGTGGGGAGCAAAAATAATCATTTCCCGCAACGCCCGCGACACATGGAAATTACGGTTACGGAAGGTAAAATATTTTTCTAACCGTTTTCGAGAAACATCAATACTAATACTTTCAGGATAAATCCCTTCGGCGGCTTTACTTAAAGCGGCTGCATCTATATCTGTAGCAAAAATTTTTACACTCAGTTGTTTACCTAAGCGGTTGATGACCTCATCCATTAAAATGGCCATAGAATAGGCTTCTTCACCAGTAGCACAAGCTGTTACCCACACCCTTAGCTGCTGACCATTTTCCAAAGGGCTAATTAATTCTGGTAATACTTCCTTATCTAAGTAGTCCCAAGCTGCGGAATCTCGAAAAAATCTTGTCACCCCAATCATTAAATCATCTCGTAGCAGTGAGCGCTCTTCGCTAGAGGTAGTTAAATATTCTACATATTCATCTAAGAGATTATGCCCACTGAGAGAACAACGACGGTAAATGCGGCGGCTGAGAGTGCTGGGTTTATAATAGGAAAAATCGAGTTTTTCGTATTGGTTGAGAATTTGGATAATCGCGCGGAGTTTCTCTGATTCTAATTCTGGCAGTAAAGATTCCCCTGGACTTGCTCCTTGACGCTGCATTTGGATGATTTCATAAATCGTCCGCGCCATTTCTGCCGGTGGTAGCACTTGATCTACAATACCTGTAGCGATCGCACTTTGGGGCATACCATCAAATTCTGCTGTCCCTGGTGATTGGACAAATGTTAACCCACCGGACTCGCTAATGCTCTGTATTCCCCTTGTTCCATCACTTCCCGTTCCTGAGAGGATTACAGCCATTGCTTGTTCTCCCCTATCTCTTGACAGGGAATCGAGAAAAATATCAATGGGAAAATTGGGTTGCTGTCGAGGGGGTTCGCTTTGCTGAATTAACTCTAAAATCCCATCATTAACAACTAAATTATTCTGAGGCGTAATTAAATATACTGTATTCGGTTCAATCTGCATTCCGCTTTGTACCCGTTTAACTATCATGCGGGTGCGACGTTCCAGCAGTTCTTTCATTAAACTTTTAAAATCTGGAGAGAGGTGTTGCACGACAACAAAGGCCGCACCACTATCTGCGGGCATATTATCAAAAAATTCTTCTAATGCGCGTAGTCCTCCCGCAGAAGCCCCAATGCCAACTACGAAGCAATGGGTTTTAGTCTCTTCAGACACGACTTATAACTCCTAATTTTATTTGTTAACTAGTATATAGGAAATCAAAGACCTAAAATCCGATCGCAAAAAACTGTATTTGGGGCTTGACAATTGATTTAAAATTTGTTATCATAAAGCTGATAAGGAAGAACTATCTTAAAATAAAACCAATTATTCGTGAGGTTTGATCGTGGTTATTACTCAAACCAGTCCCCCCAATATTGCCCAGGATATAACAACAACTCGCTTCACTCCAGATGAGTATCGAGTGATGGAGGAAACCGCCGCAGAAAAACATGAATATCGTAACGGAGAAATTATTGCAATGGCTGGAGGTTCAGAAGTTCATAGTGCGATCGCTACCAACCTCTTAGTCTATTTGGGGTTTTTGCTCAGAGATAGCAATTTTCGCTTATATAATAGCGATTTGCGCGTTTGGATTCCCGAATACAACTGTGGGACTTACACTGATTTAATGGTAGTAGATGGACAACCACAATTGAACGGCGATCGCACTGACGAAATTCTCAATCCTCTGGTGATTGTGGAAGTTTTATCACCCTCTACTGAAGGTTATGATAGAGGTGATAAATTTAGAAAATATCGCTCACTTCCTAGCTTTTGCGAATATCTGCTAGTTAGCCAAACTGAACCCTATATTGAACAGTATCACAAACTTGATGATGGTAGCGATAGCGAAGCGCTGCTGCAAGCAGTTCGCTGGCAATGGCAGGTTTATGATCATCTTGATCAGTCTATATTATTACATAGTTTAAATGTAGAAGTCCCTCTTGGTGAAGTTTATCGCCGCATTAATTTCTAAAAGCCGACTCACGATTTATATAGACAGTAATTTTTAAAGCCGGTTCGTTACAGTTAATTAAGCGTTCAACAAATTCTAATGCTTGAGCAATGTTACCCAAGCGAATGGCGATCGCTAGTTGTAAACTATTAGTAGCATTTTTTGAGACTAATTCTTTCACCATATCCCCATTGACTGTTTTACCCAAAGCATAAGTTTTGAGCTTTTCTAGTTCGGTGAATATCAGTCGTGTATGATTGCCTGTGTAATCAATTAATACTTTGTAGGCATCGGTGGTGAGTGTTACAGCTACTTCGTCAGCTAAAGTACGAGCTTGCTGTATTAATGCTTGGGTTTGCCATTGGGGAATGAGAGGAAATTCTTGTACCTGTGCGTACTCCAGTAGGAGTTTGACGGATTTATTTCTCGCGTCAGGTTTGTGAGTGTTAGTGATCAGGAGGGTATTTGTTGAGGGAATTTTGGGGAGAATGGACTCCAACTGCAACAAAATTTCTTTTGAACAAACTCCCAGTAATGTGCTGTTGGGCAAATGTACTAATCTTCCTCCACTTCCAACTGGTGGTGTCATGATATCGGATAATGCTTGAGGAATGGTTTCTTTAGATTCTGGGGGGTATTCTGTATAGTTAAAGTTTGCCCATTGTTGATCTAGAGTGTGGGTTTTTAGTTGTTTGATGGTGCGAGTTAGAAAGAATTCGTCTTCACCAAAGTATAAGTATATTGGCATTGTAGTACGGCAATTGTGTTGTCGTACATGAGCGTTAGCTCTAAACCCAATATTGAGATTTGACGAAAAACAGCGTATTTATGTAAAAATTGTAAATATTTGTTAAGTTAATCCCTTTACCTCAACTAATAATGTAATCTGGTATTGTTCAGATTTTACAGAGAAGAAATTAAACCATGTTTTCCGCAATTCCCCTAACTCCTATCTTTCTGAATCCTGATGATTTACAAGATTCAGAGCATGGAGCTTCTGTAGATATCAATACCTTTGATGGTATTACTCTCGATTACAACGATATAGGAGATGATTGTTATTGTGATTGATTTAGCAAATATTCTTAATGCTTCTCTATCTTACGGTAAAGCAATCCTGCTCAGTGGTTTATTAAATATTGGTTCACGTCGTGCTGAAGGGAAAGCAGAAACCGAGGAAAATAATCAAAGACAATTACTATTAGTTGATCAACCGCATAATAATCGTTTAATTCAGTTAGATCATGAAAATTCTTATCGTTTAGACCAGCAACAACAAGCATCTGATTTACGTAAAGAAGAACTAACTGAACAACATCAAAATCTGTTAGTAGAACAAACTCAAATGAGTTGGTTACGTTGTAGGGAAATTGCTTTTACTAAATATATCGAAGCTCAATCACAGGAAAAAGGTCATGTTTTACGACAACAAGAGCGAGAAACCGAACATTTTTATCGCTTAGATGAAATAGAATTATCTAACGAATTACAAATGTATAGAGATTTAGTAATTCGTTCTTTAATTCATGAACAAAATCAAGAAACACAATATTTACAAAGTTGCTACAATGTTCAGGTAAATGCTATTAATCGCTATTTGCAAAAAATAGAAGAAAACAGCCCTTTTCGAGAACCAACTGTACAAACAATTGAAAAGCTAAGAAATAGATATTATGCTGATCAAAAACCTCTAGTTTTAATCTCACCCTTTTGGAGTGATAAATTAAAAGATCAGGAGAATCTTGAAGGAGGTTTTCAAAACTTTCGAGCAGCAATTTTATCTACTTGGAATAAAGTTTCTTGGGTTAATGATGTAGTCAGATGTGATGGTTATCTACGACCGTTAATTTACACTGATATGGATGTAGATGATATTGCTTCTGCATTAGGAGATTTACCTGTAATTTTGGTTTATGGAATGATTCAAGGAGGTGAGGAAGTTCATCCAGCTATAGCTATTTGGAATATTCTACCCGGACAACAAGGAAGCTATTTTCACATTGATATAAATTCCTTTTCCATTCCTATCAATCAATCAGGAAGTAAGTTAGAATTTGCTAATTCTGTTGGTCATTATTTAACCACAGTCATAGGTATTTTAAGCGATGCTTACCAGCTATTTCTAACAGGAAAACGTCCTAATTTACAGCAATATTCACCTAACGATCCTGAAAAGTTAAAATTCCTTGCTAGTGAATTTAATTATTACTATGATTTGCTTTCTTATCAGCAACCCTTACAAGAGCATTTTTTTCGCTTAGATCAAGCAATTATGCTTCATGAATGTGGTTTAGTTAATGAAGCTAATAATCAAGTAAAATCCGCTTGTGAAAGTTGGTATTACCAAAAAACACAAAACAGCAGATTATTAGAAATTAGCAATTCTGAAGTTATTAGTTTATTAACCGAGTTTGCTAATAACAATGATTATCATTTTGTGAAAAAACTTATAGAGTTTTATCGTTTCATTGATAATCGTCAACAAACTGAAAAATTACTTCAGTTACTTGCTAATTTACAACCACCAAAACAGTATAAACCTATTGCCAGATTTCAACGTTAATTTAGGAGAATAAAACTATGTCTAGTCAACAAAACCTTGATATTTTGCGTAAATTATTTCAAAAAGATTATCCCGAAGCATTTGCAATTTTCAATTTAGAAAATCTGGAAACAGATTACCTAATGAATCAGTTTAAAACCCAAGCATTTGCTACCATTATTAACCAGTATTTAACGGGTCAAACTTTTGCGGGAAAGACATCTTTTAATAACAATTTTTTGGCTAAAAAAATGCTATCAGAAGGAGTACAGGATTGTACAAATTGTATTGCATTTTTTGATCTCAAGGGAAATTTACGCTCTTTTGATACTCCGGGTGTTAATAGTCTTTATGATTATGACAATATCAACAGAGCGGCTCTTGATTTACCACAAAAACCAAAAGCAAGTCGAGCCGCTAAAATAGCCAAAGAGCTTCCTTTTGGAAAACAACCCGGAACACCCTATCAAGAAACAGATCAACTTTTGACAATAGACTTTACGCCATGTGTAGATAACCCAAATGCTAAACCGATAACAGGAGAATATACAGTAGGGGAATGGCAAAATGATCCTAATGTTAAACCTGACGTTATTTTTTATATTGTTGCACCTCATCAACTTTATCTGCATGAAGATCGTGAATATTATGAAACTTTATTAGATCGATGGGGTGATATTGTCATTCCTGTTTTAAATATTCATCGTAATCCTGATGGTACAGTTAAACCCACTCCTCAAAATATTCAAAAAGCACGTCAAGATATTACGGAAATTTATCAATTAGTATTTAGCACTGAAGGAGAAACTCCTATTTTTGAAATGAACTGTTTGACAGGAGAAGGACTAGCAGAATTAACGGAATATGTATGTCAAATTCTTCCACCTGAAAAAGTTGGTAATTTTGGCAATGTAATCAAAGATGATTTGAAAAAATATGCTCAAAAACAACGCCAAGAAAATTATTATCATAACCTGGCAATTATTAGCGGTTTACTATCAAGAACTACTGTGAAAGATTTTGATGGAAGAAGTAGTTTACTTCATACCACAGCATCAGCATTACTGTTTTATGGAATGAGAACTTTTAAAAGTGCTGAATCTTTGGATATAGATAGTAGTGCCGTTAATCAACAAGCTGATCAAATTAAACAGCAAAAAGCGGAGGAACAATTCAAAATTACCAACATTGAGAGAGATAAAGAAATCAAAAAAGATGTACCTGTTTATGGCAAAATTGAAGAATCAAAAGATGTTGTTATTCCTAAAATGAAAAAACGAGAAGTAACAGGATGGTTTGGTAGAAAAAGAGAAGAACTTTATCAAGATAATGAGGTAGTAACTTTAACCGAAACTAAGTACGGAGTTACAGGCTACAAAAGTGAAGTGATTGATACAGTAAAAGAAGTTATTGGTCAATCAAAAGAATCTATTGGTTATACATATAACAAAGGTGGCTATGAAGCAATAACTTTTCTGTTATCACTTGGATTAGCAGTAGAGCTTTTTTCTGATGCTGAAAATACCTCTAGCTTTAATGGTTGTATAGAACAAGCCAAGTTAATTGTTGAAAGAAAATTACAGCCAAAAAAATCAAAAATTGAGCAATTAGTTAATAGTGATACTGGTGAAAAAGATCTGATTTTTCTTTTAGATCAAGCATTACTGAGCTAACAAAAAAAAAGTAGGTTGGGTTAAACGAAGTGCAACCCAACAAATTATTCTTCTTGTTAAAGTTGGGTTTCGTTATCTCAACCCAACCTACAATCAAATTTAAGGAGTAAAATCATGTTATTTCAAATCAAAAAACCATCAGTTTCTGAAATTAGAGCTAATTTAGTATTAGAAAAATTAAGAACTTCTAATACCTTTAATCAAACTATTAATTTATGGGAAACAGGACGCACAGGAAGCGGTAAAACTACTCTTGTTAATCACTTATTTGGTAGTGATTATTTACCATCAGAAGGACAACAAGATTGTACTAATGAAATTAATTTAATTCAATATGGTAATGGTTTAAATACTTATGATCCTCCCGGAGTAGGTAGTAATATTTATTTAGAAAATTATAACCGTGTTGCTTTTGGAATTGCACAAAAAACTACTTCTAAATCTCAACCAGTTCAAAATTTAACAGTTGCTAAATATAGTCAAGGAAAACAAGGTAAAATTGTTGAAAGAGAAAATTTAACAATTGCTAATTTTAGTAAAAAACACGCTAATCCAGATTTAATTTATTACTTAGTTGCGGCAGATAAATTATTTCTCAATGCTGATCGCAATTATTTAGGAGACTTATTAGAAGAACATCAAAATATTATCTATGTTCTCAATATTTTTACCGATAAAATAACAGGAAGTTTTTATCCTACAGAACAAAATATTATTGATGTAGTTAGTAATATTGTTGATCTTCATCAAAATTTTATTGGCTACGGTAATCCTAATATTATACCTGTTAATTGTTGGACAGGAGAGGGAATAGCTGACTTAATTAATCAATCTTATCACCTATTAGGAGAGCAAAAAGGACATATTTTTTCAGAATTAATCCATTATCAACAACAACATACACCTACTAAATTTATCAATGAAATTAAACAGGAAATATTAAAACTTTCGGCTCATCTTGCTTGTGAAGAACCCGATGATAATTATAGTTGTAATCAAGCCATTCATAGAGCTTCTGAACAAATATCAGAATTGGCATTACACTTGAAATTTAATCATCAACAAAATTCTCAATTTTCTCAATTTCAAATTTTAGTAAAAGATACCGTTAATAACTTTGAGCAAGATGATTATTCTGTCAATAATTCTTTTGATATTAACTTTATTAATTATAAAATTGATGAAGTCAATGACAGTATTTCTTATTTACACAATGAACATGAATATTTCAGAGAAGCACGTCAGGGACTTTTAGCAACAATTGGAGATAGTATCAATACCCTTGATACTCAAATTTCAATTCTTTTTGAAGAAAGAGTTAAACAAATAGAAAGTCTGGAGTTTTCAGCGACACATTTACAGCAATACGAGACTATTTGGAATGAATTAGTTAGTAAATATAATCCGACTGTAGATGCTTTTCGCAGTGATAATGAAACCCTTGATAATTTTATTACAGAATATAATTTTCGTTGTCAAAAATATGAACAAGTCAGAATTAATGTCCGTGAAGCTGTAGATGAATATAATCGGGGTTGGTTTCATAATCAAACTCTTTCTGATTTTATTGGCGAAGGAAATCACTATTTATCTCAAGAAAAATATGCGATTGACAGAGAAAGTAAAGCTATAGATGAAGCTAATACTCAAATGAGTAAAAGGGCTAAAGAATTAAAAGAAGTAAAAGAATTGATTGATAAAGTAGAAACCGACTATTATCGCTTACTAAAAGAGTGTCAAACTCACAATAAAAATATCAATCAAATAGACTTAGCAATTTTAAAAATCAGAAAAATTGGTGAAGATAAATTAAGAGCAGGAGAAAATTTATCCCATTATTTTCAACAAAAATTAGAGCGACTAGAACAAGAAATTAACTCTTGTGTAAACTCTCAATTAGATGAAATAGAAGACCTGAGAAAAAAATTATCCAGAAACGATAATTCTATTATTGATTTTTTGAACAAATTTGATAATTTTCAAGAGCAGTTATATCAATTTCAATATCAATTATCTTCATGGCGATTTCAAATGTTTATTAACAGGATAATTATTGAAGTATTTGATGATTGTACTCAATATCATTTTGATGAAACTGACAGCAAAGAATATCGAGGTAAAACTTATACAAAATATAGCAAAAATGGAGTTATTTTTGTTTTAGGTGTATTTTATCTTAGCCTAGCAGAACAAACTGATGAATCAACTTATGCTGAATTAATGACAAATCTTTCTGAACAAATTAATCGTATTACTTTTCTTGAACAAAATATTTCACCTAATCAAATTTTCAACTTGTTGCAATCACAAATACATCTTTTATTTAATGATTCACTTAATGAAAGATTAAAAAGTTTTGTTACTTGATTTCTTTTTTATAAAAACAAGGGGATTAATCCCCTTGTCAAAAACGCTCATTGATTTTAAGCTAAGATTTACTGTTAAAACTATTTCAATAAACAATGTTTCCCCAACCTTTTCTCATTCAAACTGCTTATGAACATGAACTATCTCCAGAGCAAGAAGAAGTATTAATTCATAAATTTGCTCACAAACAAACGTATGAGCAAATGTCTCATGCTTTAAGTATTTCTAAAGAGGCTTGTATTAAAAGAATGGGAGGAGTTTATGAAAAATTTGGTATTGTTGGTGATACTAGAGGTAAAGAAAATCGGTTGCGTATTTTCTTAAAACAGCGATATGATCATCAACAAGAATCTCAATCCTTTTTCAATACTCATTCTTTGAGTGAAAATTTGAAGAATGAAACTAAAAGTGTTAATCAATTAAAAGATAGAGTAGAAGAATTATTAAAAAGCCTTAATCAAACTATTTCTGAACCTCAATTTTCTGAAATAACCCCTCATGATTGGTTAAAAACATTAAAGCAAAAATTACATCAAGGTAATAGTCAAGAAGTATTAAAAGAACTATCAACTAAATTACCAGAAGTGGTACAACGCATTGTCGCTACTTCAAGACTTACAGAAATGGAAATCACTATGGAATTATTAGAAAAACTTAGTTTAATTTTAAATCAATCTACAATTTAAGTTATTATTTAGTATTTATATTCTCTTGTAAGCACATTGCAAAAGCTTTATACAATATAAATTTTGTATAGATGCAGGAAGCATGGAGACAAAAATGATAGGCGATCGCCCCATCAAATTCCATAGACGATCGCCCTCATCATTAGTATAATCCCCCACTCAAAACAGACTCAACTGCTTCCCCACATCACCTTGAGGCTCAACAACCGAAAGTAACTCATCTCGTTTTTTAGCAATCAACTCCAAATAATACCCACTGGAATAGACTTCAGAATTAGTCAACCCCGTAATTCCTTGATAAAACGTCACAACATCCCCAGTATTACCCAGAACCAAAAGAGCCTTTTCACCCTTCTTAATTTTCCGAGTAACCTGTAACTGTTCCACAGGAAAATCACCAGAACGAATAACCTTGGTTAATTCCTGGTAATATTGTTCTGCCTTAGCCTTTGACAGAAGATATTGTGTCAGGTAGTTCAAAGGAAACTCCTTTTCTAGACGAGAACGGTCTCTTTTCCGCCATGAACCCTTAGTAGTAATTTTACCATCTTCATGCCAGATAATATAATTCTTAGCTCCTCTAGAGGGAACAAACATCGCTTGAGCAAGAATTTCCAACTCAATTTTGATACCCGTAGGTAAAGCATTTTGCAGCCTCTCAAATATCAGCAGAGGTTCAGAGTCGGAGAAGAACACACCATCAGTATCACTTTCAACCTGGATACCTCCCGCTTTTTCAATTCAATCATGAATCGCAGAATCCGTCTACCATAAGCTGTAACCAGTGCAGCAGCTTCCATATCGTATCGTTAAAACCAACACCAGAAGTCCCATAAAAGCCAAACAACGAGTTGATTAACACTTTGAGAGCAGATTCAGCTTGTTTAGCAGCTTTCTTTACTAGGAATCAGCCCTACTGTATTTCATATATTACTCCCATTTCCGTAACTGCTTATGCACTACGGCTAAATACCACATATAATCATCAATTTTATACTCATCCGCAGCTTTAACTATATATTTCTGCGCTAACTCTAATTTATTCTCAGCTTCATAATATAAACCCAAATAAAGATGACTGTAAAACTTACCTTTTAATCCTGCCAATTTTCCCACATTTAAAACATCATCTGTTGTGCAATGACCTGCAAACAAATCATAGATAGACTTCATGATTTTTCGCGGATCATTTTTCACAGGTAATAAAGAATTACGAGCTTCTGTCACACCGGATAATCTAGCTATACAAAGATATCTCCAGACTGTTTCCTCTACATCTTGAGCATTAACAGTTAAATCAATTTCAAACTGTTTTGCACCTTCAGCAAATCGTTCTGCATAATAATAACTTAACCCCCGTTGCCAAAGATAAGGAGTAATTTGAATATCTAACTTTTCTGCATGATCAAAATCTTGAATTGATTCGGCAATTTTTCCTAATTTAAAATAAACCATACCTCGATGAACATAAGCATTAACATTATTGGGTTGAATGTTAATTGTATTTTGCCAGTGTTGTAGTTGATTTTCTAGGGAATTAAAAAACATTTTGATATTTGCTACTTTTAATCTAACTCTCTTCGTCCTTCTAATGCCCTTGCTAAAGTTAATTCATCAGCATATTCTAAATCACCACCAACGGGTAAACCAAAAGCAATACGAGTAACTTTAGTAAATGGTTTTAGTAATTGACCTATATATAATGTTGTCGTTTCCCCTTCGATACTGGGACTAATAGCTAAAATCACCTCTTGGGGTTTTTGTTCGCTCACCCGTCTCACTAAAGCTTGAATGGTTAACTGTTCAGGTCCTATACCATCCATAGGGGAAATTACACCACATAAAACATGATATTTACCTTTAAATTCACGGGTTTTTTCTAAGGCAATTACATCACGGGAATCTGCAACTACGCAAATAGTTGTATTATCTCGCTGAGGGTGACGACAAATTTCGCATACTGGGTCTGATGATAAATGAAAGCAAACTTGACATAAACCTACTTGTTTTTTTGCGTCAACCAGTGCTTGGGCTAAGGCTTCTACCTCTGCTTCTGGTCTTTTTAAGATGTGCAAAGCTAAACGTTGGGCACTTTTGGGACCAACTCCAGGGAGCCGTTGCAATTGTTCGATTAATTTGGCTAGGGGACGTGCGTAAACCGTAATTTTACCTCCGGGGTTTTTTCTATTTTACAGTTAAAATGAGTTATGTTTTGTCTACCGCGAATCTGTGAAAAACTGACTAACTATGTATTCTCGGTTCTGGGTGTAAGGTTGATAATAATTGACTTTCTACTTCTGCTAATTCATCTAGTCTATCCATGACGGTTTGTCTGTCAAAATAAGTATCAGCTAAAACCCAATATGTGCCAAAATGTCGGGCTTCTGATGCCATTAAACTGCGGTAAAATTGAGCTAATTCTGGTTCTGGACAGTTAGCAGCTAGAAGTCCTAAGCGTTCATGACTACGGGCTTCTATTAAACCGGTAACAAGTAAGGAATCTAAAAATCGCTGGGGTTCTTGTCCCCTTACCTGGGATTTTAACCCTGCTCCGTAGGGGGGTGCGGATAGGGGTGCAAGTTTGATATTACGACGTTCTAGCCATTGATTGACGAATTCAAAGTGTTCTAGTTCTTCACGAGCAATCGCTGTTAACTCCCTGACCATTTTAGCATGAGATGGATAGCGAAACATCATATTTAGGGCTACTCCTGCGGCTTTGCGTTCACAGTGGGAGTGATCTAGTAAGATAATATCAAGGTTGGCGATCGCTTGCTCTACCCAAATATCACTGGTGGGTTGTTTGAGGGCGTTGATTGTGGGTAAAGGTGAACTTAGCACAGCCAGAAAACTCCAAATTAGATAATATAATTAATTTTAATCTAAGATAAAAGAATCTTTTGAAAAAATGGCGAATCTAATTCGCATCTACATAGATAAAACCCGCCTTTGCGGGTTCAAAAATCTTGCTTTTTGTAGTCTATGAATGTGGACTTTGATAAAACTTTCTTTCTATTCATAGAAATATTATTAATCAAGTCCCCAATCTCTTAAAAATCCTCAAATTCCATAGAATATAGTTCAGACAGTTAACCGATTCCAAACCATTTCTTTAGCAACTTCATTCCATTTCCAGCGCAATAAATTCGCTGGTTGATTGATAGCAAAAGTTGATAAATTAATGGCTTGTCTGGGTGCATTTGTAGCGAGGTTAATGGCAGTTTCCTCCTCACAAATTCCCCATTTTATCAAATTTTGAACCCCAACTAATAAGGGTAAAGTTGTTCCTGTTAAAGTACCATCTTGTAATCTGGCTGTACCTTTGATAATTTCAATTTGTCGGGTATCCCATGGATAAATACCATCAGGTAATCCCAATGGTGCAAGAGCATCACTAACAATAAATAATCCAGCACTGGCACGCAAAATAATTTTTAAGATCATTGGATCAACGTGCTGGCCATCAGCTATAAAACCACAAAACACATCAGGATCATTCATGGCCGCGCCTAATAACCCTGGTTCACGGTGGTGTAGGGGTGGCATGGCATTAAAAGCATGAGTTATCATTGTAGCACCTTGAGCAAAGGCTTGTTGAGCTTCTATGGCTGTTGCTTGTGAATGTCCTAAACTCACAGTAATTCCTAGCGAACGTAAATAGGGGATAACTTCACCTGTAATATCTAATTCTGGTGCAATGGTGATGAGTTTGACTATAGGGGCATAATCACCTAATACTCGTTTAACTTGATTAATGGTGAGAGGTAGAAGATACTCGGCTGGATGTGCACCGCGTTTATAGTAATTTAAAAAAGGTCCCTCTAAATGCACTCCCAGAATTTTTGCCGAAGTTTGTGAACTGGAGGTATAATTAGCAATGATGGCCAGCGATCGCTGAATATTCTCGATAGAGGTTGTAACTAGAGTTGGTAAATAACCATCAACTCCTGTTTTCCATAGAAATGAGGAAATTTTTGCCAGCATATCCGCATTTTCTGATGTTAGTTCAGGAAAGGCTAAACCCAGTCCACCATTAATTTGTAAATCCACACCACCTAAAGAAATCCAGTCCCCAGCTACATCTACAATTTGTAAGTTGTGCGGTGTAACTTGTTCCCATGCTGTATTCATGGGCATAATTTTCTCAATTATGCCTTTGTGGTTAACCAAGATTCTTTGTAGATCTTGATAACCGGGTATTTTTGCATTGATAATATCTACATTTGCCAGCATGGGTATTAATTTTGTTAGTTTTCAGTTGTTCCCTATTCCCTAATTATATGAGTCTCGAAGTTGGTATTATCATGGGTAGCGATTCTGATTTACCTACCATGAAGGAGGCGATCGCCATTTGCGAAGAATTTGGTATTATGGTTGAAGTAGCCATTGTCTCTGCCCATCGTACCCCAGAACGGATGATCGAATATGCTAAAACTGCACATCAACGCGGGATTAAGGTAATTATCGCTGGTGCTGGAGGTGCGGCTCATCTCCCCGGTATGGTAGCATCTTTAACTCCTTTACCTGTTATTGGTGTTCCCGTCGCTACTCGGAATTTACAAGGAGTAGATTCTTTATATTCTATATTACAAATGCCAGCAGGAATACCTGTCGCTACTGTTGCTATTGGTAATTCTCAAAACGCTGGACTTTTGGCTATACAAATTCTCGCTACTCACCAACCAGAATTACTAGAAAAAGTTCAAACCTATCGCCAAGGTCTTTATAATATGGTCATGGACAAGCAAGCAAAATTAGATCAGCTTGGATATAAAAAGTATGGGCAACAATAATACATCTTTATTCCGTATTCCGTGAATAGGGCTTTGTTTATTTAGTCAAGATTTATATTTACCAAGTCCTAGTGCAAAATATAAATATTCACATAATTACATATTTAGCTGTGAACCTTGCCATTAACACCCCGGCCCAAACCCAAAATCGTAAAGCAGATCATATCCGTATCTGTTTAGAAAATAATGTCCAATCACCAGCAATTACCACAGGGTTAGAAAAATATCGCTTTACTCATACTTGTTTACCAGAACTTAATGGTCAAGATATTGATGTGAGTACGACCTTTCTAGGAAAATATCTCAATGCACCTTTGTTAATTTCCTCTATGACTGGAGGCACAGAACAAGCGGGAATAATTAACCGTCGTCTGGCTGAAGTTGCCCAAGAATACAAATTAGCCATGGGAGTAGGATCTGTTAGGGTAGCGGTTGAAAAACCTCAAGTTGCTGATACTTTTGCGGTTCGCAAGTATGCACCTGATATTCTCCTGTTTGCTAATTTAGGTGCAGTCCAGCTTAATTATAAATATGGCATTGATGAATGTTTGCGAATTATTGATCTAATCGCTGCTGATGCCCTGATTTTACATATTAACCCTTTACAAGAATTTATTCAACCTAGAGGTGATACTAATTTTAGTGGACTACTTGACAAAATATCTGATTTATGCAGTAAGTTACCAGTCCCTATCATTGTCAAAGAAGTAGGTAATGGGATTTCGGCAATTATAGCAGAAAAACTCATAGCTGCTGGAGTTCAAGCCATTGATGTGGCTGGTGCTGGGGGAACGTCTTGGGCTTTAGTGGAAAGCGAACGAGCAGAAACCTCATTACAGCGCCGTTTGGGGCAGACATTCGCAGATTGGGGTATACCTACAGCAGATTGTATTACCAGTATTCGCAATTATCATCCCCATATTCCTTTAATTGCCTCCGGGGGTTTACGTCATGGTTTAGATGTAGCGAAAGCTATTGCACTGGGGGCTGATATCGCTGGTTTAGCAATGCCTTACTTGAAGGCGGCAGCAGTATCAGAAGCGGCTGTGGTAGAATTAACAGAGGTGTTAATTGCTGAAATCACTACTGTCTTATTTTGCACTGCTAACAGCAATTTGTACGAATTAAAGCAATCTAAGAGTTTACAGCGCGTAGAATAGAAGTAGAATATGTGTTAGTCATTGGTTTTATAATGACTAATTACCAATAACTAATAGCTAATAAAAAATGACTAATTTTCTTAAACAAACCTTGGCAAGTTTACTTGGTAGTTTACTGGGACTAACAATTTTTTCTGGAGTTAGTACACTGGGATTCTTATTGCTGTTGATTGCAATTGCTAGTTCCCAAAATTCCTCTCCAACAGTTAAAGATAAGTCGGTGTTAGTTTTTGACTTGTCTATGAAAATCACTGATAATGAACCTGAATCCAGTCAATTGGTAGAAAAAACTTTTACTGGCGTTCAGGAAAATAGTATCACACTTCGTAAAGTTGTGGAAACCTTAGATAAAGCGGAACATGATCCAAAAATTGTTGGTATTTATATAGATGGAAATAATACTAATAGTACCGTTGGTTATGCTTCCTTAAAAGAAATTCGCCAAGCATTAGAAAAATTTCGCAAAACTGGTAAGAAAATTATTGCTTATAGTTCAGATTGGAGTAAAAGAGAATATTATTTAAGTTCCGTAGCTAATCAAATCGTGGTTAATCCTATGGGGACAATGGAAATAAACGGTTTAAGTTCACAACCAATGTTTTTAGCAGGAGCATTTAAAAAATACGGTATTGGTGTGCAGATTGTGCGGGTGGGTAAATTTAAGGGAGCAGTAGAACCATTAATTCTTGATAAACTTAGCCCAGAGAACCGAGAACAAACCCAAAAATTATTAGATGATGTCTGGGGGGAATGGCAAAAATCTGTGGGTACAAGCCGAAATATTCTACCACAAAAATTACAAGCGATCGCTAATAGTCAAGGAATTTTAGAAGCTACGGTAGCTAAATCTAATGGTTTAGTAGATATGATTGCTTACGAAGATCAAGTATTTACCGACTTAAAAAAATTAACTGGTAAGAATGAAAAAGATAAAACATTCACAAAAATCAGTTTGGGTGATTATGCAGAAGTTCCTGGGAAATCTTCAAAATCAGACAATAAAATTGCTATTGTTTATGCAGAAGGAGAAATAGTCAATGGTAGCGGTGATCAAGGAACAATTGGTAGCGATGAATTTGCCAAAATGTTCTCAAAAATTAGGCAAAATGATCAAATTAAAGCAGTAGTTTTACGAATTAATAGCCCTGGTGGTAGTGCTACTGCAGCCGAAGTCATGCAAAGAGAAATTAAATTAACTCATCAAGTTAAACCGGTAATCGTTTCTATGGGTGATATGGCTGCTTCCGGTGGTTATTGGATTGCTAGTGACTCTCATCGCATTTTTGCTCAATCTAATACAATTACAGGTTCTATTGGTGTCTTTGGTGTATTATTTAATGGTCAAAAGTTAGGCAATAATAATGGCATAACATGGGATACAGTAAAAACGTCCCAATATGCAGATCAACAAACCATTTCTCGTCCCAAATCACCCCAAGAATTAGCAGTTTACCAACGCAGTGTTGACCGCATTTATAATCTATTTTTAGAGAAAGTTTCTCAAGGAAGAAAATTACCAACTGCAAAAGTAGCAGAAATTGCTCAAGGACGAGTTTGGTCAGGAATAGCAGCCAAACAAATCGGTTTAGTTGATGAAATTGGTGGTTTAAATGTAGCCATTGAATATGCAGCTAAACAAGCAAAATTAGGTACTAATTGGGAATTAGAAGAATATCCCCAAGTTGGTACTTATATGGAAAGGTTATTGGGTAAAAAATTAGATGAAGTAAAAGCTAAATTAGGAATAGAAAAAGCTGAAATAAAAAACCACAATCTCTTAATAAAGGAGTTGGCAAAATTCCAGCAGGAAATCAATACTTTACAAACAATGAATGATCCTCAGGGGATTTATACTCGCTTACCTATTAACTTTAAAATTGAATAAGTAAGTAGACAGAAAAACCGAAAGGGCAATTTATTCCTAAGAAGATAAAGAAGCCAAAAACCAAAAGTTAGGCTAAATTAACTCAAGACTAATGGCTTCTAATCTAGAATACTACTGATTATTTATAGCAGTTCCCATACTTGTGAGGTACAAAGTTTTTTAGTTTTAGAAAACAGGGAACAGGGAATAAATTGGTGTGTACTTCATGAGACTGGAAAACGATATATTTACTTACTGAAACCGATAATTGCGATAGTTACCTCTACCAGAAGCATTTTTGATAGATAAACCCGTTAGCACAGCATTACCTTGAGAATCTACTTTGATTTTAACTAATATGGGTTGTTCTCTACCATTTCCGTTTTCTTGAAGTTGTGAAATATCCTCATTAATTTGCTGTCTTTGTTCTTGAGAAATGAAATAGTTTTCCAACCCATAATTAATTAACCCGTCTTCATAATTACCCTTTAAAACTGCCTGATTATTAGATAAAGAACCAGGACGATTACTACTTACCCGGACAGGTTTCCAAGACTGGAATTGATTTCGATTTCTAGGTCGCGCTTCGCTATTAAAAGATTGTTGTTCTTGCAAAATTAGATACAAGATACTTCCTTGGGAAATTTGCTTATCTCTACGGGAATTTCTTCGTAACCAATCATTCCAACCCGGTAACCTCCTTAAAGTATCGGGACGGGAAATATTATAATCTAAATTCAATGAAGAACCCCGAATAACATCATTAGAATTTACAGATACGGGTTGCAAAATTACTGTTTTCCCAGTCATGTCTATAAACATTGCTTGAGAAGGTACAGCCAAAATTAAACCTAATTGAAAGAATAAAGGGGCAATTAATCGCCAAATCGGTAAAGGTTTATTAGCCTTTTGTTCTGTAGCAATTAGATAATCTCGAAAAGTTAACTTTTCCGAAAATTCCATTTCTGGAGTTAAGGCTTTTTTGCGTTCAGGGAAGTCATTTTTCATGAGGTTAATTTAGTAATTAGTAATAGATAATAGGAAAAAATACTTTTCCCGTTGCTGCTAATTTTTGGATAGGAATTTATACGCAGAGATTTATGGATATGTCTTAATTCTAGTTGAGAATTTCTGATTACTTTTTACCCCTAGAATCATCTCCACTATTCTCACTACCACCGCTATTACTAGTTTTAGAACTAGAAAAACGACGTTCAAACCAAAGTCCGGCCGTAATGAGAGAATAACCGCAAATACCAAATACTAAAGCCCGGAAAAGAACCTCAGTATTATACTCTAAAACCCGGCTGATAATTTGCAAAGTAAATAATAATATACCATACCAAAAGGAGGTTCTTTTGCGTAACTTTAAACCTTCTTGAATTAATCCCCAAGCTAATATTGCCAATAAAATATTGAAAATAAAAACGCCCAGTTCAGTAATTTGGCTGATAGCTTGATGCCAAAAAGGCGTAACGAGAATAAATCCCAAAAAAGTAGTAATAATACCAATTTTGAAAAATACTTCTCGTCGAATGGGACTGTTATTCTGACGAATCAAAAATAACCATTGTAACACAGCTAAACCGCTAAGAATCCCTACATCAATAATTTGTAAAGACGGCAATACATTCGATAAATTATTAGACTCAGAATAGGGATTTAGTAATGATAGATATCCACTATAATTTACAGATTCCCATTGCCAACGGAAAGATAAAAGATAAAAAATTACACCAAAACAAATCAAGCCTAAATTGCGGGACAGAGGTTGAAATAACCGATAATTAACTGTGGGAAAAAGTAAATCATCATAACTCCAAAGTAAAGCAGACGGTAAAGCCAAAGCAAAGGAAGCTATCCAAGAAACTACATCAGAAAATGTCAACAGTGGCAAAGGTCTAATGTTATATTGTAAGGATATAATAAATGCCATAACTCCCAAACCAAAAATCCACCTAGATCTGCAAATATAAGCTAGAGGGACAAATAATAACCAGGATAATAAGGGCATATGACGAATAGCTAAACGCGCCCAATTTACCTCCCCAGGATCAGACACCAAACTACCAATTCCTATCCAATAACCAATCTGAATTAGAACAATAGCCATAATTCCCAAAGAATTGAGAGAAAGACTGTAAGCCATAACTAACACCCCAAACCCCCAAGCTAAAAATAACTCAGAAGTAGAACCGCTAATATTAAATATTTGCCCCATTAACATCAGGTTTACCCCTAAAATGAAAGCACTAAGAATTAACAATCCTTCTCCAATTACCCGTTTACTTTCCTGGATCTTTTTATCTTGATTTGTAGCAAGTTTAGGTTCTTTCCAAGTCAAAAACCCAGTAATGGCTGTAGATAGAAATAAACTCATTAACAAGATAAACTTAACTTCTCGTGACCAACTCTGCCAATTTGCGCCCACAAGAGTCATTAAACCTAATCCTAATAATAAACTCCCAATAACAATGGCAATTACACTAAAAGCATCACGAGTAAATTCTTCACTAGTTTTCAGTTTATGTCGCTTAACTATTTGGTCATATTGAGAAGAACTAATAATTCCTTCATCTCGCCAATGCCCCGCTTCTTCGTGCAATTTCTGCTGAAAATTGTTAAATATCATGACCTCTCCAAAACATAAGTTTGATACCAAATCTAAAATCCTAATCTGGTAATATATACCAGTTCCCATGTTTATGAGATCCAAAGTTTTTTAGTTTTAGGGAACAGGGAAATATATTGCTCAATGTCTTTTTAGTATGCAGCTAAAGACGTTGATTATATTGTTATCATGTAACAGTTTCTTTTCTGACTTAATTCTATAAAAATTAATATGAAAAAATGCTCTAATTTATTGCTTAAAGTTACCATTTATGTATTTAAAAATGTACATAAATAAACAAATTTTATAGACACTTTAGTTTATTCATAACTTTTTGAATATGTATTATTTTGTGTTAATATAAACCAGATATTTCGCCTTTTCATGTTGAGGTTTTTAAAGTAGTTTCCTTAGTCCTGATCAATAAAATAAACTCTAATCTAACTAAAATATTCTTTCTTAAACAGATGTGTATTTAAAGAACCAAGTCACAAAATACATAAACTTATTTGATATGGATTATACATGATCAAAAAGATTGATTTTAGCCTTTTATTTGTTAATAGGTTGCAAAATATTAAGATCTACCTTTTAAGTCAGAGCAACTGGTCAATTATACCTAGCGTAAATTAAGGCTTTCATGTCATTTATGCGTAATTAACGCAAATTAAAGTATAAAATAATTAAATAATAATTTTATTATACCGTGGCAATATGAGTGTAATATAAATTATTTTATATTTATGACGTAACAATTTCTTTGAATCTTAAAAATCCTGACACAACCGACCCTGATATGGGTTGAACTAGTGTCAATATTTTCGTTTTGTTGATTTAAAGAGATTCAGATCTGTTTGTGGAAACAATACCGAATAGCTGAGGATAAGCATTGTCAGTCAGCATTCCCTACCCTATACAAATCCACATTTTCATAAATGATTTAGGAGTGCATTATGTTTGATAACTCTTTTGATTCATCTTTATCAGGGTTGGGTAATTTCTCAACTTACCTGGATAAAGACCATTTAAGTTCCAGTCTAACAGTGTCTAGTTTACAGCAACTTCCATCATTAAATACACCTGTTGACAATGCGGGAAATACCCTAGCTACAGCCCGTTCTGTTGGGACATTAACAGCAACTCAAAGTTTTAGTGATGCGGTAGGAAGTGTTGATACTAACGATTATTATAGTTTCAATCAGAAGTGTTGAATGTTAAGAAAAGCCTGATAAAAATAGCCCAAAATATGTTAAATTTTGGGCGAAGGATTAAAATATTTTGATTAACCATGATCA